>VSSL01000157.1_pt1 | contig 18295 bp, 17 predicted proteins | sample 4557531 | NCBI WGS metagenome assembly VSSL01 (sample SAMN10986726, study PRJNA523729) | hot springs metagenome | isolation source: hot springs | place: India:Timba, Gujarat | collected 2018-05-31 | reverse complement strand
TGTCGGCAGGTCGGTGAACATGCCCAGCAGGCTCCAGATGCTGCCCACAATGAACTCGCCCAGCATCAAGCCCAGGAAGAACGGTTCTAACCGACGGTAGGTGCGCAGGGAACCGTAATGCAACACCAACCATTTGATGAGCCACGCAATGAACAGGGGAAGCCACACCAGGTTCATGCTCCACGAGCCGGAGATGGCGAAACCGATGGGGTGGAAGGGGAACCACAACAGCTTCAACCGCAGAAACATCAGCAGCGAGCAGATGCCGAAGCCGATTGCCATCGCCCAGTTCGCCTGCGGGTTGGGCTTGCTGGGGGTGCTAATCCACGTGGCGAGGCGGTTGTACGCCTCGTTGCCGAACCAGATGCCCTGGAAGAACTTGCTCGCGGTGCCCAGCTGGTAGCCCAGATGCACGAACGCCCAGAAGGCGGATAGCCCGCCCACCAGCACCGCCAGCATCAGCGCAACCGCCATCCTCCGCTGAGAGGCGTTTGCGGAGCCGGCGATACGCTGGCTCTCTATCACAACAGGCGCAGGGTGGCTGCGATAAGCGCGATTGAACCAGTAGAAAAAGTTCAGCACCGCCAGACTGCGCCCGTCTAACGCCCCCGTGCCGAAGGCGCGAGTAATCACGTGGTCGGGACCGGAAAAGTGCAGGTCGTGCACGGGGGGGACCCAGCTCCGCCCTCATGCGCATCACCGCCAACGTGAGCGCGAAGTAGATCGCCACCGCCAGCACCGCCCATACGGGCGACATGCCATAGTACCACAGAAAGCCCACCAGAAACGTCAGCCCTGCCGCCAGACCGATCAGCGTAGCGCGATACGACATCGCCTCCTCGCGGTCGGAGATCTCTCCCGTACCATGCCACGCCTTCTGCCATACCGCCTTCAGGTAGCCACGCGCCGTCCATGTGAGGAACACCAGTATCGCCATGTAACCGCCGAACGCCTGCTCGCGGATGAAGGGGAAGTCGGGGATGGTATCCCACGCCATCGCGTTGGAGACCACCAGCTCCGCCTTCCAGAAGATATAGAAAAACCAGCAGGAAAACACCAGGTCCAGCGGCAGCAGATACCCCAACCCGATGACGAACGGGTAGAAGGAGTACGGCGTCCAGCCGATGGCGTTCCACGGCTTCTGGGTGATGTAAGGAAGCAGGTCCTGGTGCTTCACGTTAATCGCGGGCAACGAGGGTATCATGTAGTTCAAGCCGTTCAACACGTTGATGCCGCCCGCCAGCAGGATGCCTGCCCACAACAACCCGTTACGCCAGAAGGGAACGCGCTCGTCGGTCATCTGCAGGGGCAGGATGACAATGGGAAAGGTGAGCCGTTCACGCTCTACCCACAGCTTGCGCAGCAGGTTGCTGAGGCATAGCATGACGAACAGCAGTGCGAGGATAAACATCATCCAGCGCAGCACGGGAGGTAGCCACGCCCGCAGGTGCTCCCAGCGATACAGGGTGTCGTTGCCCTGATAGTATCCGCGCAGGGCGTCCACGTCGGTCACCATCAGTTCGCGCGGCAGGTACTTGCCGAAGGTGGTCAGCCAGCCGTTGGACTCGTTGCCGAACTGGAAGGGATGCCCCATCATCTGCACCAGCACGGGTATCATGTCCAGCCCTGCCAGTGCAGACCCCAGGCAGAGCATCGAGTAGACGGTCAGCAGTTCGGCGCGGTTCAAGGCGACGCGCGGTAGCCACCACCTCAACGGTGCGTTGACCAGCAGCAATACGACCAGCAGGAACACACAGTTGGCGAAGATGGAGATGGTGGTAGGATAGGGACCGGTGCGCACCTTCTCCATATATACCACCCAGTAGTTGTTGGGTACGATGAGCACCAATCCCAGCGCCACCGTCCACCAGCGGATGGGAGTTACAGCTGGCTGTGCGCTGACCACCGTTTCGGCAGGGGCAGGTTTTTCCTGTAAGGTAGCGCGCATAAGAAAAAACCAAACGTTCCGCGAGTGACAAACACAAATAATGATTGCCCACGGCTAAAGCCGTTCCCCTGCAAACGAAGCCAGCCTGCGCTGGCTCAGCCCTGCGGAGGCAGGGCTTGGTTTGAAAGGGCGCGGCTTTAGCCGCAGGACACACCCTCAGCCGGAGTGCTTTTTCACACAAGGACGCCCAGAAGCGGGGAGGGTCACGCTCCGTCGTGACCGCGCTCGCTGTGTCATTCGAACTGTACTCTATGCCATTCGGAGCGAAGCGAAGAATCTCTGAGATGCTTCACTTCGTTCAGCATGACAGACAAGCTGAGATGCTTCGCTATCGCTCCGCATAACGTGTCCATAATACGACGGAGCGCATCCCTCCACCTGGATTCGCGTAGCCGCAGATGTTAGCCTGCGCAGTCCGCCTCCTCAGCGAGGGGTTGGAACCGGCGGAGCACCCGCCCCTGCGCCCTGCGGTATCATCAGGTTGGGCGGCGGCTGCAGCGGCTTGGCTGGCTCTTTTTTCGCAGTGAGAGAACTGCCACCCGACAGATACCAGTAGGCTCCCACCACCACGACGATAACCAGCACGATGACCACCACCGCCACCACCGGTGATACTTCACGCTTGAGTGGAGATGCCATCGCTAATCCCCTGCCTGAACGCTCCAGTCACCCCAGCGCGTGGATGCCTTGCGATGGTACTTGGCGTGACCATCGCCATGCACCGAGTTGAACCCGTCGAAGTGGCGATAGGCGACGGTCGGGGGTCCCCACCACACGTCCTGACGGTTCCATATCGGGTCCGCGTCGCAGTCTGCCCATGTCTCGGGCCAGGAGCCATCCACCAGCAGAATGGTGCCAGCCGGGTCCTCCACCGCGCCATCCGACAGATAGTGTTTGAAACCGAATTTGGACCAGCTCCAGTCTGAGCGCGGGTCGGTGCAGGGCCATGCCCAGATGCTGTTCCACTTGTAGCTGAAGAAGTACTGCCCGTTGCCCGGGTCGCCCCAACCACAGGTGCCCGGCACGTCCATCGTGGACGGCGCAGCGAAGGTGGTGTACTCCCTGCCGGACGGACAGACCTTCAGCTGCCGGTTCTTCACATAGGGCATGTGCAGGTCGGGAAACCACACGAGCACGTTGCAGTCGCCCCACGCACCGTTGTAGATAAAGGGACCTGATACACACTCGTCATAGTCCTGCTTGTACATCTGAATAGCCAGCCCGAACTGCTTCATGTTGGACAGACAGCTCGCCGAGCGGGCGCGTTCGCGCGCCTGGGCGAACACGGGGAACAGAATTGCCGCCAGTATCGCGATAATCGCGATAACGACGAGCAACTCGATAAGGGTGAAACCGGTTGACTTGCGCATGGGTCAAATACCTCCTGAAATTGTTTTATAATGCAAAGGCGGTGCAACCGTGGCGCGCTGAACCAGCGAAGTGTGTACCGTCCGGTGTAACCCGACGGGTTCCCTTCGCTCCAGCATCGCCAGCAACATCTCTACCGCCGATTTGCCCAGTTGCTCGTAATCCACCCGTACTGTCGTCAGCGGCGGGGCGGTAAATTGCGCGAACGGCACGTCGTCGTGTGCCACCACGGAAACGTCCCCCGGAATGGATAACCCCGCTTCACGGATTGCCTGCATCGCGCCAATAGCCAGCACGTCGGTGCGCACAAATATCGCCGTCGGACGGGGATGCTGGGCGACAAGAATACGCGCCGCTTTTGCACCCTCATCAGGCGTACGCCCAGCGTAAACGACCAGCTCGGGAGGAATACATCCTCCTCGGGTTTCCACCTCCTGGCGGAGCATTGGCAATACCGGGTCCGGCTCGATACTGCCGATATACCCTACCCGACAGTGCCCCAGCGAACACAGCAATTCCGCTACCTGAGCGATACCCTGCGACAGGTCTAACGTTACACACCCCACGCCCGGTAGTGGCGGCGGCGGATGGTGCGCAATCACCACACAGAAAGTTTTCTGAGCGGTCAGCTTACGCAGCCAGTCCATGGGCACATCGGGATCGCCGACCACAATTGCACCATCTACCGTGCGCGAACGCGCCCAGCGACGCAACAGGCTCTCTGTCTCCTCCACAACCCCGACCGGGTTCAGCAACAGGGTGTAGCCGTGCTCGGATAACACATGCTGAATACCCCTCGCCAGCGCAATCAAGAACATGTCCGATAGCACTTCTGTGCGCCCGAGATATTCCAGCCCGATGATACGACTGCGCTGTCGGGCGAGACTCTGGGCGTGCAGATTGGGCGTGAAGCCCAGCTCTTCCATGCGCTGCAGCACCATCTGGCGCGTCTGCGGGCTGATGCGCCCCCTGCCGTGAATCGCCCGCGAGACGGTCGCGCTGGACACCCCGATTTGTCGTGCGAACTCCTCAATGGTCATAATTGCACTTATCGTTGCGTAAGCGTTTACGCACCCATTATAGATAACCGGTACAATCTTGTCAAGCGGTTTGGGGAGGATTTTTCAGAAAATCTTTTCCATCACGTGAGTGGAATCTCAGTCCGTGGCGCTGGCGTCGCCGCGTGCGCGAGCGTGCTGGATACCGAAGAACGTCTCCAGGATATGTCGGGCGATAGGCGCGGCAACTGCCCCGCCATGTCCACCCTGCTCCACCACCACCGCCAGAGCGATGCGGGGGTTATCCATCGGCGCGTAGCAGATAAACCACGCATGGGGTCTGCGCCGTGGAGGGTCTTCGGCGGTGCCTGTCTTACCCGCTACGGGGATACCCGGCAGGTTGGCGGCATGTGCGGTTCCCCCTGCTCCAGCCACCGCCGCCCGCATTCCATCGGCGATCCATCTCCACTGCTCTGGAGTAAGGGGTATCTGCTTCCACACCGCTGGCTGTGTGTCGACGACGGTGCCATCCGTACGAACGATACGCTTGACGACAAAAGGCTTCATCACCGTCCCGCGGTTTGCTACGGCTGCCGCAACCAGTGCCATCTGCAAGGGTGTGGTCTGGACAAAACCCTGTCCGATAGAGGCGTTTACCGTGTCGCCGTCATACCAGCCCTCTCTATAGCGCTTCTTTTTCCACTCCGGCGTGGGGATGTTGCCTTTGCTCTCGCCCACGAGGTCGATGCCGGTCACCTCCCCTAAGCCGAAGGCATGAGCCATTTCGGCTAACGCGGTGATACCTGTCCGCAATCCAACCTGATAAAAATACACATCACACGATGCACCGATTGCCTTCACGAAACCCGTCGCTCCATGCCTGCGGTGACAGCGAAACCGCCAGCGCCCCAACTGCAACGCCCCCGGGCAGTAGAAGCTGGTGTAGGGCGTAATCGCTGCAGAGTGTAACCCTGCCGCGGCGGTGACAATCTTGAATGTGGAACCGGGCGGATATCGGCTGCCAATCGCGCGGTTTTGCAAGGGGTGCAACGGATTGCTTGCTATCTCGCGCCAGACGTTGGGTTTTACCCCTCGTGCGAAGGCGTTGGGGTCAAAGCGGGGGAAGCTCGCCAGAGCCAGAACCTCGCCGGTGCGAGGGTCCAGAGCCACCACCGCCCCCACACGATTGCCGAACGCCTCTTCTGCCGCCTTTTGCAGCTGCTTATCGATGGTCAGCATAACCGTTGCGCCCTGCTCGGCAGGAACCTCCTCGATCTCGCGCCGCTGGCGTCCACGCGCATCTACCTCTACCCACTTGCCCCCGGCTTTGCCGTGCAGCCACACCTCCTGCACTCGCTCCACGCCCATCTTGCCCACGTATTCGCCGGGCGATACCCCCGCCTCGCGCAGCGTTTGCAGTTCTTTTGCATCCACCTCGCCTAACATTCCCAGCAGATGCGAAGCCAGCCTCCCCTCGGGATACCAGCGCACCGGCTGGGGACTCACGTTTACGCCGGGCAACCAGAGCCGGTTCTCTTCGATGCGCGTCACGACATCCAGGGTAACGCCAGTCGCCAGAGGAACAGGGTACAACCTCTGGGCGCGCTGTTTGGCATTGCCCACCACCTGCAGGATGTCTTCGAGGGGCATGTCCAGAATCTGGCTCAAACGGCGCAACACCGAATCGTCGTTTCCCACCTCTGCCGGGATGATGCTGACAACAAACTCCGGGCGGTTCATCGCCAGCGTGCGTCCAGCACGGTCGACAATCATACCTCTGGGCGCAAAGAGCCGAATGAACCGCTTGCGATTGCTCTCCGACTGCGCCAGCAACTGCTCGCCCATCGCTATCTGCAGGTACCACAGGCGCAGCACCAGCGCGACAAAGCCCAGAACGATCAGTGCCACATACAGTTTGAAATGGGGCACCTGAGGAGGCGTAGGTATCTCCACCCCGAAACGCCCGCGCATCGCTACTCTTCTCCCGGCGGAGGACGATGCAGGTTACAATACTTCTTCGGCGCTTTACCTGCGGGGAAGGTTTTCATCACTACTTCCGGGCAGTAGCGCGTCGCCAATAAACCCGAATCCGCGCATATCCGCACCTTTTCCGCTGCAGGAGGCGGAGTTATCCTGGGCTCGGAAAGGCGCGGTTGCACCGGCGCGGTCACTGGAGGCGGCTCACTTACTCGAGGCTGTAACGCTGTCGGCTCACCGCCGGGGACGCCTCCCGGCGCAGTCATTGCAGGCGGTGGCACCGGTTCCGGCGCTTGTGGTGTGGTGCTCGCAGGTGGTTCGCCTTCAGACGGAGGGCTGGTACTGGCTTCCGGAGTGGCTGGGCTGGTGGGCTGTTGCACACCGTGCAACGTGCATCGCTGGGTAGGCTCTTCACCACGCTGGAACGTGAAGCGGTGTGTATGTGGACATGCGGGTGTGGCGACCATACCGGTATCGTCGCAAAGGATGACGGTGACCGTATCCACGCTTTCTGGCTTCTGCGGTTTCTGAGGCACGTCGCCCGGCTCCAGCTTGCGCAACCACTCTTTTTGCAGGGGCACTGCCTTGCTCATGAATTCCTTCCAGATAGGAGCACACACCGTGCCGCCGAAGACGCGCGGCATGGGCAGATATACCTTCTGCTTCTTGACGGGGTCCACTACCTCACGCGCTACCCAGACGGCGGTAACCAAGTCGGGCGTGTAGCCCACGAACCAGGCGTCCCGTCCCTCATCGGTGGTACCCGTTTTGCCACGCGCGTCGGGGAAGTCATGCAGTACACGATAAGCGGTTCCACCCGGCATTCGCACCGGTCCCTTCAACAAATCGTCCATCGTCTTCGCGGTTGATTCGGGAATGACCCCATACGTTATCTCCGGGGCGTTCTCCTGAATGATGTTGCCTTCGCTGTCCCGCACCCTCACGATGGCGAGAGGTTCACAGCGGTTGCCTCCCGATGCAAATACGGCGTATGCCACCGCCATCTCTATCGGGCGAACCGCCGACGACCCCAGCGCGAGGGAAAGGTTCGGCTCTAAAGGCGACTGGATGCCCAGCTTGCGAGCGTATTCAATGACCGTTTGCGGTCCCACCATGCGATGGTCTTCACCGCCGGAATGTTGATAGAGTATGCGATTGCCTGCCGCACTGTTACCGAACCGTGATAGCGACCGTCCGCGTTCTTGGGACGATACGGTCGCGGGTAGGACGGATAGCTCACCGGCGCGTCGAGAATGCGCGAATCGGGGGTCAATAAGCCTTTGTCAATCGCTGCACAGTAAACGATAGGCTTGAACGCTGAACCGGGCTGTCTCCTGCCCTGTGTGGTGGCGTTGTACTGGGATTTACTGAACTCTACCCCACCCACCATTGCCCGGATGAAACCGGTGTGCGGGTCTATGGCGATAATGGCTCCCTGGGTAGCATTGCCCCTGCCGTACCTCGCCAAGCCCTCGCGCAACGCCTGTTCCGCCGCCTGCTGCATCTGCCAGTTCAGGGTGGTTTCTACCGTTAACCCCGCTTTATAAATCTGGTCCGCCCCGTAATCCTCCATCAGCTGCTTCAGTACGTGAAACACGAAGTACGGCGCCTTGTAGCTGATACCCTGTCGCCTCAGAGGCACCACCCGAATCGGCTCGCGCTTTGCCTCTTCATACTGCTGCTCGTCGATGAATCCCAAAGCACGCATCCGCTCCAGCACCCTGTCCCGCCGACGCAGTGCGAGGTCAGGGTTTTCATGCGGCGAATACACGGATGGGCGGCGTATCACTCCTGCCAGCAGGGCACACTCCGCAAGGGTTAGCTTATTCAGGGGCTTATTGAAGTATACACGGGCGGCTGTCTTCGCGCCGTACGCGCCGCTACCGAAGTACACCTCATTGAGGTAGGTTTCCAGAATCTGCTCTTTGGTGAGGTGCTGTTCCATCTGCAAGGCAAGCAACGCCTCCTGCAGTTTGCGGTGGAAGGTTTTTTTCTGCGTCAAGAAGGCGTTTCGCGCGAGTTGCATGGTGATAGTGCTACCGCCCTGCGCATATCTGCCTGCCCGCAGGTTCACCCACACGGCGCGGAATACTGCCCGGGGGCTAATACCTCTGTGCCGATAGAACTGGCTGTCCTCAATCGCCACGACCGCATCTACCAGCGGCTTGGGAAACTCCGAAAGCTTCGCCAGTTCACGCCGTTCGTTGGTCAGGGTTGCCAACACCACCCCGTCTTGCGAAAGGATGCGCGTGCCGACGTAAGGCTTGAGGTTCACTATCTGCTCACTGCTAGGCAGCATTTGCGAAACCTGTACCAGCAGTACGACCAGATAACCACCTCCTACGACGATCCCCAGCAGCACCAGTAGCAGAAGATATATCAGCAGGCGTTGCCATACTGGGCGGCGTCGCCTGCGTACTGGGCGGATTACCGAACGCTTTCGTGGTCTGGAACGCATACTCTCTCCGTCAACACGGGATGAACCTTCTCCCTGTCACATTATATCTCAATCTCTCGCGGTACTGGGTATATCATCGCACAACATCCAGCGTGGTTGCAAAACAGTAGTCTCGGGGGATTGACGTGCCCGCAACCTCTCCCGGATGACCACGTTTTCTTAACAGTTTCATAACCTTCTTTTAACTCATCCTTAACAGTGTGGCGTTACAGTATTAAGGACTTAAATTCCTTTGGAGGAGGACCCACATGGGCAGACTAAGGCACTGGAGCCTCGGCGCCCTGCTGGTAATGGGGCTAACCTTTGTGCTCGGTGCGCACGGTTGGGCACAGTACAGCCAGCCACTGAGCCGCGAGCAGACCGTCAGACTCAAGAACGCCCTCCAAGCCACCAAACAGCGTGTCACCAGTTTGCAGCAGAAAAGTCGGCAATGGAAGCTCACGCTGCTAAGTCAGGATGATGTACCCGAAGAGAGTGGCAACGGACCGGAGATGTCGACTTCGAGCGATGATGTGGTTCAGAAGCTGGAAGAGTTAGAGCAGAAGCTGAGCGAGATGCAGAAGGCGATTGAAGACATCCAGGGGTGGATTGAAGGACAGACGGAAAGCCTGATGGTCATGGCGAACGACATCACAGAGATGAAGCGGTTCAAAGCGGGGAACTACGTACAGTTTCAGTATCGTGACACCAACGAACCCGGCGGCTCCCCCGACGCCTTCGCCATGCGTCGTTTTCGCATCTCCCAGACGAACATTATTGACCCGCGGACCAGCATGAAGCTCGCCTTTGACGTGGCAACGGGCACCGACACGTTGCAGGCGCAACTGCGCGATGCCCAGCTCATTTACGACATCGAGCCGTCGGATGTGAAGGTGGGTGTGCAACTGCTACTGGGACAACAGCCTCTTCCGCTGGGCTACGAACTGGAACGTTCCTCCAGCGAGCGGGAATTCCCGGAGCGCACGTACGCCAACCGCACGATGTTCAACGGAGAGCGCAGCCGTGGCTTGTATGTGCGATACGGAACCGGAGCGAACTCGCTGGTGCACCTGGGCGTCTGGGATGCCCTGACCTACAACGACCCCGAGCAGCGGGGCAAAGCGCCTGGACCCGCCAACCGCCTTGCGATGACCGGTGGCTTCCGAGTGTACACCACCACTTACGATTTTGGAGTATCCTACTTCGCGGGCAAGCGTCCAGCCTTCACCGCTGGCAATCAGACATCGCCCGAAGTAGACCGACGTTTCCTGTATGTGGATGGCAGCTACATCGGTCTTCTCACGCCCAACCTGTTTATACGGGGCGAGGCGATGCTCGGCAAGGACCGTGTACCCAGCACGACAGCGGCTGCCGACCGCACCGCTAAAGACATGCTGGGCTGGCATGTGGTGCTGGGCTATAACCTTTCGGCACGAAACCAGATTGCGTTGCGCTACGAGCAGTTCGACGCTGACCGAGACACGCCGGGTAACGCCATCCACGGCTACGGCGCAGCGTACATCTACTACATCAATCCCGGCGCGCGTGTGACCGCTGCCTACGAGGTGCTCTTTGACCCGGCGAAGACACCCAACCGGTATCATATCACCACACTGCGCCTGCAATTCCGCATGTAGGGAGGTCTATACCATGAAGAAACACTGGACAGGGCTGCTTCTGGTAGCGACGGTCGCCATGTCGGCATCCGCTCAGCAAATCAGCATCAAAGGTTCGGACACGATGCTCATCCTGAACCAGCGGTGGGCGGAGGCGTACTCGAAGGTGAAGCCGTCTGTCAGCGTGGCGGTCACCGGAGGCGGTTCCAGCATCGGTATCAACGCCTTCATCAACGGCGTCACCGATATCTGCGCCGCGTCGCGTCCCATGCGCAAGAGCGAGGTAGACCGCGCCCGCAGCCGCGGCGCTATTGCCAACGAGATTCCTGTCGCGATTGATGGGTTAGCCATTGTGGTGAACGCCGCTAATCCCGTCAAATCGCTCACTCTGGACCAGGTGCGACGTATCTACATTGGCGAGATTACGAACTGGAACCAGGTGGGCGGACCGAACATGCCGATCGTGGTGTTCAGCCGCGACAGCAACTCGGGAACCTACGGATTCTTCCAGCAGAACGTGCTGCAAAACCGCAACTGGGGCAAGGGTGTGCGCTTCCTGCCCTCTACCAGTGAAGAGGCTCGCGAAGTAGCCCGCACGCCCGGAGGCATCGCCTATGGCGGTGTCGCCTATTTCAAAAATAAGCCTAACCTGAAGATACTGCCGATCGCCCCTCGCGAGGGAGTGGAGCCGATTCCACCAGACGAGCAAAACGTGCGATCCAAGCGATATCCCATCTGGCGCTACCTCTACTTCTACACCAACGGCAAGCCGAAGGGAGCAGTTGCCGAATTCATTAACTGGGTGCTGTCGCCAGAGGGGCAGAGGATTGCGGAGGAGGTAGGCTACTACAGCCTGAAGCCGCTGTAAAGGGGTTGGAGGCAAGGAGGCGTACTACTCCTTGCCTCTCACGCAGGAGGACCTATGCGCTGGTTGGGAAAAGCGTTCGACCTGGCAGTTTACGTTACCGGCATCATGGTGTCACTGACGGTGCTGGTGATGTTTTACTATATCGCTCGTGAATCAGGCTACGCCTTCCGGCAGACCTTTTCGTGGGGGTACCGTGTGGCGCTGTTGCCCGGCAACGCACAGCCATCGGTGACTCCGAACACCGTTCCCTACTCGTCGCTGGTGACAGCCAACTCCGAGGGGACAGACGGACTGGATGAGCGTGAGGAGACCCTGCCTGCCCCATCCATCGCCGAGATGGACACCGAAGACGCCTCCCTGGCGACTGCTTCCACGCTGACTTCCAACCTGTCCAGCGTGCGCTCTGACCAGCTGTTTCGCGATGACTGGCGTTCTCCGAAACCTGCCGAACGCGGAGACCGTTTCCTCCTGGTGGGTTACGCTTCCCCACACTACCAACAGCCCACGATGTATCTGGCGTGGGAACCCGACAACTCCTTTCATCCCGGACTGCAACCGTATCGACTCGTATTGCGTCTGGTGCGCGCTCCGGAAGGAGTATCCGTTCAACCCTTCGAGATTGACCTGAGAGAACAGCCATCCGGCAGAATCGCTTTGCCAGCGTGGACCGCCCGGTCCGACGCAGAGCGAACCCGTGGCTACGTGTTCGAGGTGGAAGCCATCCCGCAGACCAGAACTTTCTGGGCGACCTTGCGCGGAGTGTTCACGACGGAATGGGCGCCGACGCTCATCTATCCACGTTACGGAATCATCCCCTTGCTTGTCGCTACAACACTGATGAGTATCCTCGCGATGCTTATTGCCACTCCGCTGGCGATTGCAACCGCTTTATACTTGAGCGAGGTCGCCAGTGCGCGAGTGCGGGAATGGCTGAAGCCCACTCTGGAGCTAATCGCCAGCGTGCCGTCGGTGGTACTGGGTTACTTCGGGTTGATGTTCGTAGCGCCGTCTCTCCAGAACTGGCTGGGACAGGCACTCGGGATGGAGTCGGGACGCAACCTGCTCACCACCTCTATCCTGTTGTCGGTGCTTGCCATTCCAGTGGTCGCCTCCGTGACCGAAGATGTGTTGAAGACCGTACCCGAAAGCCTGCGCGAGTCGGCTCTGGCGCTCGGGCTCAGTCAGAGTGAGACATTGTGGAAGGTGGTGCTACCTGCAGCGCGTAGCGGCGTTATTGCCGCTGTGTTGATTGGCGCCGCCCGCGTCTACGGAGAAACCATGATTGTGTGGATATTGAGCGGAGGCACAGCGGCTCTGCCCTCGCTCGAATCGCCAGCGGCTTTCGCCCGTTCACTCGTGAGCTCCACACGAGGTATCCCCGATACTATCGCCATCGAGATGGGTAACGTGACGTTTGAAAGCGTGCACTATGGGCATCTTTTCCTGCTGGGCTTACTGCTCTTCTGCGTGACCGTGGTGGTAAACCTGACGGCTCTTTATATCGGACGGAGGCAGGTATGGAAAGTGTAGGCGACAGCACGCTGATAGCGGCTCATGCCGTGCAAGCCAGTCGATGCTTTCGTCGGCGTCTGGCAGACAGGGTCTTTATCGCTATCCTCTGTGGCGTTGCCCTGCTGAGCGTGGCTGTGGTGCTGGCTATCATCGGTATCATCATCGTGAAAGGGCTGCCGATTATCAGTCTTCGCTTTTTGACAAGCCCGCCCCAGGAGGGCATGACCGCAGGTGGTATCTACCCGATGATACGGGGTTCCGTATTGCTGATGGTGGGCACGCTGGTTATCGTGCTTCCTGTGGGCATTTTGGGAGGCGTTTTCCTGGCGGAATATGCAGGCAATAACGTTTTCAGCCGGTTCATTCATGCCAGCATCGCCAGTCTGGCGGGCACTCCATCCGTTATCTTCGGTCTGTTTGGGCTGGCGGTTTTCGTTCTGATGATGAAGATGGGAGTCAGTCTGCTGGCTGGATGCCTGACTCTCGCACTGTTTACCCTGCCTGCGGTGGTGTTCACGACCGAGAACGCCATCCGCCTTGTGCCCGAGAGCTTCATCGAAGCGGGGATGGCGCTCGGACTGTCGCGCTGGCAGATTCTGTGGAAGATTGTTCTGCCGAATGCTGTTCCCGGCATACTGACGGGTGTGGTGCTGTCCACGGGGCGCGCGGCAGGTGAAGCGCCGCCAATCCTGCTGACCGCAGGCATTTACTACGCGACAGGAGCCCTGCCGAGAGGTTGGGATATTCTCAAGCAACCTGTTGCGAATCTACCATACCACCTGGCGGAAGGTTACCGTCAGGGCGGAGTGATTCCGGAGGCGATCGTATGGGGTACCTGTCTGACACTTATGCTATTCGTACTGACCATCAACATCTGGGCGATAGTAGTGCGCACGAGAGTGCGTCGCAAACAGCAATGGTAGGCAGTGCTTCCTTCCTCGCCGGCGAGGTCATTGCGGTGGAGACACGCTCCCTGAGCGCGTTCTACGGACAAACGCAAGCGGTGCGGAACGTGTCTCTGCCTATCGCTCGCAATCGTGTTACCGCGCTCATCGGACCAAGCGGCTGCGGAAAGAGCACCTTTCTGCGCTGTCTCAACCGTCTCAACGACCGCGTGCCGGGTTTCCGGATCGAGGGCAAGGTGCGCGTGCTGGATCTGGACCCCTACGGCAAGCAGGTTGACCTGATTGACTTGCGCCGCCGGGTGGGAATGGTTTTCCAGAAGCCCACGCCTCTGCCCATGAGCATCTATGAGAACGTCGCCATCGGTGCCCGCAGCCATTACGGACTGCGCGGCAAGAGACTGGATGAGGTCGTGGAACAGGCGTTGCAACGAGCCGCCCTGTGGGACGAGGTGAAAGACATTCTCAAACGTCCCGCACTGCAGCTTTCAGGCGGGCAACAGCAGAGGCTGTGCATTGCAAGGATGCTTGCGGTGGAGCCAGAGGTTATCCTGATGGACGAACCGTGCAGCGCGCTGGACCCTGTGAGCACTTTCCGCATCGAAGAGCTGATGATAGACCTCGCACAGGACCACACGGTAATCGTGGTGACACATAACATGCAACAGGCGGCGCGTGTGAGCCATTACACTGCCTTTTTCATGTACGGCGAACTGGTAGAGTACGACTCCAGCAAGCAGTTGTTCCTCAGCCCGAAGGAAAAGGCAACCGAAGATTACATCAGTGGTCGGTTTGGATAGAGGAAAACACCCCGAGCAGTCAAACATTCTCCTTTTCAGACGCTGCACGGTATTGACAACTGACCCTATTCTCGGATAGAATAAATCGCGTTGGTTTGCGCAAAACTTGGTCTGAGGTGAGGAAACATCAGAACGGATCTGCGGATCAACGAGCGCATCCGGGCACGCGAGGTGCGCGTCGTGGACGAGAACGGCGTGCAAATGGGCATTTTGCCCACCCGCGAGGCACTGCAAATCGCGCAGGAACGCGGACTTGACCTGATCGAGGTCGCCCCTCAGGCTAACCCTCCCGTGTGTCGCATTATGGACTACGGGAAGTTCAAGTACCAGCAGGCGAAACGGGAGAAGGAAGCCCAGAAAAAGCAGCATGTCACGGAAGTGAAAGCCATCCGGGTACGTCCCGGAACGGACGATCACGACCTGGAGTTCAAGCTGAATAATTGCATCAAATTCTTAAAAGAGGGCGACAAGGTAAAAATCACGGTGCTCTTCCGCAGCAGGGAGATCACCCGACCCGAGATGGGGCAGAAGGTGATGGATTTCTTCGCGAACGGCGTTTCTGAAATCGGCGTCGTGGAGAAGCCACCTACGCTGGAAGGGCGCACCATGACGATGGTCCTGGCTCCGAAACCGAAAGGCAAGTAGCGAGCAGACCGATGGAGTGAAGTTTCAAATGGGGGAATACTCCCCCATTTTTCGCGCAGCACTCTGGTAAGGAGATGAGTTGATATGCCTAAACAGAAGATGAAAACGCACAAAACGGCGGCAAAGCGGTTTGCCCTCAGCGGAAAAGGCAAACTGATATGCCGCAATGCTGCCAATAGCCACATGTTCCTGCACAAAAGTGGCTCTCGCAAACGCCGACTGGAGATCGAAAAAGAGGTCGATAAAGGCAACCGCTGGCGCATGAAGCGCTTGCTGGGAATCTAACCGAAGGGGGATTGCGAACTATGCCTCGTGTCAAACGCGGCACGATAACCCATAAACGGCACAAGAAGATTATCGAGCGGGCAGAAGGCTACTGGGGACGCAAGAAGAACGTCTTCCGCCGAGCCAACGAGCAGGTCATGAAGAGCCTGCAGTACGCCTATCGCGACCGGCGCGTGCGTAAACGACAGTTCCGCAGGCTGTGGATTACCCGCATCTCCGCCGCCTGCCGCGCCGAAGGCTTGCCTTACAACCGCTTCATCGAAGGGCTGGCAAAAGCAGGTGTCGCGCTGGACCGCAAGGTCATGGCGGATATGGCGGTAAATCAGCCGGACGCCTTCCGCGAACTGGTAGAGATAGCCCGACAACATGCCACGTTAGCCACGGTGGGGTAGCGTTGGAAGAGCGTATCCGTACGCTGATAGAAGAAGCCACACAAGCCATCCTGTCCGCCAACAGCACGGCGGAACTGGAAGCCGTGGAAACGCGCTTTCTGGGGCGCAAAGGGCAGGTGACCGAACTGCTACGCGCCCTACCTACCCTGCCCCCCGAGGAACGCCCGCGCTTTGGACAGCTGCTCAACACAACGAAGGCGCAATTGCAGACGCAGATTGACCAGCGTCGCGCGGAGCTGCAACAGCGGGAACGCGAAGAGCGGTTGCGTGCAGAGCGCGTGGATATTACCCTGCCGCCACGTCCGTTGCGTGTGGGGTTGAAGCACCCGCTTACCCAAACCATGGAGCGCGTGCGCGCTGCGCTGATTGGGCTGGGCTTCGAATTCGTAGATAGCCCGGAGCTGGACGACTACCGCTACAATTTCGCCGCGCTCAACTATCCCGATGACCACCCCGCGATGGACGAGCAGATGTCCTTCTACATCTCCAACACGCGCTTGCTGCGCACGCAAACCACCAGTGTGCAAGGGCGCGTCATGGAGAGGCGTAAACCGCCGTTCCGCATCGCGGTCATTGGGCGGTGCTTCCGCAACGAAACGGTAGACGCCACCCACCATCATACCTTCCATCAGGTAGACGCCTTCATGGTGGATAAAGGCATCAGCATGGCGGACCTGAAGGGCACTCTGGCGGCGTTCGCGCGGCAGATGTTCGGCGAAGATGTGCAGGTGCGTTTCCGCCCTGACTTCTTCCCGTTCGTGGAGCCGGGTGTGGACTACGCCATCTACTGGCAGGGCGGATGGCTGGAGCTGGGCGGCGCAGGGTTGATTCATCCCAACATCCTGCGCGCACACGGTATTGACCCCGAGGAATGGACCGGGTTCGCTTTCGGATTGGGCATCGAGCGCATTCCGATGATTCAGTATCAAATCGACGACCTGAGGCTGTTCTTAGAGAACGACCTGCGCTTCTTGCAAAGATATGGGGCGTAAAGGATGCGCGTGCCGATAGAGTGGTTAAGAGAATACGTGGATGTAACGGCGTCGCCGGAGGAGCTGGCACATCGCCTCACGATGGCGGGGCTGGAAGTAGAGGCGATTGAGCATGACGAAGGCGAGCCGGTGCTGAACGTCAAGGTGACGCCCAACCGTGGCGACTGTCTGTCGATGGTAGGCGTGGCGCGAGAGGTAGCTGCGCTCTATAACTTGCCCTTGCGTCATCCTATGCCCTCCGCTCGCACCACACAGCCCGGCGAAGCGGCGCGGGTTGCCAGAGTAGAGATTCAGGACGAAGACCTGTGCCCACGCTACGCCGCGCGGGTGGTGCGCAATATCCGCATTGCCCCCTCGCCCGACTGGATGCAGCGGCGTCTGTTTGCAGCGGGAATGCGCCCCATCAATAACGTGGTAGACGTGACCAACTACGTGATGTTAGAGCTGGGGCAACCTCTGCACGCCTTCGACCTGGACCTGCTCCCCAACGGGCACATCGTGGTGCGACGGGCAAAGCCGGGCGAAAGAATCGTCACGCTGGACGGCGTCGAGCGCGACCTGCAACCCGACATGCTGGTGATTTGCGACGCCAGCCACCCGGTAGCGGTAGCGGGCGTGATGGGCGGTAGCGAAACAGAAGTCACCCCCAGCACGCGCAACGTGTTGCTCGAATCGGCGCACTTTAAGCCCACCTCTATCCGGCGCACCGCACAGCGCCTGCAGCTCTCTACAGAAGCCTCCTACCGCTTCGAACGTGTGGTGGACCCGGGCGGGGTGGTTGCTGCGCTGGACAGGGCGTGCGAGTTACTGGAGCAAATCGGCGCAGGTGAAGCGCTTTCGGGTGTGGTGGACGTGTATCCACATCCTGCGCCCGAACGTACCGTAACCCTGCGCCCGGAGCGATGCAACCTGTTGCTGGGATTAAACCTCGATGCGCAGACGATGGTAGACTGCCTGCGCCGCCTGCAGCTGGAAACAGAACTGCGCGACGGAGTGATTCACGTCACCGTGCCCACCTTCCGCCCCGACCTGAACATCGAGGAAGACCTTGCGGAAGAGGTGGGGCGTGTTTACGGATACGAGAACATCCCGGAGCGACTTCCCTTTGGACACACCCATCGCGGCGGCGACAGCCCCAACACCCGATTGATTCGCCCCCTGCAGGAAGCCTTTGTACGGTCAGGGCTGATAGAGGTGCATACGCATACCCTGCGCGCGCCAGGACCGCTAGATGACCCCCATCGCGCCCTGGTGCGGGTACGCAACGCCGCCAGCGAGGAGCTCAGCACTCTGCGCAACTCGCTTATTCCCTCGCTGATGGACGTGGTAGTGCACAATCTAGCGCGACGGCAGACGGAGATATTCCTGTTCGAGGTGGGTGCGGTGTTTGCCCAGCTTGCCGACGGCGAATACGAGGAAAGGCTGAAAGCAGGCTTCGCACTTACCGGCTCGGTGTTCCCACCCGGCTGGGATGCCCGCTACCCCGCCGCCGACTTCTTCACTGCAAAGGGCGTGGTGCAGACCCTGCTGGAGGCGGTTGGCGTAGCGGAGGCGG
>VSSL01000156.1_pt1 | contig 18301 bp, 21 predicted proteins | sample 4557531 | NCBI WGS metagenome assembly VSSL01 (sample SAMN10986726, study PRJNA523729) | hot springs metagenome | isolation source: hot springs | place: India:Timba, Gujarat | collected 2018-05-31 | reverse complement strand
CCTTCTCATCCTTGAATTCGGCGATGGGGATTTCTCCTTCGGACTTATAGCCGATATCGACCATAACATAATCGTCCGAAATCTGGACCACCCTTCCACGAACCACTTCACCTTCCTGAATGTTGCCGAAGCTCTGTTCGTAAAGCTTCTCGAAGGTGTCGCCGTCCACGTCGTCCGTGTCGGCTTCGCGCTCCACCACGGTCCCTTGCGTCTCTTGATGCTGCATGGCTAAGTTTTCTGTTGTCTCTTTTGTGATCATTGAACTCACTACCCCCTTGTCCGGATTTCGGCTGACGCCGGTTTTGCTGGGTGCGCACTCTAGCAGACACCCCAATCCTTGACAATCCTAATCTGCACGAGGTTTTCCATCCCGTGGCTGTTTTTCCGCCGCATTCTCCACAAGATTCATCAGCACCTGCACCACTTCGGCGATGGAAAGGTGGGAAGTGTCCACCAGAACAGCACCCTGCGCGGGCTTGAGCGGGGCGATGGAACGGTTCGAATCGGCGTTGTCCCTGGCCTGAATACTGTGCAAAACCTCCTGAAAATCGACCTCGACGCCTTGATCTCGATACTGGGCGACCCGGCGTCGCGCCCTCTCTTCAGGCGTCGCCGTGAGGAAAATTTTCACCTCGGCGTCGGGAAACACCACGCTGCCCATATCGCGCCCTTCGGCCACCACGATGCCCTCCTTCGCCACCTGCCTTTGCTTGTGCAAGAGAAATCGGCGAACGGGCGCTCTTTGGGCGACGGCGGAAGCCGCCCGGGTCACTTCCGGCGTCCGAATTTCCGGACCCAGCGGCTTCCCCTGCCAGAGGACTTCCGTGCGCCCGTCCCCGACGCCAATTTCCAGGGGCAAGGTAGGCAGCGCGCGCTCCAGGACGGCGTCTTGGGCCTGGAGCAGATCCCCTTGCGTCAGGGCCCACGCTACGGCCCGATACATGGCCCCGGAATCCAAGTACACGCCGCCGAGCCGCTTGGCCAAAAGGCGGCTGATGGTGCTCTTCCCGGAACCCGCCGGCCCGTCAATGGCGATGATCATCGCTCGAACCGTTCCAAAACCCTGGCGAAAGCCTGGAGAAATCGCTCGTTCTCCTCAGGCAGCCCCACGTTGACCCGAATGAACCGATCGAGCCCGTAGGCATTCATGGCTCGAACGATGACCCCTTCGCGCAGCAAGGCCTCATAGACCTTTTTCGCATCCACGGGAACGGCGATGAGGAAAAAATTCGTGTGGGTCCGAAGGTATCCAACCCCCAAGGCATCCAGTCCCCGATAGAGCATTTCCAGGCCTTCGCGAACCAGCCCGCGGCTTCTTTCCAAAAAATCGTCGTCATCCAAGGCCGCGAGGGCCGCCGCTTGGGCTAGCGTGCTCACATTGAACGGCTGACGCACCCGGTGCAGAAAAGCCGCCACGGCGGGATCCATGATCCCGTAGCCGACCCGAAGCCCCGCCAGACCGTAAGCCTTGGAAAACGTTCGGGCCGTGACGACCCAAGGCCCTTGGGACCCCGTGAAGTCCAGCCCGTCGAAGGTCGATCCTTGGGGCGCGAATTCAATGTAGGCCTCGTCGATGACCACCACCACATCGGCGGGCAGTTTATCGAAAAAGTCCCGGAAGGCCGCCTCGCCGAGCACGGTTCCGGTGGGATTGTTGGGATTGTTGATGAAGATCAGGCGCGTGCGCTCCGTCACCGCATGAAGAATGCCGTCCAGATCGATGGTGAAATCCCTTAAAGGAACGGACACCACCGTGCCGCCCACCGTCTGCACGGCCAGTTGGTAGACCAGAAAGGACGGATTGGGGATGATCACCTCCAAGCCGGGCCGGACAAAGGTACGAATGACCAGTTCGAGAATCTCGTTGGAGCCGTTGCCGATGACCACCGCCTCCATGGGCACGCCCAGCTTTTCGGCGATCCTGCGGCGCAGATAATACCCGCTGCCGTCCGGATAGCGGTGCAGCCCGGTGAGTTTTTCCCGAACGGCCGCCACGGCCTTGGGGGACGGCCCCAAAGGGTTTTCGTTACTGGCCAATTTAATGGAATTCTTGATCCCGAGCTCCCGCTCCAGTTCTTCAATAGGCTTACCGGGAGGGTACGGATCGATGGCGGCAATATGAGGAGGCACCAGCCGGGAGATCAAAGGATCGGGCTCCTTTCATGCTCTGTGGGCTTCAAACCGGTCCACGCACAGGCTTATAGAAAAGAGCCGTCCAAAAGGCAAGCTTTTGTGGTGTCTTGAACGGTTTATGGTAATATGGTTTAAACATTGTTCGGACGGTCCGTGCCGGCGATTCGCCCCTGTGGCACCACGGCGCCCCGAACCGGCATAGGAGGGAGGCGGTTACAAGTGATGGTCAAGAACAAAGAACGCACACAGCCGATTTTCGAAGAAGACGTCCCATCCGAAATCCTCGTGGACGAGGTCCCCCTTTCCGAGGCGGAAGAAATCATCGATCAGGACATTGCACCATTGCACACCTCGAGCAAGGATTGGCCTCAGGTTTACGATCCGCTTCGGGCCTATTTGGAGGAAATCAAGAGGTATCCGTTGCTCAGCCGAGAAGAGGAAACCCAGCTGGCCATTCGATACAAGGAAAAAGGGGATTTGGAGGCAGCCTACAAGCTGGTCACGTCCAATCTCCGTCTCGTGGTGAAGATCGCCATGGATTTCCAACGCCACTGGATGCAAAACCTCATGGACCTCATCCAGGAGGGCAACATCGGCCTCATGCAGGCTGTCAAGAAATTCGATCCCTATCGAGGCTATAAATTTTCCTATTACGCCTCTTTCTGGATCAAGGCCTACATCATCAAGTTCATCATGGACAACTGGAAGCTGGTGAAGATCGGGACCACCCAAGCGCAGAGAAAGCTCTTTTTCAACCTGCGAAAGGAAAAGGAGCGGTTGGAGGCCCAGGGGATCGAAGCCAGCCCCAAACTGCTGAGCCAACGATTGGATGTGAAGGAATCCGAGGTGACCGAGATGGATATGCGTTTGGCCAGCGGTGAAATCTCCCTGGACGCCCCCCTCGATCACGATTCCACGGACACTCACAAGGCCTTCTTGCCGTCCCGGGACATTCCCGTAGACGACGTGCTCGCCGATGCCGAAGCCAAAGCCATTCTCCATGAAAAGCTCAAACGGTTCCGAGAGGGGCTCAAGGACAAGGAAGCCGTCATTTTCGATCATCGGCTCCTGACCGATGAACCCATGACGCTTCAGGAAATCGGCGACCAGTTCGGCATCAGCCGCGAACGCATCCGGCAGATCGAAAGCCGCCTGAAGAAAAAACTTAGGGCCTATCTGGAAGAGGAAGTGGAGGATCTGGAGCTCCTGCAGGAGAGCCTCATTGACGCCTCATAACCCTGCGGGCCGCAGACCGGCTCATGAGGGCTTTGCGCCCAAGCCCAACAGACGGGCCGCATTGCCACCCATGAGCGCCGTTCTTTCTTCAGGGCTCAAGCCCGCCTCGTCCATTTCCTTTTCATAACGGCTTGGAGGCAGCAGAGGGTAATCGCTGCCGAAGAGGAGGCGTTGCGGGCCCACAATGTCGAGCGCCCGGCGGTACACATCGCTGCGGTAAAGGAAAGGGGAAGCGGCGGTGTCATAGAAAACGCGACTGAGTAGTTCCGGTGCCTCTTTTTTCAAAAGCTCGTAAAAGAAAAGCCCTCCGCCCCAGTGCGCAAGGACGAGGGGCATCCCGTGGCTTCGCTTTACGAGTTCGTAATAAAACCGAAGGCCCATGGGCGCCTTCCCGGGATAGACATGCCCGACGGGCTCGTTGGCGTGCACGAGAACAACCCGTTTTCTCGGGCGACATAGGTCCATGAGGGATCCATAGGCTTCCAAGGCGCGCCGCTCGTCCCCGCCTTCATAGACAGCCAGCTCCCCCAGCCCGGCTGCCCCGTTCCGGAGGCACCGATCGGCCTCGTCCACAGCCCAGTCGGCCGCAGGATCGAAGCAGCCCAAAGGTCGAAATCTTTCGGGCCACCGCGCGGCGGATTCCAACACGTAGTCGTTGTGACGACGTGCCTTTTCCTTGTCTTTCCAAGGGAATCCGAAGATCACGGCCACATCCACCGCGTTTTGATCCATGGCCTCAAGGATCGTTTGCGTTTCCGCCAATCGGGCCTTGGGATGACCGTAGAGGCTCCGAAAGGCCGGCTCCCCGTCAAAAAACCTTTCCCGGTTGGTGACAACCTCAGGCGGAAACGTGTGCACATGAAAATCTATTTTCATCCCCATCCCCCTGGTGATAAGGGAACCCGAACGGCGACGGCCGTTACCTTAACGCAGACGTTTTCGAGGGGGCAACGGTGAAAGACGACAGACGGATTGACATAGACCCTTTTCTTCATTCGCAGAAAGCGCAGTTGGCGCGCAAAACCGCGCGGTTGGCCATCTTTGAGGCGGGAGCCCTGATCCGGGAAAAGTTTCAGTCCCGCGGGCCGCTGGCCGTCGAGAGCAAAGGGGCTTTCGATTTTGTGACCGAAGTGGACCGATCTTGCGAAGACCTGATCCTGAACCGAATCCGCAAGACCTTTCCCGACCATTCTCTCATGTCGGAAGAGCGACCCGTCGAGAACCATTCTCCATCCTACGTATGGATTGTGGACCCTTTGGACGGCACCACCAACTTCATCCACGGTTTTCCGATGATCGCCGTCTCCATTGCCTTGGCGGTCCGCGGCAGCGTCGTCATGGGATGGGTGTACGACCCCCTGCGCTGCGAGCTCTTCGAAGCCTCCGGGGCACAGGGGCTTTATGCAACGGTCAGCTTTTGCCCCCGCTTCGCGAAAGCCCCTTGGAACAAGCTCTTCTCGCCACCGGTTTCCCGTTTCGGTCCAAGGACCTCTTGGACTCCTACCTCCACGTATTTAAGGAAGTCTTCCTCGAGGTGAGCGGGATTCGGCGGGCCGGTTCCGCCGCCTTGGATCTCGCCTACGTGGCCGCAGGCCGAGTCCAGGGCTTTTGGGAAATCGGTCTCAAACCCTGGGACATTGCCGCCGGAGCCCTGCTGATCCACGAAGTGGGAGGAACAGTCACCGATTTCTGGTCAAGAGAAGCCTATTTGGAAAACGGCCACATCGTCGCCGGCACACCCCAGGTGCACGGTTTTCTTTTAGAAAAAATCGAACCGTTGCGGCAGGCGTTGAAGCGGCGTTCCGACTCCTAGCCGGAACGCCTGTGCAACCAGGGCCGTGCGCCGGAAGGCCCTTGGAACGCAGAGCCGGACGCGTCGTCTCAGGAGGCTTTTGCGGCGGGGGGGGTGACGTTCATGGCCATAAGCTTCTTGCTGTTTTCGTACACGACTTCCATCTTTCGAGAGGTGATCACGTTGCTGACCACCCCCAGGCCGAACACGGGATGCCAGATGAGATCCCCCTCTTTGTACGAATCCGACATGTTGTATTCGGGAACCCCTTCGCGGCTGGCTTCCATCAGACGGACACGCCAGTCTTCCTCCGTCTTGGGCTTGGGGGTCCCTTTCAAGAGGACGGAGGGAATCATGTCGTCTTCGTCTTCAATGAGGATTTCCTCCTCTTCGTCCTCAAAGTCCAAGTCCCCGCCGCCTTCGAAGTCCAGGCTGTCGTCTTCGTAATCTTCCATAAGCTGGTCTTTATCCATGTCCTTAGCCATCGATGCTCTCCATGTTGATTCTTCGCTTGAGCCCTCAGGGTCCCGAGTCTATTAAAACCGAGACCGGGCAAGGTCAAGCCTTTTCGCCATGTGTGCCCGAAACCTTTCTCGTGCAGCGGAGGCGATGAATGCTCAACGTTTTCATCACCCACATCCTTCCCGTCTTTTCCATTATCGGCCTGGGCTACGTGCTCATGCATCGGCATTTCGTCGGGGAGGCTTTCATCACCTCGGCCAACCGGGTGGTCTATTACGTGGCCGTTCCGGCCATGCTCTTTCATGAAGTGGCTCGCTCATCTTTTTCAGAAAACTTCCACGGGGGCGCCGTGCTATCCATGCTGGCGGGCCTGGGCCTCATCACCGCCTCCGCGTTCCTGTGCGCCCGTCTGAGCTCACGACCCGCCTCCTTCAAGGCCACTTTCGTCCACAGCGCCCTTCATGGCAACTTGGGATACATGGCGTACGCCATCGCCTTTTATGCCCTCGGCGACAAATTGTTCGCCCAGACCGCCCTGCTGAGCAGCTTTCTGATCATTGCCCAAAACTTTCTCGCCGTCTGCGTCTTCGCCTATTTCAGACCCCTGGATCCGGCCCAAACGGCCGCTTCGGGCATTGATTTCGCCGAAACCGCCAAACGCATCCTGACCAATCCCATCATCGTTTCGGTCGTGGCCGGCACAGGATTTTCTTATCTTTCCCTCTCCCTACACCCTGCCATATCCCAGTCGCTCAAAATCCTTTCGGGCATGGCCCTGCCTCTGGCCCTGTTGCTCATCGGCACCTCGCTCTCCTTTCGTGCCCTCAAAGAGCTTATCCCTGCCATTAGCGCCGTCGGATTCCTGAAATTGATCCTTTTTCCCCTGGTTGTCTACGGGCTGATGCGCTGGGGATCCGTGCCCCCCTCGTTCCATATGCCGGTCCTGATCCTGACGGCGGCCCCGCCGGCGACCATCACCTATATCATGGCCTCGGAACTGGGCGGCGACACCGACCTGGCCGCCGCGGCCACTTCACTGCTGACCCTGGTGTCCGGCTGCACCTACGCCGTTTTGCTGTCCTGGACCCGGTGAACTCTTCATTAAACGAGGCTCAGCGGGTTTCGGGGGCCTGGCTCGTCTTCGTCGTCTTCTGTTGTCAGGCCATGCTTGAGGAGTCGGTAGCGAAAGGATCGGAGGGTGAGCCCCAGGAGTTGTGCGGCTCTTTGCTTGGATCCCCCGGAGCGCTCCAGGGCTTGCACGAGGAGACTTTTTTCCAGCTCTGCGAGGAATCTCGGAAGATCCATTCCCTCCGGGGGAAGGACGGGTCGAAGGATTTCTTTCTCGTCTTGGCGTCTCTTCCGATAAGCGGCGATGGTCAAACTTTCGGGCAGGATGATGCTTGAGGATTCCAAAGCCACCCCGCGTTCGATGATGTTTTCCAGTTCCCGAACGTTTCCGGGGAAATCGTAATTTTTCAGAATATCCATGGCGTAGGAAGAAATCTTCTGAATGTCCTTACCGAAGGCTTTGGAGAATTTGGCGAGAAAATGATCGGCCAGCAGCGGAATGTCTTCCCGCCGTTCCCTCAAAGGAGGAATCCGCAGTTGGATCACGTTCAGTCGGAAATAGAGGTCCTCCCGGAACTGCCGGTCGATGACCATCTGTTCGAGATCGCGGTTGGTGGCGGAGATGATGCGCACATCGACGGGGATGTCCGCGGTGTCCCCGACCATCCGAATCGTCTTTTCCTGCACCACTCGCAGCAGTTTCACCTGGAGACTCGGCGACAATTCCCCGATTTCGTCCAAGAACAGCGTGCCGCCCTGGGCGGCCTCCACCAGGCCTTTTCGGTCTGTGACGGCCCCCGTAAAAGCGCCTTTGCGGTACCCGAAAAGTTCGCTTTCCATGAGGGATTCGGGCACTCCGGCGCAGTTGACCGCCACAAAGGGTTTGTCCGCCCGGGGGCTCCGCCGATGAATGGCCTTGGCGACCAGTTCTTTGCCCGTGCCGCTTTCACCCGTGATGAGGACGTTGCTGGTGGTGGCCGAGACCCGTTCGATAAGTTCGTAGATCTTCTTCATGGCCGGGCTTTCTCCGATCATGCACCCGAAATACAAGGGGCCTTGACGGGCGTGGGGCGGCATTTCCCGACCTCGGGTCTTTAAGGCGTTTTGGATGACCCGACGCATCTCGTCAATTTTGAACGGCTTGGGCAAATAGTCGTACGCGCCTTCGCGCATGGCGGCCACGGCCGTTTCCGTGCTGGCGTAAGCCGAAATGATGATGACTACGGTGGCAGGAGACAGTTGTTTGCATTGCCTGAGAACTTCCAGCCCGTCCACAGGCTTCATGCGGATGTCGGTGATCAGCAGGTCGAATTGTTGATGTTTGAGGATTTCGAGAGCTTCCACGCCGCTAGCGGCGCAGCGCACCGTATAGCCGTCCTTTTGGAGCATAATCTCGAGAAATTCCCGCATGCTCCTTTCATCGTCCACCACAAGGATCCGGCCGTCGGCGTGTTGCGGCATGCGACTTCGAGTCCCCTTAGTCGAACGGATAGCGCACGAGCCCATCGACCAGAGTCATCACCGCACGGCCCCGTACGTTCCATCCGCGGAACGGACAATTCCTCCCCTTCGATCGAAAGCCTTCCGGGTCGATCACAATCTCCGCATCCGGGTCGATGACCGTTACATGGGCCGGAAATCCCGGCTGGAGATTGCCCATGGGAATACCCAATATCCTTGAGGGGTTACAGGTCACTTTGGCCAAAATGTCCAAGGGATCCCCCACCCCTTCCCGGATGAGGCCCAAGACCAAAGGCAGGGCCGACTCGAGTCCGATCATGCCGTTGGCGGCATCCTGGAATTCTGTATCTTTTTCCAAAACGCTGTGCGGGGCATGGTCGGTGGCGATGGCATCGATGGTCCCGTCGGCAAGGCCTTCTTTCACGGCTTCCACATCCCGGCGCGTGCGCAACGGCGGGTTGACTTTGAAGACCGTGTCGAAACCCTCGACGCATTCGTCGGTCAGCGTAAAGTAATGGGGCGCCGTTTCGCAGGTGACGGCGATGCCGCGCCGTTTGGCCTCGCGAAGGACCCACACCGAGGCCTCCGTGCTCACATGGGCGATGTGGAGTCGGCCCCCCCGTAAGTTCGGCCAGGAGCACGTCACGGGCGATCATGGCCGCTTCGGCGGCGGCGGGTATACCTTGCAGTCCCAGCCGGGTGGAAACAAGCCCCTCATGCATGTGGCCGCCCCGAGACAAGGTCTCGTCCTCGGCGTGGCTGATGACCACGAGGTCAAAGGCCCTGGCGTATTCTAAAGCCCGACGCATGAGTGCGGCGTTCATCACGGGGCGGCCGTCGTCGGAGACGGCCACCGCCCCTGCTTCGCGAAGCTCTCCGAACTCCGAAAGCTCTTGCCCCTTCAGGCCCTTGCTGATGGCCGCCACGGGATAGACCCGGCAGCATCCTTGTTCCCGTGCCCGGCGTTGGATGAATTCCGTCACCGCCGCGCAATCGTTCACCGGATGGGTGTTGGGCATGCACGCGACGGCCCCGAATCCGCCCGCCACGGCGGCGGCCGTCCCTGTGGCGATCGTCTCCTTGTACTCTTCCCCGGGCTCCCTCAGGTGCACATGCATGTCCACCCAGGCCGGCATCACCCATTTGCCCGAAACATCGATCACACGGGCTTCCCCGGACGGCACGAAGTCTCTCGGCTCCCAAGCTATGGCATAGATATGACCGTTCCGGATCACCACATCACCGATCCTGTCGATCCGCCGCTCCGGATCCAGGATACGGCCGCCCCGAAGAATCATCTCCACGGCTTCCCCCTTGTCATCCCACGACATCCTTTCGGGCGGCGAGGATTCAGCCTGCCGACTCCTCTCTTTGCACCAGCAGGTAAAGCAGCGCCATGCGTACGGCCACGCCGTTGGTCACCTGGTCCAAAATCACCGAATGAGGCCCGTCGGCCACCTCAGGACTGATTTCCACACCACGATTGATGGGGCCGGGATGCATGATCAACACATCGGGCTTGGCGTGCGCCAGTTTCCTGCGATCGATCCCGTAGTACGCGGCGTACTCCCGCAAAGACGGCAGCAACCCCTGCCCTTGCCGTTCCCTTTGAAGGCGCAGGACCATGATGACATCCGCGGAAGGGATCACGGGGGCCAGGTGCAGGGAGACCGTCACCGGAAGCTTCTCCACGGAGGAGGGCAAGAGTGTCGGCGGGCCGCATACGACCACCCGAGCCCCCATCTTGGCCAAGCCCCAAATGTTGGATCGAGCGACCCGACTGTGGGCGATGTCGCCCACGATGAGCACGGTCAATCCCTCCAGTCGCCCCTTGCGTTCCCGAATGGTCAACATGTCCAGGAGCGCTTGGGATGGGTGCTCATGCATGCCGTCGCCGGCGTTGATGACCGAGGCCGTCGTGCGTTGGGCCACCCGATGAGGGGTTCCCGAAGCCGAATGCCGGATGATGAACACGTCCGGATGCATGGCTTCCAAATTCTTGATCGTGTCCAGGAACGTCTCGCCTTTGACCATGGAACTGGTGCTCGTGGAAATGCTGTATGTGTCCGCGCTAAGCCGCTTGGCCGCGATATCAAAGGAGGTGCGCGTTCGCGTGCTGGGTTCGTAAAAGAGGTGGACAACGGTTTTGCCCCGAAGCGTGGGCACTTTCTTGATGGACCGCGTATTGATTTCCTTGAGGGATTCGGCGGTGTCCAGGATGGTTTCGATTTCATGCACCTCCAAATCCCGCAGACCCAGAAGATCTTTCCTCAAAAAGGCCATGACCGCGTCCTCGATGCGTGTTCCAAGACCCTCGGAGACAATTTCCGCTAAAATTACCATGCTTCGATTGGAAGGGTGAGGAAAAAATAGGACATCCGGACGGCCCACAGGGTTCTTGACACCCCTGAACAATCTCTATAAATGAATCGGCACCTCAAAGCCGTGCGCTTTTCCTTCGATTCGGGTCTTTGGGACGCACCGATACCTCCCGTCCTTTTTCGGCACGTTTGGGACGACAAGGGGCGCGTCGTCGGGGCGCGGCTTTGACGGTGACTTCAACGGATTTGGAGGCAGACCATGGAAAGGGTTCCCATTACGCGGGAAGGCTACGAAAGACTTCGCCAGGAATTGCAGCGGCTGCAAAAGGAAGAACGCCCCAAAGTGATCAAGGCCATCGAGGAAGCCCGCGGCCACGGCGATCTTTCGGAAAACGCCGAATACGAAGCCGCTAAGGAAAAACAGGCCCTCATCGAAGGAAGGATCGCCGACATTCAGGAAAAGCTGGCCCATTGCGAAATTGTGGAAACAAACGGGTCCGACGGCGGCAAAGCCATGTTCGGACTGACCGTCGTGCTGGAGGACTTGGACAGCGGCGAAGAACACACCTACAGACTCGTAGGGCCTTATGAAGCGGACATTCAGTCGGGAACGCTCTCGGTCACATCGCCCTTAGGTAAGGCCTTGATCGGCAAAGAAGAGGGGGACACCGTTTCGGTCCGTACCCCCAAGGGAATCCGGCAGCTGGAAATCGTGGAAGTTCGTCCATAGCAGATCCGGCAGCACTTCGGAAGTTTCTTGACAGAGGGCCCATCGGCGGGTAAAAAGCAAGGTCCCTGAAAGAGACCGAGAACGTCCCCGGCCATGATGACGGTGAGCAACTGAAGGAGGGAAAGGTTTTGGCCAATCACAAATCAGCGATCAAGAGAGCCAAGCAGAGTGAAGCACGCCGGATGCGTAACCGCGCGCGCAAGAGCCGCATGAAGACCGCTATTCGAAAATTGGAAGAAGCCATTCGCAACAACGCCGTGGACCAGGCCGTTGAACGGCTTCGAGAAGCGACCTCCATCATTGCAAAGACCGCTTCCAAGGGCACCATCCACCGCAACACGGCCTCACGCAAGATTTCCCGGTTGGCCAGAAAAGTCAACGGGCTCAAGGCGGCGCAAACCGCCTGATTCAGGTTTCCCCGTCATCGGTTTTCCTGCGACGAACGTTTCCCCGTCCCGTCGCGCAGTCTCCGTGGTTCTGGTGAGGCGGTCCCGTTTCCCTCGGGTCCGCCTCTTTTTGCGCCTTGCAGCGCGCACATCTGGTAAATCACCGCCTCTAAGGCCCGATCCGGGCCTAGGGCGGTGGTTTTTAAAGACAAGTCCACGGCCGTCACGGTCGCATGGAGGCGTTCCAGATCCTGTTCGGAAAAACGCGGCGCGTGTCGTGCGGTCTTTTCCACAACGTAAACGGGAAGGTGCAGTTTTTGACCGATGGCCGCCGCGTTCAGCCCTCGGGCCATGCCGTCCTTGATTTGCCACATGAGGCGCACGTGACGGGCCAGCAATGCCAGCAGGGCCAGCGGTGAATCGCCTTTGAGCAGCACGTGCCGAAGGGCTTCCAAGGCGGCATCCGGGCGCCCTTCCGCCACATGATCCATAAGCTTGAAAATGTGTTCCGATCGAATCCGGCTGCACGCGGCGTCCACATCTTCGGCCGTGATGCGCGGCGCGTCGCCGACGTAGAGACAGAGCTTTTCGATTTCTCTTTCCAAGGCGTGGAGGTCGGCTCCTACCGCATCCACCACCCGTGCCGCCACAGCCGGGGTCATGGTTTTGCCGCATGCCTCCGCCTTTTGCCGAACCCAGCCGGGCAGGTGACGCTCCTGAACCGGGGCGAAATCGACGACGAGGCCCCGGCTTTCCACGGCCTTTTCCAACGCCTTCCAGCTTCTCTTGCTCCCCACCGTGAGCACCACATGGGCACGGGGGCTGGGATCGCCCGCGTAACGCTCCAGAAGCTCCCGTTGCTCCTTAGGCCATTGGTCCACATCTCGGATGCGTAACACCCGTCGCGGTGCAAACATGGGAACCGTGCGGACCCTGCCGATCACCTCGTGAACCGCCACGTCCTTGGCCTCGACCTGCTCGCCCTTGACCGGCCGTTCTTCCCGGGAAGCCACGGCACGAAGCAGGGCCTCCCAGGCTTTGTCCATCAGGGCGGTCTCATCGCCTCGGAAAAGATAAATGTTCTTAAGGGGAGATTCGAGCACGTGTTGGAAAAAGCCGCGACTGTCCATGGCGTGTCAAAACCGACTCATAAACCTGTCGAAAATTCGGGCGGCCGCCTCTTTCGCCGCTCTTTTCAAGGCCTCCTGCCGATTCTGGAACGCAACCATGGAATCAGGATTGTGCAGGTAGTCTTCGAAATAGGTCAAGGCGCGATCCTGCCACAGGATCGTTCCCGTCTCTCGATCGACGCACCGCACGTCCAAGGTGACCGTCAACCGCGAGAGGACGGTATCCTGGGCCTTGCGATGGGCCACATCGGTGGTGGAAAGGCGCCGAATTTGTCCGATAAAAACGGCATCCGCCTGCGATTCGGGAACCACCCGGAGGCGGCTCTTCATGAGGAACTCCTGGCGCAAGGCTCCCGTAAAGATGGCTTCGATGCCGGGTTCCGCCGTGAGGTTTTCGAACACAGGAACGGCTACGGTGCGAATGTGCGGGTCGAGGTCGGTGCCGTCCCCGGCGAAACGATAGCCGCAGGAGACCGAGCACAAGAGGAGGCTCATTGCAAGAACGGCCCATCGGCTTCGGCCCATGAGTTCCTCCTCTTGGCTGGCGGGCTTCTAGAGGACGATGTTGACCAGCTTTTTCGGCACGACGATGACTTTGCGCACGGGTTTTCCGGCCAGAAATGCCTGAATCTTGGGATCCGCCATGGCGGCGTCCTTCAGGGCCTCTTCCGAGATGTCCACCGGAACCATGAGCCGGCCGCGAAGCTTCCCGTTCACCTGCACCACCACCAAGACCGTCTCCGCCGTGAGGGCTTCTTCCCGGTACGAGGGCCACGGCTGTTTGGCCACACTGGGGGCCAACCCCATCTCGACCCACAGTTCTTCGGCAATGTGCGGCGCCATGGGCGACAGCATGAGGACGACCGCCTCCACGGCCTCCCGAATCACCGGCCAGCACAGGGCCTCTTCCTTGGCCTTGTCCATGACGCCGTAGATCTCGTTCACCAGCTCCATGATGGCCGCAATGGCCGTGTTGAAATGGAACCGCTGCTCGATGTCTTCGGTGACCTTCTTGATCGTCTGGTGGGTTTTGCGGTGCAGGGCCTGGAGCTCCTGGGACAAAGGCATCGAACCGTCATAAGGACTCACGGCTTTGAGCGCTTCCTGGTTCTCAGCCACGAGGCGCCACACGCGCCCCAGAAAGCGGTAAGCCCCTTCCACACCCTGATCGCTCCACTCCAGCTCCTTTTCCGGGGGCGCGGCGAAAAGGCAGAACAGCCGAACCGTATCCGCCCCATAGGTGCGGATCATGTCGTCGGGATCCACCACATTGCCTTTGGATTTGCTCATCTTGGCGCCGTCTTTAATCACCATGCCCTGGGTCAGCAGGTTGGTGAAGGGTTCGTCCACCTGCAGATAGCCCATGTCTCGGAGCACTTTGGTGAAAAACCGGGAATAGAGCAGGTGAAGCACGGCATGCTCGATTCCGCCGATGTATTGGTCCACGGGCATCCAATAGTGGACCCGGGGGCCGTCCAGCGGGCCCCCGGTGTAGTCGGCGCAGGCGAATCGGGCGAAATACCACGATGACTCCACGAAGGTGTCCATGGTGTCCGTTTCCCGCCGCCCGGGACCTCCACAGCGAGGGCATCGCGTGTTGACGAAGGTTTCACTGAGCGGCAAGGGAGAAGCCCCGTTTTCGGGCATCTCCAAATCCAGAGGCAGCAGAACCGGGAGGTCCTTTTCGTCCACCGGCACGGTGCCGCACCGGTCGCAGTAGACAATGGGAATGGGAGCGCCCCAGTAACGCTGGCGGGAAATCCCCCAATCCCGAAGGCGGTATTGGACCGTAAGAGCACCTTGCCCTTTGGCTTCCAAGTCCCGCGTGATGGCCTCGCGAGCCTGGGCCGAACTCATGCCGGTGTACGGGCCGGAGTTGACGAGAACGCCGTCTTCCTCAAAAGCATGCGTCAATTCGTCGGGTTCCTTGGCGACGGCATCCTCGTTTTCTTTGATGACCACCCTGAGGGGCAGGCCGTATTTTCGGGCGAACTCGAAGTCCCGCTGGTCGTGGGCCGGCACCGCCATCACGGCCCCGGTGCCGTATTCCATGACCACGAAATTGGCCACAAAGATGGGCATCCTTTCGCCGGTCACGGGATTGATGCAGTACGAGCCGGTAAAGATGCCTTCCTTTTCCAGCAACCCCGCAACCCGTTCGCCGCGTTTGGCCTGTTTGGCCTTTTCCACAAAGGCCAACACGGCCTCTTCGTGCTCGGACCCCCGGCACAACGAGGCGACCATGGGATGTTCCGGAGCCAGGCTCATGAACGTGGCTCCGAAGAGCGTATCCGCCCGGGTCGTGAACACTTCGATAAACCCATTTCCGGAGGCCAGGGGAAACCGGATGGTGCTGCCGAAACTTTTCCCGATCCAGTTGCGCTGCATGGTGAGAACACGTTCCGGCCAGCCGGGGAGCTTATCCAAATAGTCCAAGAGCTCTTCCACGTAGGCCGTGATCTTGAAAAACCACTGTTCCATTTCCTTTTGGATCACGGGTTGATCACAGCGCCAGCACGCACCGTCTTCGACCTGCTCGTTGGCCAGCACCGTCTGGCACGTCTTGCACCAGTTGACGTAGGACTTTTTCTTGTACGCCAACCCCCGCTCAAACATTTTGATAAAGAACAGCTGCTCCCATCGATAATAAGACGGATCACACGTGGCGAATTCTCTGGACCAGTCATAGGAAAAACCCAGCTGTTTGAGCTGGCTGCGCATGTAGTCGATGTTGTCGTAGGTCCATTTGGCCGGGTGGGTCTTGGCTTTAATGGCCGCATTTTCCGCCGGCATCCCGAAGGCGTCCCACCCCATGGGATGGAGCACGTTGTAGCCTCGCATGGACAGGAACCTGGCCACCACGTCCCCGATGGAATAATTGCGCACGTGGCCCATGTGGATGCGGCCCGAAGGGTAGGGAAACATCTCCAGAAGGTAAAATTTTTGCTTGCCCGCATCTTCCACGGCCCGAAAAAGCTTCTCCCGCTCCCAGTAATCCTGCCATTTTTTTTCAATGCTCTTGGGGTTGTATCGACTTTCCATCCTTGATGTCCTCATTCAGTGTCTTTCCGGCACACGCCGGGATCTCGGGCTGACGGATAAAGGCGCTTGCCTTGTAGCACAGGCGCCTGCCGTGCGCAACGGAAGACCGGGAAATACGCTGGGATCGGCATAGAGTTTTCGGCGGGAACGGAGGATCGGCGGGGGAAAATCGGTAGGCGGGAAGAAGCCCCAAACGTCCGGCGTCGTCGTCCTCGATGCGCTCGTCGGCCAGGGGACGTTTCCCGTTTATTCGCCGGGACGCTGCAGGATCGCCCCGTTCGGATTCCTCAACGGGCAAGCCACCACCGTCAAGACGGGCTTAGCTCAGGAGTTCGTCGTTTCCGGCGATACGCCGGACAAGATCTCGATAATCTTTTGCTCCCGGGGACCCGGGGGCATACTCGTAGATGGTCTTACCATACCCCGGCGCTTCTGAAAGCCGCACGTTGTAACGGATCGGCGGGCACATCCGACTGTTGTAATAGGATGTCAACTGCTGCAGAATTTCTTCCGACTGCTTGACGCGTTTGTCCAGGAAAGTGGGCACCACGTATTTTAGCGTCAGGTCCTTATGATAGTTCTGAACGGACGCGAGACTTCGGCTGAATTCCAGCAGCCCCTGAATGGCCATCACTTCAAGACTCACCGGAATCAGCACCTCCTGGACGTAGAAAAGCACATTGATCGTCAGGACATCCCAGCCCGGTGAGGTGTCCACAATAACGTAATCGAATTGGCCGTCGAAAGGGGTGAGCGCTTCCGTCAGGGTCATCTCACCCCGAAAATCCTTGCGCGCGATCAGCCGCTTGACGCCGGCCAAAGAGCGACCGCCCGCCAAGAGCCACAGTCTTTCCCTGGCCTTCATCAAACACTCTTGAGGGATCAGTTCTCCGGTCATCAGCTCCGTCAGCCCCGCTTTCGGCTTCATCCCCAACATGTAGGACGCCTGCCCCCTGCGTGTCGGCTGTCCACCAGGAGCACTTTGAAGCCGGCCAGGGCCAATCCGGCGGCCACGTTGACCGCCGTGGTCGTTTTCCCGACCCCACCCTTGCTCAAGGATACAGCAATGCGCCGCATGGACGTGGCCTCGCCTTGCGGCGGGGCGGCAGGTTCGGCGGGGGTAGGCGGTTCCGATTCGACAACGCCGGGTCTTGGGATGGGAAACTTATGACCGCAGAACACGCATTTCGCCGCCTTGACCTTGTCCGAAAGGCGTGTTTCATCGACTTTGTGCTGCCTTTTGCAACTGGGACAGACGATAATCATGAGACTTCTTCTCCCGGTTTGGTCATCCCCATGGGTCGCGCTTCTTTCGCTCTACGGCACACTTCCTGGAGCATCCGAAACAGTCGGCTCTTCGGTCCCTTGGCGTCCAGTTCCTGGAGCGCCGACCGCAGCGCCGTTTCCACAATGACCGATTTGGAAATCTTCGCCTTATGCCCCTCGGATTCGGTCGCCTCGAGCTTTTCCTGGGCTTTTTCCAAGTGTTGGATGATGAGCTTTGTCAGGTAATAGGTGACTTTTTTCTTCGGGCGCGCGTCCTTGGCCCGGGTGGAGAGCACTTTCCGGTCATAGGCCGCATCCGGGGCGTTTCGGTGTTCGAGGCGTCTCAAGTAAAAGGCCAATCTTTCGATGATGTCGTTTTCTTCCGTGGTGATCTTGGGCGCTTCCCCCGTGAGTAAGGCCCCCATGATATCCGTCGGTCCCTCATGACGACACGGCGCCACCGGAAATCCTCCTATGCCCCTTAAATTTTCGAAGCCCCAAAACGGTTCACCCATATTCGTGCTTCCTTCAACGGCTTAACGGGATGGGGCCCTTCAGAGCCTTGACCGCGAGCAACCTCACCCTTGCCCAAAAAAGCGCTCCCGAGCCTTTTGCACAAAATCCACCATGAAGGCTCGGTCCTCACTCTCCAGATCCAGCGAAAGACCGTACAAGAACCCTCCGTCTTCCAGCGGCGTCACATGGCGAACGGTGCCTTCGGCATGGAGGTCTCTTTCATCAAGACGGAGGTGCAGGGAAAGCATCCGCTGGCCGACCTCCGCCAGATCGCCGGCCTCCGCCACAAATCCCACGCCGCCTTCACTGATGTTGGCCACTTGATAGGAAACGCCGGAAATGGTCAGCTCCACGGGTGTTTGCTCGTTGACCGGCACGCGAAACGTTTTTCGAACAACTGTCTCGCTTCCCAAAAGGCTGCTCAGTTCCAGCGTTTCCTCCAGGTCTTTCAAGTTCTCCAAGAGAGTTTCTTGCTTCGCCATCAATCCTTCCTCCGTGGCCATGACGCGCACGCCCCGTTTGGTGCCTCAAACAAGCCGGGGCTTCATCGCCCAAACGATCAAGACCGCTGCACCTTTTCACATCGCTCATTTTTCTATTCGGCATTGTGACTTTGGTTCTTGAACACTTTTCCGACCCATACCACCCCCGAAATCCTCAGGGCCTCGGCACTCGAGCCGCCCTTTCGGCCGAAGTTTCCGATCCTTTCCCGAGCTCGTCTTCCCCTCTGTCCAGGGCCTTTCTTGAAAAACCCGGGG
>VSSL01000153.1_pt1 | contig 18354 bp, 13 predicted proteins | sample 4557531 | NCBI WGS metagenome assembly VSSL01 (sample SAMN10986726, study PRJNA523729) | hot springs metagenome | isolation source: hot springs | place: India:Timba, Gujarat | collected 2018-05-31 | reverse complement strand
AATAGGCAAAATAGAAAAAATTATACCGAAAATCAGATACCTGGAATGCATTTTCGTCATAAACATAAAAAATGCTGCACTTGATATAGTTAACCAAATGAACATTTCAGTCAGATCAGGTCTTCGTGCAAAGATTTTCTTCAGCCATAAATCTATATTCAAAAGCGAATTTTTCATTGATCTAATATCAAGATTAACAAAGCTTAAATACAACATGATCATCACGATAGAGTACAATAGCACACCAATAAATCCTACGGACAAGCTGATATTTCCTATACCAATAGCATAATTCGCAACATCGGTTTTCCCTAGTAATAAATACCAAAAATTAAAAGCTTCAACAGAAGCTAAATCCTGCCTTGTGAAAAATACTAGAACACTATCGATTAATCTTAATGGATTATTGAATAAAGGAATTAGACTCATTAACCATGTAGAAATCAGAAGGCCAAAAATCCATTTTGTAATAGCTAAAGGATTCTTCTCTTTTGATCCAGTATATGCAGAATATGTAAAATAACTCAGTGCTACTAATATAATGAAAATTAGAGATGGCTTATAATTATCAGCGTACTGTACTAGAAAATATCCCAGACCAAAGAATCCTAATATTGTGACAATCCAAATTATAGATTGAATTAGAATAGATCTGATTACTTTCTCATTTTCAAGATGCTAGGAACATAATTAAAATAACAGGTAGAATAATAAGAGCTTGAAGTTTAGTCCATACAGCTAATCCAAAAATAATCCCAGACCATACAATAAGACTCCTTGTAATCTCTGTATTATCCTGATATAGCCCTTTATACAGTAAAATTACCGAAATAAGAGTTAATAAAACAATAAGAGAATCAAATTGTCCCCATACACCAGATATGAACCATAAACTAGGACTTGCAAATATACATGCAAATATTAGTAGTTTTGAGAATAAACTGATTTTACGGATTCTAGCTACTGTATAAGTTATTATAAGTGCTATGAAAAAGTCAAAAATACTGTTAAATACTTTTATAATAAACACAAAATCATGTTCCGCAGATCCTGGAAGAATTTGCCCAAAAAGTTGTGAAACACTAAATGCCGCATAATCATACAATAATCCGCCTGGCAAATAATCAAAAAATCCAGAATATGATTCCCAAAATTCCCCGTACCCATTCACATACACGTATTCTGCCCATTTATACTGAGTCACAATAGTATCGTTATAGAATCCTAATCCGGATAAATGAACTATTCTTACAAATACGGCGAAAGTAAGGATAGCTAAAAAAATAATCCATTGCCAATAAGTTAACTTAGAAAAAACTTTTTTCCAATTATTTACGATCTTTTTGACTTGGTTCATATAGGATTTCATATTTAAATAATAGCAATTTTATTTAAAAGATTAATCTTATAATCTGTTATACTTTCTTGATTCATGAAAAACAATAGTCGTCAATACATATGCACATCATGCGCAGCTATTTACCCTGCATGGCAAGGAAAATGTACCCAGTGTGGAGCATGGAATACTATTATTCTTGAAGAAATCAATGATGGCATTTCTCAAACACAAATACATAAAAAACGTGTAGAAGATTTACAAACTTTTAAAATCCAATCTACGTACCTTAATACCGAATCACGAATAAAATTTTCATTACATAGCTTTAACAATATTCTTGGAGGAGGAATACTGCGCTCACAAGTAATATTATTTGCTGGAGAACCTGGAATAGGAAAATCAACATTACTTACACAACTATGTAGTAATAGTCAAACAAAAATTCTTTATATTTCAGGCGAAGAAAATATAGATCAAATCGCTCAAAGAGCCCTACGTATCAGTACTCAAAATAGTTTTGAAAATATTGAGTTTAGTAATGATACGGATATAGCTAGCATACTAACGTACATAGAAAGTAAAAAATATGAAATAGTGATAATAGACTCAATCCAAACAGTCACGAACAACAATTCATTTAACAATAGAATAACCAACCAAATTAGAGAATACGCAAGTTTAATCACTGATGCAGCAAAACACTCTAACACATCTGTTATTATGGTAGGACAAATAACTAAAGATGGAAGTATAGCAGGCCCAAAAGTATTGGAACATATTGTCGATACCGTACTTTATTTTGAGGGTGACTATAAAGATGATACACGTATCTTACGTGTCAAAAAAAATCGATTTGGTAAAACAAGTGAAATTGCGGTGTTTCGGATGTCAAATAATGGATTGGAAGAGGTTAATAATTTAGAATGGTTTTTCACTGACAATTTAAAAAGCGAAGAAGGTCTTGCTTACAGTATTTATAATGAAGGCTCCGTTTACTTTATCATCGAAGTCCAGGCTTTATGTATCAAAACATCTTTTACTTATCCCAAAAGAATATCTAACGGATACGATACAAAAAGATTAGAAATGTTGATAGCTATATTAAGTAAAAAATTAGGACTTGCATTAGAAAGTTGTGATATTTATGTAAATATTGTAGGAGGCATTAAAATCACAGATACAAGTGCAGATTTAGCAGTTGCTGCAGCAATCATTTCTTCTTTTAAAAATAAACCCTTAGCTGATAAGTCTTGTTTTATTGGTGAAATAAGTCTCACTGGCGAAGTAAGAAAAACTAACAAACAGACAGAAAAAATTAAAAAAGCGAAAGAGTACGGCTTCACAAAAATATACTATGACAAAGTCATGCCGAATATTAAACTATTAGTAGATTAGCAGAGCACAATGCATTTAAAACTCTCCTTAGACCGAAAAAACTGTAATCTACTATAAATACTTTCACAGAAATCACTAATAATTATTAGTATGGCATATATTTTCCGGTCTCGATTCTGCAGGATTAAACAATCGAAAATCACGAACTGGCCAGATTACAGCTAATACGCGTCCTTTAATAGTATTAACATTAGGATCTATTGAGAGAAAAAATCTTGAATCAGCACTCTGTCTTCTATTATCACCTAATACGAATAAGTGACCAGAAGGTACTAGATATTCTTCTCCTTCTACCATTTGTGATCCAGTAGGCAATTCCGTAAGACGATCAATCGGTAAATAACTTTCATTCAATAATTCTCCGTTCCTGTATACTTTGCCATCCTCAATCTTTATTCGATCTCCACCCATTCCTATTATTCTTTTAATATAATCTTCATTATCATTTTTCTTGAATATAATTACATCGCCGTAATTATAACCACGAAACAATGGAGTCAATTTATCAGCTAATATGACATCTCCTCTACAAAAATTAGGCTCCATAGAAGGCCCTTCAATAGTATGAGGCGATATAATAAATAAATGAAATACAATAAATATTGCTAAGGATACGATCAAAACCTGAATAGAATCCAAAAACCACATCACTATACTTCCGATAAAAGCTACAAAAGGACCCTTTCCAACAAAAAAATTAGCTAAACTAGTCTCATTTTCATCTGAGAGCAATAACCTTTTTAATCTTTCAGTATCAACACTACGAGCATCCATGAATAACTAGAATTTAACATGAAAAATGAAAAAAAAGAAAGATCGCTTTTGTAACTTGCTATGTTCTATAAATACTTATAAAGCTAAAGAAGAATTCCAAAGGCTGAGTTAGTACTAAATCTAAACCAGTTATAGACCTTTTCAAGACATCATAAACTTTGCTCGATCTGAAGCAATCGGTTAAGTTTAGAATTATATTCAGACCCTTTATAGTATCCTGTCCGTATATATTCTGCCCCTAATCCTACACTTAAATCAACTATAAAAGTGTCTTCGGTTTCTCCATATCTATATGAGCCAGTTAGACTAAGTCCATGTTTTCGAGCGCGTAAAGCGAAATATATAATTTCCGTGACAGTCCCTATCTGTGTAGGTTTAAAAACTATATTATTTGCAGACTCAAGTAAAGCAACTTTTTCAAGCCTCTCTAAATTTGTAGCTGTAAGATCATCTGAAACTATTTGAACATTTTGCCTAATAGCTGATGTCTGATCAGTCAACTCTTTCCATGCATAATAATCATCTTCGGCAAAGAAATCTTCTAAAAAACTTAAACGGCTATTTTTAATAATATCCAAATATTTAGACAATAAAGCATGAGGTTCACCATTGAAATTAGTATTATTTTTTGTCAAGTTCGGAATTACATAACGATTATGATCAGATCTTTTGTATCGTGAAGCCGCCATATCTACACCTAAATCTAACTTCACTCTTGATCTACTAATCTGCTTAGTCAGTTCTTCTAAGAATGATTTTAAATTATGCCGAGTATCATCGAGATCTAGTGTTTGAATAAATTTGAAAATCTGTATTAGATGCTTCTGATAATCAAAACCATTCTTTGGAAAAATCATAACTTCCTGTGCAGGGAGAATGTTTTGAGTACTATGCGAAGCAGATCTGTATATTGTAATGACAGGTATAGGCAAACGGTATTCCGAATGAAGTTTGAAATTCGAACGATCAGAATAATCGTGCAATACACGAATGTATTTGAATAATGGTAAATCAGACTCTAAAGCACCTAGCTTAGCTATAGTTTGGGATATAGCTGTAATAGTGTATATACCTAGACGATTACGATCTATAGAATCATCAATTTTGAGAAGAAGTTCATCTAAATGTTCCTGATCCATTGCATTTTGTCCGACTAATTCAGGAGCCACAATACGATGAATACTATCAACAATCATCGTCAAATTGTCTTCCTGAAGTCTTTTGATCTCATGATCATATATATCCCTAAATTCATATTTGCTTTTGGTTGCAGCTATAGGAACCGAAGAAACCGCAGTATTACGATGAGTTGATATTTCTACCTCAAGAGTTGGTATACCTTGTGAATTAATAATTTGTCTAGCTTTAACAGATTTGATTCTCATTTTGCATTATTTTCATAATAACGAATGAACAAAATTAATCAACTATTTATCTTATAGTATTTTATATTAAAAGTAAAAATCCTGTATGCCGGCACATAGAACAAAAGAATATAGAAACAAATATATAAAACATAAACATTAAAAGTATAGGCGAAATTAAAATATCAATTATGACAAATACTTACTGAATAATTGGTAAATGGAGAAAGATTAGTGAATGAATAAGAAATTAAATGTAAATTTATTATACAAATACACGAAGTACCAATTTCTTCCGAATCAATAGAAGTTAGAAACGAATAAAAATCATAAAAATCCCGATTAGATTGGAAATCTAAGAAGATCTAAAATATCATCAAATATCAAAAATATTTGAAATGTTTAAAAGATGAAAACTATTGTATAAGCCTATTCTGGATAAACTCTTCTCCATTCACCATTTTCTTCGACTTCGACAATAATGGCTAAAACAGGACATACTTTGGCCGAATCAAGAACTCTTTCATAAATATTTTCTTCACTCTCAACTACTACCCAGTCTCCATCTCTTGCTAATTCTCTCAAAGTTTCCAAAGTCACTCCCTTTTTTACCGCGGCCTTACCAGATTCATCTAATTCGTAAATATCTGGCTCAGCTAATATGCATGCCATAGCAGGGATGCACAAATCCCGATCCACTTTAAATCTGTACTTTATTTTTGCCATTTGCTGAAATTATACACTAAATAGTTAAAAATCAAATACTACCGATATAAAACACTAATTAAAACAGAATGCATTGTAACAATCTATATTAGCACATAACTAAAAAATAAAGTCAAAAAAATAATAAAAGAGAAATACAGAACCGAAGCTTTCGTGATAAATTTAGTGTTGGTTCAATCATATTGCCTAAATCATCAGTGATCATAATGATTTTACAGTGACAGAAATCTGAAAGTCCAACATACAAAACAAGAAATTAAATTACTACAGTAAGTCCTGTCGAATATGTGAAGTCATCGTAAAGTCAATTCCAACCTAATTTACTTGCTAAATTTTTAAAAGGTTAATAAATAAAATAATTCTTCAAACATTATACTAATTGGTTGAACATATTTTAAATTCGTGGGGAAAAACTATACCAAATGCAAGTACCGGTAAGAGAAAGACTCCTAGAGGGACAGCTGTTTTCATGTTTAATTTTTTTATAATTAAAAGAGGTAATAAAACAATGGTAGCAAGCATATAAGATAACATAATAGAGTATAGAGAATACGGCCATCCAAGATATATTCCTATAATCACTCCTAATCGCAAATCTCCTTCACCAATACCTTTTCCTTTTGTAAGCAAGCATTGTATCCCAAAAAATGCGAATCCAAACGTCACTCCTATCAACATATTAACAAAATCATAAGATCCAGAAAAAACTAAATAGATGACTCCAAGTATCATTAACATAAAATTAAACAATTCGGGCAATTCCATAAACAACATATCACTTATAAAATTACCTAAAATAAACCATAAAATAAAAAATATTAACAACGCATAGCCACCGTAGCCGAATAATAAAACAGATAAAACGGCAAAAATACCACACAATAATTCAACAATTGGATACTGAATAGATATTTTTGACCCACAATGTCGACATTTTCCTTTTTGTAGAATAAAGCTCAAAATAGGGATTAGTTCGATAGGAGATAATGTTTTATTACAACTCATACAATGACTTCGTCCTTTCCACCATGGCATATCTAAATGAATACGAATAATTAATACATTCAAAAACTACCCATTATGGATCCAAATATGAAAACTAAGCTGTAAAAAAGTATATCAAAAATGTCATATTTAATTTTTGATATTTTCTAATATAATAATTTAGATTAATCTACAGAATAAATTTCCTAGAATAAGACTAACACATTTTTATTAAAAATTAATGTTTTTATTATGCATTTAGTTTTTAGTTTAAATAATGACTATTTTTAACTATTTAGGACAAACCAGAAATATCCTTAAGAAGTAAGAATTATATTACAGATTTAAAACGTTATATTATTATATATAGTATTATTTTACAAGCTTATTAGTTCTTATTTTATCAATCTCTTGCTCTAAAAGTCTAATATAAAGCTCGTATCCGACAGCATTAATATGACCACTTTGTTCAGAACCTAAAAGATTGCCAGATCCTCTAATTTCTAAATCCCTAGATGCAATTTTAAACCCAGCCCCTAGCTCTTGATTCTGTAATATAGCTTCAATACGAGAAACTGCATCAGGAGTAACCCACTCATCTTCTATTTTATGTTCATCAAGAAGATTTTTTAGTTGCAGTAACTCTTTTGTAGGATTCTTGTGTAATTTAATAAACTCTTTTGTTTTTGGTAATACTAAATAGCAATATGCCTGTGTCGAACCTCTACCTACACGACCTCGTAATTGATAAAGCTGTGCCAACCCGAATTTATGGGCTTCATCAATAATAATTGTATTCACACTAGGTATATCTAAACCATTTTCGATAATAGTCGTAGCTATCAGTACATCATATTTTTTATTCATGAAATCTAACATTATTTTCTCGAGTTTATCTGAAATCATTTGACCATGGCCGATACATACTTTAGTACCAGGCGGTAATTGCTGAATTATCTCATTTGCAAATGTATCAATATCATCAATTCTATTATGTACTACAAAGACTTGTCCTCCTCTATCTAATTCAAACTTGATTTTTTCAGGAATTTCATCTTTAAAAATAACTTCATTATGCACAGGCAATCTTCCCTTTGGAGGAGTTGCAATTATACTTATATCCTTAATACCAGTAAGCGCCATTTGTAAAGTCCTAGGAATAGGAGTAGCAGACATAGATAAGACATCTAAACTTGCTCGGAGTTTACGTATTTTTTCTTTTTGCCTCACACCAAATCTTTGTTCCTCATCAATAATCAATAAACCTAAATTTGGAACCACTACATCTTTTGACAATAATCTATGAGTACCGATCAAGATATCAATTTTACCTTCCTTTGCTAATCTCAGATTTTCTTTATTAGCTTTTACGCCGTCAAAACGTAAAACTCTAGCAACTCTCACAGGATAATTTTTAAGACGTTGTGAAAATACGTTGTAAAGTTGAGATACAAGTACAGTAGTAGGAGCAAGTACCATTACCTGTTTTTTTGATAATACAGCTTTTAACGCTGCTCTCAGTGCAATTTCTGTCTTCCCAAAACCTACATCTCCGATAATAAGTCTATCCATTGGCTTTGGGGATTCCATATCTGACTCAACTTCATTCAAAGTCTTAATTTGATCTTCTGTAAGTTGAAATTCACATTCTGATTCAAATTTTTCTTGTAAGTCATTATCTTTTTCGAATTCTATGCCTTTTTCAATCGATTTCTTAGCATAAATTTCAAGCAATTCTTTGGCTATTTCTTCTACATTCTTTTTTAATTTTTTACGGATACTATCCCATTCAGCAGTACCTAATTTTGTTAATTTCGGTATATGTCCTTCTACAGATACATATTTAGATACTCTGGATAATTGAGATAAAGGTACTAATAAATTATCTCCATCGAGGTATTCTATGACTACGTAATCATTTGAAGTTCCTAAAACTACTTTTGTCTCAATACCTTTATAAATGCCTATTCCATGAGATTCATGTACCACATAATCATTTATATTTATTTCATGATCGAAAAATTTACTGAACTTTGAATATTTAGATTGCTTAAATGGTTTTAAATTTAAAGTACTCAAAGCTTCATAATCGGTCATCACAATAGTCCGAGAATTCTTTTCAATAAAACCTTTTTCTAGAGTAAAAGGTAATTCAAGGTGTTGAATATTTATACCTAAATCATTTCTTATAAAGCTCTCAGGTAAATTTTCGTACAAATGACCTACATAATAAATGCAAAAATCCGGATAATCCCTTAAGAATCTGTTAAAAACTTGGCCATTTCTATGAAAAAGTGGTAAATAGCTTAGATCCAGTGCATCATAGTTATTTGGCCTACTAAATCCATGTAACTCAATTTTATTTTGTGTGAAAATAAAAGGTTTAATTGAAAATTGTTTATAGTCTCCAATGACTTCAGGGATAAAACTAGATTTATCTGGATTAATATTTAATACAATAGCATTATCGAGTAATTTAATAAGTCGTAAATTTACAGGATCTATTAAGACGATTTTTTCTATTACATTATCGAAAAATTCTATTCTATAAACTAAATCGGCTATATTAGTGAATATAGTGACCACATCGCCTTTCACAGAATACTGCATTTGATCGTATACCCGATCAACACGTAAGTAGTTAAATTCTGATAATTTGCTTATCAAACTGCTTAAGCTAAGTTTTTGATCTTTTGAGAGAACAAATATATCAAGCTCAGGATGAATAAATTGCTCTGGTAGAAGTATTTGATTATTTTTAGAAAGACTTGCTAGAAAATACAAATACAACCTTGCAATATCTACAGCTGGAAATTCCAATAATGTAGCAACATTAATATCGATACCGAAAGTTTTATGATCAAAAATCCTTGTAAAAAAATCATTCAACACGTGCTAATGATAACATAAGACAATTTATAGAAATAAATCGAAACTAATGTTAGCAGTATAAAATATTGACTAAACCAATACATGTAATACAATTATTAATCAAGAGAAAAAGGCATTTGGTGCAAGCCTTTTACCTTAGATTCCGAGGTAAAGGAATCGAATTTCAACAACAAAATATTTTAACAAAGAGCCCTGTATATATTACAGGGAATGAGGGTGGTAACACCGTTTGGCTATATAATTAACGATATGGCCAATTATTTTTCAGTGGTCCCTAGATTCAGGTTTAATTTATTTAATTCTGAATCTAGGGATTTTTTATTTTATATAACCATATGCTCGATAAAATAGCAAAAATAAAACAAAGTTTCGAAAACGATTTACAATCGGCAATAACTGCAACCGAACTAAAACGCAAGTACTTAAGTAAAAACTCTGAGCTTTATACGATACTTAGTAATATCAAAAATCTACCACTTGAAGAGCGAAAAAGTATAGGATCACAGGTTAATGAGCTCAAAGAGTATATTACTACGATAATAGAGCAACGCAGCGATCAAAATATTACATCGGCTTCGTATTCTCATATAGACGTTACTTTACCAGGAAGAAGACACAAACTTGGCACCTACCATCCAAATACATTAATTGCACGCGAAATGAATAATATTTTTAAATCACTAGGATTTTCTGTATATACTGGACCTGAGATAGAAACTGATGAATACGTCTTTGAAAAATTAAACTTACCAAAGCATCATCCCGCAAGATCTCTCCAAGACACTCTAATCATCGAAGATCCAGAAATCATATTGCGTTCACATACATCTTCTGTCGAAATCCGTGCAATGGAAAACGAAAAGCTTCCATTACGCGTTGTCGTGCCAGGTAGGGCCTTTCGATATGAAGATTTGAATCAAACAAATCATTTTGCTTTTTATCAGTATGAAGGATTAGCTGTTGGAAAAAATATAACAATGGCTGATCTCAAAGGAACTTTTGAGATTTTTGCGAAAAAGTTTTGGGGACCAGAAACACAAATTCGTATTAGAGCCAAGTACTATCCACAAGTTGAGCCTGGATGCGGACTCGATGTGTTGTGCGGTTTTTGTCACGGCAGTGGATGCTCCGTGTGTAAAAGAAGAGGTTGGATAGAAATTGCAGGAGGAGGAATGGTACATCCAAATGCTTTAAGATCTGTAGGAATAAATCCTAATGTATACTCAGGATTTGCCTTTGGAATCGGATTTGATAGGACAGTGATGCAAAAATACAAAATCGATGATATTAGAAAACTATACGATGGAACCATTTATTAATTGATTTTTATTTTTTTAAGATTTATTAATTATGAGAATACCAATTAGTTGGCTGAAAGAATACATAGATCTACCACAAGAACTCAAAGTATTTACCGATAAAATGTCCATGATTGGACATATGTTGGATAAAATGGAAGTTACTGACACAGACACTGTAATCGATCTTGAATTGAGAGGTAATAGAGCAGACTGTTATGCAATCCTAGGATTAGCAAGAGAATGGTATGCATGTAATGGAGGAAGGTTTGATATTCCGAATATAACAGTTGATACACAAACAGCTTTGAAATCCAAACAATACCAAAGTATTAAAGTAGAAGTTCTTTCGTCGGATGTACACAGATTCTATTCTACAGTCATCCGAGGAGTAAAAGTCAAACCCAGCCCAGTATGGCTACAAACACGACTAAAAGATTACGGTATTAATCCTATTAATAATATAGTAGATATCACTAATTACGTTATGGTAGAAACAGGTATGCCTATGCATGCCTTTGATTTAGCAAAAATAGATGGAGGAAGATTGATAATAAGAAACTCTACAAAAGGGGAAAAATTTTTTACATTTGAAGGTACAGAAAAAGAATTAACCGGCAAAGAAACAGTTTTTGCAAGTGAAAATGCTGTACTAGGCTTAGTAGGAATAATAGGATCAAAAGACTCAGGTATAAGCAATGATACACAAGATATCTTATTGGAATGCGCTGCTTATGATCGAGTAGCTATTCGAAAAACAAAAATAAGGTTAAATCTACATACAGAAGCTGCACTTAGACATTCGCATGATTTATCTGCATCATTATGTGACTATGCTCTTACAAGAGCTACAGATATGATTATTCAATTAGCTTGTGATGGGGACTACTCTTGTATTGAAGGATACAATGATTATTATCCAAATCCAGAAAAACCTAAGCAAATTTTATATAACCCAGCAGAAGTCAAAAGGCTTGGCGGCATAGATGTAGACCTAGACAGACAAATAGACATTTTGCAACGATTGGAATTCAAAGTCGAAAAAGATCAGAATTCAAATAATTTACTAATTACAGTCCCTTTATTTAGAACTGATATATTTGAATCTGCAGATATTGTAGAAGAGGTTTTGCGTATTTATGGTTACGAAAACATTCCATCACGAATTCTAGAGGACACCATACCAGAGCCCATAATATTAAAGGATTTGGAAATCGAAGACAAAGTACGGGACTTATTAGTTAGCATGGGACTGAATGAAGTAATTACTGTTCCAATGGTGACTTTGGAAGAATTAGAGAAAACTTTTGATCCTCTGGCAAATAGGGCAATACCTTTGATCAATCCACCGACAAGTTACCATACGCATATGCGTACTAATATGTACACAACGCTGTTACAGGTTGCAAAAAGAGTCATAGATCGTGGTGATAAAAATGTATCAATTTTCGAAGTAGGTAAAATATACTTTAAGCAAGATCCAAATAATCCGATTCCAAATTTTCCTCATAAACCAGAATTTCCTTATGTTGAAAAAAGAAAAATAAGTCTACTATTTGCATCAAAAAAGAATGAATGGGATTTCTATCGAGTAAAAGGCATAATTGCAGAAACTCTTGATCAGCTAGGCATAAATAATGTTGAATACAGCAGATATGAAGATCCGCAGTATGCTTTAGCTGCAGAAATTTCTCAGAAAGGCTTGAAGCTTGGTTATATAGGTATAATCAACAATGCTATAAATCGAAACTTTGACATAAGTCCAACCGTCTATGTGTCTATTTTAGATGTAGAAGCACTGGTGAAAGCAGAAAAAACCATAAAAAGTTATCTACCTTATTCCCAATACCCATCGATCGAGCTTGATATGTCAGTGCTTGTGCCATTTGAAGTAGAGGCAGCAACATTACAAAAGGCAATAATAAATAGTGGAAATCATCTAGTTAGAGCTGTAGAGATAATTGATTTTATCGAGAAATCAGGTAAAAAATCCATTCTATTCAGACTACATTATCAATCTAAAGAGCGTACTCTATCTCTTGATGAAGTGAATGCATTACACATATCGATAGAAAATATGCTTAAGTCCAAATTTGGTGTCATTATTCAAGGGAGAGATGATATCGAAGATAAGCTTATTCCAATAGCAGATAAAAAAGAATTAATTAATAGATCATCAAAAGCATTATCCAATATCCATCACGAACTAACTGAGCCAGTTAACCAATTTATTGTCATTGGAAGAATATTAGAAGTCACAAAACACGCGAATGCAGATAAATTAGTCATATGTAAAGTAGACGTAGGTAAAGCTAAACCAGAAAATACTTTATATCCTGATTATTTACAAATAATAACGGGAGCAGAAAATATCAAACCTATTGAATCTCACGGAAAGCTTGTACCTGTAGCACTCCCAGGAGCAATCGTAAAATCTCATCATACAGGGGAATTAATCAAAATAAAAGTTAGTAAAATCAGAGGTGAGGTCTCTGAAGGTATGTTGTGTTCTGCGGATGAAATTGGTCTGCCTCACATAGGATATGATGGCATTCTTATACTTGATGACACATTAATTGATAAAGTGGGGCAAGTTTTACATCCTGAATGGATCGAAGATAATCAGAATTCCATAAATAGCTAAGACAAACCTTCTGATAGTTTCATAGAATCACTTTTCTCGGTATCGACTCAAGTATTCGTTTTGAGTATCACTTTCTTTACTATAAGTAATCTTATAACAAACTCTATTGACTATTACACGTATGGTTATATAATATTTATATTCAGGAGATACAGGACAAGGATCTCCACGGCGAGAAGCACCCCAAGAAGAAGAAAGTACACCCGCAGGAGAAACAGCAGGATCTCCACAGCAACAAGCACCCAAAAGAGAAGGAAGTGCGCCCGCAGGAGAACAACAAGGATCTAAGCAAGGGCCAAGAGAAGGTGAAGGAGCTAAAGGAGCTAAAGTACAACAAGGATCTCCACGGCAAGCAGAACCCCGAGGTGCTAAATCTACTCCACTAAAACCTAGTGGAGCCGAGTCTGCTAATAGAAAGGGACCAAAAACAGTTATACTAAATGCCATTTCCGGTTTGTTAAAAAGAGGGACTGGAAAAATATATATCAACAACCCCTTCAAATCAATTGGGACAAACTGTATAGGTGCTGGTGGTAAATGGACATCTGTAGGGTTGGACTTTTTAGGTGTTTGTGGAAATGATATTTTTAAAATGATTAAATCTACTGCAATTTTTGTTGATTCAGGAGTGAGGCTTGTCGGTTCAGTTGTTGGGGGTGCGGCATTATTAGTACCAGCGGGTATTTGGGCTGCTTTTATACATGGCTTATCAATTTTTGACGTATTCTGGGGCATGAACGACATGATGAACAAAAGTCCCAATTTGCAGAGGGCGTCAGGATGGACTATACTTAGCCTACTTTATCTGAACCAACAGATAGAAATGTCAGCAAATTTACAATATGTAGGAATTCAAGTTTCAGAACTAGCAGAAAAATTGTTAAAGGCAATCACAGGGATTGTCCAACTGCAATAAATCACTAATCAGTAATACAAAGATTAGACTACAGAAATTGTTGACACGCTAGTTTAAGTATTTAGAAAACTCTGCTTCAAAAACTAGTATTATGTCTGTATACCGCTCCATATATCTCAGTCATTTACCTGCAAAGTACGAATATCGAATAAATCTAAAGTAATCTAGACCGTAAGGATAAAAACATATATAATTCGAACAGACTTTTAGCCTGTAATTAATATCATGGCGGCAGTACCTAAAAAAAGGCATAGTAAATCAAGACGTAATAACCGAAGATCTCATCATATGAGGATAGCTCGGGAATTAGTTGCTATATCCAAGTGTCCAAATTGTGGTGTGCTAAAGACACCTCATCAAGTATGTTGGAATTGTGGTCACTATAAAGGACAACTAGTCAAAAAAGCTTTATAAATTTTACTTATATTTGTAGTGATGATAATCTACTTGCATGAGGAGTATAAAAGACCCAAGGCACATAGCACGAGTCCTTGCGGTGATTGATTTATATAACCATTTTTTTGGCCAAAATTATCCCGTAGAAAAATGGAATTTTAATGATCTAGAACTTGGAAATTATTCAACCAAGTTAAAAGATGCTATAGTCCAAGGCGTACAAGAAAAAATTATCGAAATCGACGAATTAATCAACAAATACTCCCATCCGGTGAAAACTGCAGATTTAGACCTTGTGCAATTAACTATATTGAGAGTCGCGGTATGTGAAGGTTTTTTATTGCGATTAGTTCCTCCAAAGGTCGCCGTAGATGAAGCGATAGAACTAACAAGAGACTTCGGTATGGAATATTCTACTAAAAAGATTTCTGGAATTTTAGGCAGAATATTTGATCATATAGTTAAAAAGCAAGAATCGTCTAATCCAAACACATAAAAACTTCAACACTTGCTAAAGTGAAAAATCAGATTTTTATTGTATCAAGCAAAAATCTGATATTCACATAATACTTCCGTCTTTTCTAATAGTTAAAACAACAATTCACCATTGATTTCACCATACTACAATATAAAATACTTCTAATGTGTTGAATCTTTTTAATTCTTATCCTAATCTTTAAAAACTGATGCAAACAAGTCAGACAAATACACCCACACACAATATCAATAATTTCAATTTCCCCCCAGAAAGACATATTAAAGTACTAGACGGTCAAGGATGGATAGGACTTGTAAATGTAATGGGTGATGAAACAACAATAGTTAATGCGGCTCGAGTATCTTTTGGTAAATTCGTTGATGAAATGTCAGAAAAAGACCTTAAACTACTACATTATCTGATCCAACATCGTCACACTAGCCCATTTGAACACGTAGTTTTTACTTTTTTAGTACATTGTCCTCTTTTTGTTCGAAGCCAATGGCATAGACACCGTACTTGGTCTTATAACGAAATTAGTAGACGATATACTGAAGTAGATATAGAATTTTATGTACCAACCCATATTAGCAGCCAAAGCGAAAGCAACAAACAAGCTTCTACTGACAATTTCCCAAAAGAGCAAGAACAAGAAGTAATTAGCCTAATCAAAAAAGCCAATCAAATTTCTCTTGAAATATATGAAGAACTACGGAGATTAGGAGTTTGTCGTGAACAATCTCGCGGTGTGCTGACCCAGAACCTCATGACAACATTCTGGGCTACTGTAGACTTACATAATTTGATTCATTTTTTAGAACTAAGAGATCACGATGGAGCACAGTGGGAAATCAGACAATATGCACGAGCTATTAAAAAACTTATACCCCCATTCGTACCAAATATCGCAAAGTATTATAAATGGTAATATTCAGCAATAAATCAATAATATCAGTGATCTGAAATTTTTATTTTTGTTTTCGCGTTAGAACAAGTAAGTAATATCGTTCTGAGAATATTATTCTCTTAATGTTATCTCAGCTTGATAGCGATATCTATCAGATTGTTAGAATAATGTTATTTCGGACTAGTCTCGTATACCATCTTGATTTAGCTTAGAAACATCGCATTTTTTATCAATTATGATATAATAATTATATATACACAAAACACCATATAATTCCTTTAGCATATAGAGATCGCAAAAACAATGAACTACTAGAAAGATATGCGAACGATGATGGTACAGGATCTCCACGACCACTGACAGTCCATCCTTTGAGAAATAATCCTTTAATCGTAACATCACTAGCACGGCTTTCACAACAGTTATCAGCTCAAGCAGAGATAGGCAGAGCCATACGGCAAAACAACATACAAATAAATGATGATACTAATCTAGTCAGGATAGACATGAGACTACACAATGAGATACATAGAATCTATAGGGATCAAGCTAGAGATCTTATATTAGCACTGAGGAGTGCAGCTCATGAGGCAAATTTGCAAATATGTGCCTTCGAAATTTAAATCTTGGTAGTTTAAAACCGGCTACTCTTATAAGGAGACGACAAATAGCACTAAGTATGAGAGGTTTATGGCCTTACGATAAAAAGACACTGCCACCAGCAGCATATCACTTCCTAACAAAGGACGAACGAGAACTCCTAGCTGAAGATATTAGCGATCAAGCAGTAAATTGTATAAGGGATCTAATTGCCAATATATTATTTAGAAATCCTTGGATATTAAAATTCCGACCATATTTATTATAGAACAGAATTTACCTCACAATACAGGAAATCCACTTAATAGTGAAAAAAATTCATGCTTGGCGGAGAGGGCGAGATTCGAACTCGCGGCAGCCTATGAAAGACCGCACCGCTTTTCGAGAGCGGCTCCTTAAACCACTCGGACACCTCTCCAAAAACACAAAAAACACTAAATCAAAATCTTCAAAACTATTTTATTTTGCAAGCTTATAACACACCACTTTATCTCCTGTCTGCAATTCTACATTTGGCTCCAACATTATGCCACATTCCATGCCTGTATTAATTTCTTTGACATTATCTTTATTATGTCTGAGAGAAACAATCTTACCCGAAGCAACCTTCTCATTTTTTCTCATCACATATACATTATAACCTTTGATTATCTTTCCTTTATTCACTCTAACCCCTAGCACAAACTTACCGTTACTGAGCTGAAATACCTGCAAAACATTGCCTTCCCCTACAATTTCCTCACTAGAATCTGCATCTACAAGTCCTAACATAGCTAATTCAATTTCTTCTAACATTTCATAGATTACATTGTACTCACGTAGGATAACACCTGAATTCTCGGCAAATTTAGAAACTTTGTAGTCTACTTTTACATTAAAAGTCAATATTATAGCTCCACGAATTTTAGCTACATCTACGTCATTTACAGTCACATTTCCTGTACGTTTCTCGACAATGTTCAATCGGACACCTTCTACTTCAAGTTTATTTAATCCATGAGTAATAGCCTCTATAGATCCTTGAGTATCAGCAACTAGTATGATGTTTAACTTCTTGATATTTTCCTCTTCTTCATCGACAGCTAACATGGATAAAATATCAGCTTTACTGAATTTGCTGTGATTTTCTTGTCTTTGCTCATTAAATGATTTTTGCTTAGAAATTTCCCGGGCGACATTTTCTTTGACATAGGTTCTGACAATCTCCCCCAGCTCTAAGACTTTTGGAATACCAACAATTTTTACGGGCATTGATTCAATTGCAGAATCAATAGTTTTATTTTGATCGTTGATTATTGCTCTAATCCGACCGTATATACATCCACCTACGGCATATTCACCTCTTTTTACTTCACCTGCTTTTACAATTACATTAGCAATGGGACCTAAAGACTTATCTACGGACGACTCAAGTACTATACACTCCGAAGTAAATTCAGCATTAGATATGTCAGTAAACTTATATAATTCATTTATTTCAGCTACTAAATTAATCAAATCTAGTAGCTTATCTACATTAGTACCAAGCTTCGCAGATATTTCTACATAGGGAACGTCTCCTCCATAACCTTCTAGCATAATCTCTTCCATAGCCAGCTCCCTTTTGACTTTTTCCACGTTTGCACCTGGGACGTCAATTTT
>VSSL01000152.1_pt1 | contig 18372 bp, 18 predicted proteins | sample 4557531 | NCBI WGS metagenome assembly VSSL01 (sample SAMN10986726, study PRJNA523729) | hot springs metagenome | isolation source: hot springs | place: India:Timba, Gujarat | collected 2018-05-31 | reverse complement strand
GGGGGGCTTCATGGTATGATTACCTCCCGGAGGGAGAGCGCTGCCCAATCGCCGCCGCTACCTTGTTGAGGAGATATGGGATTTTTGGCAGCATAGGGATCGCTCCTCTCTGCTCAATTCTCAAGAAACACCTTGGAGTTCCCAAGTTTGTTTTTCCATTTCGCTTAGGGGAGAGGAGGCTGGGCGTTGACTTCTACCGTTGCGCAGCCGAACACGGCTTCTCGCTATGCGCGCGGTTATGCCATTGGGATAACCGCCACGCTGCTCTGGTCGTGGACGGCGATTTTTATTCGTTATCTCACCGAGTACTATCGGATGCCCCCGTTGGTGTTGGCCTTCTGGCGCGATCTAAACCTGGCCCTGTTTCTGGGAGTGATCTTTGGTTTGTTTAACCCGGCCCGCTTGGTGTTGGAACGGCGCCAGTGGCGCTTTATGCTCCTCTACGGTGTGATCTTGGCTTTGTTCAACTCCCTGTGGACGATCTCGGTTGCCCTGAACGGCGCCGCGGTTTCGACGGTGTTGGCCTACAGTTCGGCGGCCTTTACCGCCCTTTTGGGTCGTTGGCTCTTCAGGGAAAGCCTGGGTTGGCTCAAGATCACCTCGGTCAGCCTCAGTTTGGCGGGGTGCGTCTTCGTCTCGGCAGCCTATGACCCGGCGGCCTGGCACGTGAACCCGTTGGGGGTGATCACCGGCTTGGGTTCCGGCTTGGCCTTTGCCGCCTACAGCCTGATGGGAAAGGCCGCCTCGCAGCGGGGCATTAACCCCTGGACGGTGCTCCTCTACGCCTTTGGGGCAGCGGCGTTTTTCTTGTTGGGTTTCAATTTTCTCTACCCCTGGTTACCGCAAGGGGTCGCTTCGCCAAACCTGCTCTGGCTGGGTGGCGCAACGCTCGGCTGGCTGCTGCTCATCGGCTTGGCCCTCGGCCCCACCATTGGAGGGTATGGGCTTTACACAGTGAGCCTCACCTATCTGCCGGCTAGTGTGGCCAACGTCATCGCCACTTTGGAACCGGTGATGACCACCGTTTGGGCCTTCTCCCTGCTCGGCGAGCGATTCACTTTACCTCAATGGCTAGGCAGCGTTTTGATTATCGCCGGGGTAGTTCTGCTGCGCGTAGAGGGAGCGCGCGGCGAAGAGGCAGAAAGCGCTTCAAATTTGGCCTAGACGATTTGTGCGGTGCTGTGTTATACTTCAGCCGCTCCCGCCGCAGGCGGGAGCATGTTTGCCGGTCGGGAACCGGCTTGCGGTGTAAGGGAGGCACCGCACATCACACACGCTCCCCGACCAGACGGGGCGTGCCGCTCCTGCGGCGCCGGGCTGGGAAGAAGGGAGCGGAGGATAAACGCAGAAGGAGTTTAAGATGGCCAGCCAAATTTCCATGAAAGCGCTTCTGGAGAGCGGGGTTCACTTCGGGCATCGCACCCACAAGTGGCACCCGGCCATGAAGCCCTATATCTTCACCGAACGCAACGGCATTCACATCATTGACCTGCAAAAGACCGTCAAAGCGCTGCAGCAGGCCTGCAACGTGGTGCGGGATACTGTGGCCAATGGGGGAACGGTGCTCTTTGTGGGCACCAAACGCCAAGCGCAGGAGACCATTCAGGACGAGGCGATCCGGGCCGGCATGCCTTATGTCACCGCTCGTTGGTTGGGCGGGATGTTGACCAATTGGCGCACCATTCGCTCGCGCATCAACGAACTGGAGCGCTTGGAACGCATGCGAGACCAAGGTGAGTTTAACCGCCTGACGAAGAAGGAGGCGCTCATCCTCAACCGCCAAATTGAACGCTTGGAGACCCTCCTGGGCGGTATTCGCCAGATGACGCGTCTGCCGGATTTGCTCTTCGTGGTGGATGTGCGCCGTGAGGCCACCGCCATCCATGAGGCGAACCTGCTCAACATTCCGGTTATTGCTCTGGTGGATACGAACTGTGACCCGCGCAATGTAGATTACGTCATCCCCTCCAACGATGACGCCATCCGGGCAATCAAATTGCTGGTCTCGAAGATCGCCGATGCTGCCCTGGAAGGCAAGGCCATGCGCAAAGATGTTGAGGAGGAGTTGCCTCCGGCGCGGGTAGCGTTGCCGGTTATGGAGGAGCCGGAGCTCTCCGACGAAGAACTGTTGGGGGCAGCTACATTGGCGAAGATCTCCTCTCGCTTGAGTCTCCCTCATGATGAGATCATCGAGGAGTTGGAAGAAGAACTATTAACCGAAGAGTTGGAAGATGAAATCGCCGATTTCGACGAAGAAGACGAAGAGATGGGCGATTACAGCGATGAAGAAGATTCCGGAGAAGAAGAGGAAGCATGACCGTAATCACCACCGAGCAGATCAAAGAATTGCGTGCGGCTACCGGCGCCGGGGTGTTGGATTGCCGTAAGGCCCTTGAGCAAGCCAACGGCGATTTTGAGAAGGCGGTTGATTATTTGCGCGAAAAGGGGTTGGCCACCGCAGCCAAGCGCGCCGACCGCCAGGCTTCGGAAGGAGTAGTAGAGCTCTACTCCCATGGGGACGGGCGTGTGGGGGTGATGGTGGAAGTCAACTGCGAAACCGACTATGTGGCTCGCTCCGAGATGTTCCGCACTTTGGCTCATGAAATTGCCTTGCAGATTGCGGCGATGGCGCCGCGCTATTTGCGCCCTGAAGACATCCCAGCCGAAGTCTATGAGCGGGAGGCTGCTGTCGCTCGAGCGCGTGCCCGCGAGGAAGGCAAGCCCGAAGCGATCATCGAACGTATTGTGGAAGGGCGCCTAGAAAAGTTCAAAGACGAGGTTTGCTTGCTGCGGCAACCTTACATTCGCGATGAGAGTATCACGGTGGAAAAACTGCTCCTGCAAAACATCGCCGCAATTGGCGAAAATATCGTTATCCGCCGTTTTGTGCGTTGGGAACTGGGGGAGAGTCTCCAACGATAACATTAAGCAAGTGTCGAGGCCAACCTTGTGGTTGGCCTCTTTTATCGGCTGAGGCGAGGCGCCTTTGGGCAGAGGTGTGCTTGGCCTCTTAACCATTGGTCGAAGGAGGGCAGCGTATCCCCATGGAGAAGAATTTAAAGTATCGGCGCATTCTGCTCAAGTTGAGCGGAGAAGCCCTGGCGGGAGAGGCGGGGATCGGCATTGATCCCGAACGGGCGGAGGACATTGCCCAACGGGTGAAGGAGGTGCATGACATGGGGGTGGATGTGGCTGTTGTGATCGGCGCCGGCAACCTCTGGCGCGGCCGCACCGGCTTGGAACGCGGGATGGATCGTGCTACGGCGGATTACATGGGTATGTTGGCTACGGTGATGAATGCCCTGGCCCTGATGGATGCTATGGAGCGCATCGGGTTGGTCACCCGCGTCCAATCGGCCTTGGAGATGCACGCCGTGGCCGAGCCGTACATCCGCCGGCGCGCTATTCGCCACCTGGAGAAGGGGCGGGTGGTGATCCTCGGCGGCGGCACCGGCAACCCCTACTTCTCTACCGATACGGCTGCTGCCCTGCGCGCTATGGAGATCGGGGCCGACGTGCTTATCAAGGCTACGAAAGTGGACGGCGTGTACGACATGGACCCCCTTATCTACCCGCAGGCTCGGCGGTTTGAGCGCCTCACCTACATAGAAACCCTCAACCGCCGCTTAGAAGTCATGGATAGTACGGCCATCTCGCTGTGCATGGAGAACAACTTGCCTATCCTGGTGCTCAATTTGTGGAGCCGTGATGCCCTGCGTTTGGCCTTGCTGGGCGAAACGGTAGGAACGCTGGTCACAGCCTAGGATGTGCGATTCCCCCTTTTCGCCCTGCCCTTTTTCGGGTATCCTATAGAGAGCATCACCCTTTCTCTGCGCAGCGGAGGCGTCTATGCTTAAAGAGGTGTACAAAGAGGCAGAAGAGCGCATGAAGAGCGCGCTGCAATCCCTGGAAGAGGACCTGGCCGGCATCCGCACCGGACGTGCGCACCCGGCTTTGGTGGAGAAATTACCGGTAGAGTATTACGGCATACCTACCCCTTTGGTACAACTGGCCAGCATCAGCGTGCCGGAACCACGCACTTTGTTGATTCGGCCTTTTGAAGCCAGCACCCTCAAAGCCATTGAGCGCAGCATCCTCGCCTCTGACTTAGGGCTGAACCCCAACAACGATGGCAAGCAAATTCGCTTGGTGTTGCCACCCCTGACGGAAGAACGACGGCGCGACCTGGTGCGCCTCGTCCACCATCGTTTGGAAGAGAGCCGCGTGGCTGTGCGTAACATCCGACGCGATATGATCCGCGACCTGCGCGAATTCGAACAGGAGAAACTCATCTCCGAAGACGAATTGAAAAAGGGCGAGGAAGAGATCCAGCGCATTACCGACCGTTACATTGAAGAGATTAACCGCATTGGTGAGCGCAAAGAGAAAGAGATTATGGAGGTCTGAGCCAACCTCCTCGGATTTTTTGTATGCAACGAGTACAAACCACGATTGTGCCTGAAAGGGAACGCCCTGCGGTTGTCCCTGTCCATTTGGCCATCATCATGGATGGCAACGGCCGCTGGGCGCAGGCACGCGGCCTCCCCCGCCTGGCCGGCCATCGTGCTGGCACGGAGAACTTGCGGCGCATTATCGAAGCGTGCATCGAATTCGGCATTAAATATCTCACAATCTACGCCTTTTCCACCGAAAACTGGCAACGCCCCAAAGATGAAGTGGAAGGCTTGCTGCGCATTTTTGAAGAGGTGATTGACCGTGAGCTGCAAGAGCTGCACGATCAAGGGGTGCAAATCCGCCACATCGGCTGCCTGGATCGCCTTTCACCCTCCTTCCAGCGCAAAATCCGCCATGCCATCGAGTACACTCAACACAACACGCGCTTGATCCTCAACGTGGCCTTTAATTATGGTGGGCGAGATGAGATCGTCCACGCCATTCAAGCCATGATGCGCGACGGCCTCACCCCCGAAGAGGTCACGGTGGAGACGGTGAACCGCTACCTGTTCACCGCCGGCATCCCCGACCCGGACCTGATCATCCGCACCTCGGGCGAGCTGCGCGGCAGCAACTTCCTCCTTTGGCAGGGAGCCTATTCCGAATGGTGTTTCCCAGCGGTCTATTGGCCGGATTTTGACAAAGAACAACTGCGCCTGGCTTTAGAAGAATATAGCCACCGCGAGCGTCGCTTTGGTCGCCTCCCCCCCGCCAAAAACCCGCCACAACCATAATCGCTCTCTCGTCCACGAGATCCCATGCTCCGCACCCGCGTTTTGGTGGTATTAGGCCTGTTACCGTTCGGCCTGCTGCTCATCGCGTGGGGAGGATGGGTTTTTGCCGGCGCTGTGGCCCTCATCCTGGCCTGGGCTGGCGTGGAATACGCCCGCCTCTTTCGGGCTGCCGGTGTGCACGCCTCGCCCTTGCTTGTGGGGGTAGGGGCTGCTCTGTTGACCCTCGCCCGTCAGCTGGACGGTTTCGCCAGTGCCCCGTTGGTGCTTACCGCCCTCACCCTTGTGACCATGGCGTACCATTTGACCGCCTACGAACGGGGGCGTGATCCGGCGGCTGGTGACTTCGCCGCCACCCTAGGGGGAATGCTCTACATTGGTTGGCTGGGGGCTTACTGGGTTTCGCTGCGCAACTTGCCCCATGGGGTGTGGTGGTTTTTGCTGGTGTTGCCGGCCATCTGGATTGCCGATGCCGCGGCGTATTTGGTGGGGGTGCGCTTCGGGCGGCATCGCCTTACCCGCCGGGTGAGCCCGAACAAAACCTGGGAGGGTTACCTGGGAGGCATTCTGGTAACGCCACCCCTGAGCGCGTTGCTGGCCGCCTTGTGGGGACAGCTGGGAGGGGGTGCCTCACTCACCCCTTTGGCCGGAGCATGGCTCGGCTTGGCTATGGCGGCTCTGTCCACGCTGGGTGATCTAGGGGAAAGTATGATCAAACGCCAGGCCGGTGTTAAGGATTCCGGGAATCTCTTGCCCGGCCATGGGGGTGTTTTCGACCGCATCGACTCGTGGTTGTGGGGGGTGCCGATCGGGTATTACCTTATCCTCTGGTTCTTTCAACCGATAGCGCCGTAGCAGCCGTCTCTGCCCCCTTGGAAGATCCTCACAAACTGCGTTTGACAACGGCAACGCATCGTGGTATGATGCCGCCATCACAACTGCATATGCCCCTGATCGGCACTCTTATCCAGAGAGGCGGAGGGACCGGCCCTGTGAAGCCTCGGCAACCCTGTCTGACGTTCGCTCAGCGGAAGGTGCCAATTCCGGCAGATGGCTATTTCTGGAAGATGAGAGGGCGACCGAGCAATTTGCTGCCTGTGTTTTGCCCTTTCACCAGTGTTGAAGGGGCAAAACTTTTTCACTAAGGAGGTATTTCTGGGTATGAGTATTTCGTTTATGACTTCACCGCGCCTGCTATTTACCTCGGAATCGGTTACTGAAGGCCACCCCGATAAGATTTGCGACCAAATTAGCGATGCCGTGTTGGATGCTTGTTTGGAGCAGGACCCCACCTCTCGCGTGGCTTGCGAGGCGGCGGCCAAGACCGGGTTTATCATCCTGCTGGGTGAGATTACCACCCAAGCCCAAATCAACTTCGATGAGCTGGTACGACGGGTAGTCACTGAGATCGGCTACGATTCGAGCGAAAAAGGTTTGGATGGCAACATTTGCGGCGTGTTGGTAGCCATCGCCAAACAATCGGGGGATATTGCCCTGGGGGTCAACAAAGCCTTGGAGGCCAAGCGCGGTGAGATGAGCGAGGCCGAAGTGGAGGCCATCGGCGCCGGCGATCAGGGGATGATGTTCGGCTTTGCTTGTGACGAAACCCCCACCCTGATGCCTATGCCCATCTACCTGGCCCATAAAATGGCGCGACGATTGAGCGAGGTGCGCAAGAACGGCACTCTCCCTTGGCTGCGGCCGGATGGCAAAACGCAGGTGACCGTGGAATATCATTATGGGCGACCGCGGCGCGTGGATACGGTGTTGGTCAGCGCTCAACATGCCCCAGAGGTCTCCCAAGAGGAGATTCGCCAGGCGATATTCGAACATGTCATCCTTCCCACCCTGCCGCCGGAAATGGTGGATGAGCGCCTGAAGGTCTACGTGAACCCTACCGGGCGTTTTGTGATCGGCGGGCCTCAAGGTGATGCCGGCATGACTGGCCGCAAGATCATCGTGGATACCTACGGCGGAATGGGGCGGCATGGTGGTGGCGCCTTTAGCGGCAAAGACCCCACAAAGGTAGATCGCTCGGCGGCCTACGCCGCGCGTTGGGCGGCCAAGAATATCGTCGCCGCCGGTTTAGCCCGGCGCTGTGAGATTCAAGTGGCCTACGCCATCGGCGTGGCGCGCCCCCTTAGTGTGAACGTGGAGACCTTCGGCACCGGGGTGATCCCCGATGAGAAGATCGCGGCCCTCATCGAGGAACACTTCGATCTTAGGCCCGGGGCGATTATCCGCGATCTAGGCTTGCGTCGCCCACTCTACCGTCAGGTAGCGGCTTACGGTCACTTTGGGCGTGAGGACCTCGATCTGCCTTGGGAACGAACGGATAAAGTGGACCTCCTCCGCCAGGCGGCGGGCCTTGAGGTCGGCCTTCCGCTGGCGGCGAGTTCATAAGATCGTCCCCTTAACGCTTTGCTATTCCCAGGGAACGCCCCATGATTGGGTGAGGCGTTCCCTGTTTTATTAAGGCCTTAAGGCTGCTCTAGGCCGTGGGCTTCCAGTAAGACCCGGTCGGCCAACAGCGTTTCAGTAGGGCCATCGGCCACAACGCACCCCTCGTCCATGATCACCATGCGGGGGAAGAGTTCGCGCACCATGGCTAGGTCGTGTGTGGCAACCAGCATGGTAAGGGGCAATTCGCCGAGGAGACGGATAAGGCTACGGCGGGCGCGTGGATCGAGGCCGGCAGTGGGTTCGTCCAATACCAGGACTTGGGGGTTCATAGAGAGCACGGTGGCGATGGCGATGCGCTTCTTCTCGCCAGCGCTCAGGTGATGCGAGACGCGTCGCGCATAGGCGGCCATACCTACAGCGTTCAGCGCCTCCTGGACGCGCTGGTGCACCTCTTCGGCAGGTAAACCTTGGTAAATTGGCCCGTAGGCCACATCGTCGAACACCGTCGGCGAGAAGAGTTGGTCATCCGGGTTTTGAAAGACCAATCCAACGGCTCCTCGCACTTGCGCCAGGGTTTCCTTGCGGACCTCCATCCCGCAAACGCGCACCGTTCCCCTTTGGGCCGTTAATATGCCGTTGAGGTGAAGCAGTAAGGTGGATTTGCCGGCGCCGTTCGGCCCCACTAGCGCGGCTTTTTCCCCCGGCGCAATGCGCAACGAAACCTGATGCAACGCCACATGACCATCCGGGTAGGAGAAGGACAGATTTTCAACTTCGATCGAGTGATGCAACGAGACCCTCGTGACGAGAGACTAGGCCCAAAGCAAGCTCAAGAACAAGAGGACGATCAACACCCCCAAACCTCCGGCCAGGGTCAACCAGGCAGCGCGTGAGAGGGGTGGTTGCGGCAGGGAGCGAATCTCACCATCGTAGCCGCGCGCCAGCATCGCCAGGTAGATGCGGTCGGAGCGTTCCAAACCGCGTAGAAAGAGATTGCCGGCCATACCGCCGGTCACCTTGGCGCGCCACACCAGCGTGCCACCCTGGGGGCGATCGGCTGCGGGCCAGCCACCGCTGCGCGCCTCCCGTGCTCGCATCAAACGTAGGGCTTCATCGGCCAGCACAAAGATGTAGCGCCACATAAGGCCGAACAGAGCCACTAACAAACGGGGCAGGCGCACGGCGCGCATGGCGAGCAACAGATCGGGGAAAGGGGTGGTAGTGGTGAGCAGGATGGCTGCCTGCAGCGAAAGCCACGACTTCAACGCCAGGCTGAGGAAACGGGTGAGCCCCTCCGCCGTGAGCGTCAACCCGCCCAGGGAAAGCAGTGGTTGGCCGGGAACGCTGAACAATAGGGGCAGTGCGGCCAGCACAAAAGGCATGGCCAGCACTGCCCGGCTTGTGACAAAACCGATGCCCAATTGAGAAAGAACCGCCACGGCCCATATCAGCGCCCATAGGACGAGATAAATCGGCCATGCCCCCACGGGGGTTAAGGCGCTGGTCAAAATGAAGGCCACGGTGAGCACGAATTTAACCCGTCCATCCAGGGCGTGGATGGGACTAGGGAGGAGGCGGTAGGGATCGAGGAAATGGATGTGCATCGGCGCTGCGATAAGGGTTAGGAGGCACGTTTACGGGCGAAGGCCACGCCCAAGCTCACCCCAAAGACCAAGAAAGCGCCTAGTACACCGGCCAGGATAGTCGCTAAGGCCTCGTTCGGGATGCCGGGAAAGACATAATCGGGGATGATTTCGTAAAGCGGCTCGCGCGCCAATTCCAGGAAGCCCTTTTGCTCGGCGACCCACTCCAGGCCATCTGGATGGGTGGAGGCGAGGGGCGAGAGCACCGCCAGCAACACCGCCAAGAGTAAACCGCCCACCCATACCGCTCGGCTTGCCGTGGCTTTCTCCGGGCCGGCAGTCACCAGGTCGGGGCGGCTGGCGAGCACAAAGGTTAAGGCACCGACGGTGATCAGGCCTTCGCCGATGCCGATCAGGGCATGGATACCGCCCATGGCCGGCACAGCGATGTTGGCCGGAGAGGTGCCTGAAAGGGCCAGCTGCAAGGCGCAGGCGAGGGCGGCAATTTCAATCGAGAGCCACGCCGCCACGAAACCCCCCGCTAAAATTCCCCAACGGCGGCCGTTGGCCAGCCGTTGCACGCTGCGGTAGGCGAAATGTGCTACGGCTACTCCCACCACGGCCATGTTGAAGATGTTCGCCCCTAGGACCAAAAGCCCCCCATCTTGGAAGACCAGCGCTTGAACGGCCACCACGGTGGTCATCACCAATATGGCTGCCCAGGGGCCGAGCAGGATGGTCGCTAAAGCGGCACCGAGCAAGTGGCCGGAGGTGCCGCCCGTTACGCTGAAGTTGAGCATCTGGCCGGCAAAAATGGTGGCGGCCAACACGCCCATCAGCGGTACCTGGCGCTCGCCCAGGTCTTGACCCACACGCCGCAAGGCATAGGCGAGGATGGCCGCGCTGATCAGCCAGAAGAGCAACGAGACCCAGACGCTTAAGAAGCCATCGGGGATGTGCATCGCTTGGGGAGAGAAGATCATGGCAATACCTCCTGATTCGATCCGGTCTTTCTTTTAGCAGCTCTTTTTTTATTCTGAGGCAGACGACGAACCCTGCGGTGGGGAGGAGCCATCCTGCAAACGGCGTGTCTGGCGACATTCGGGGCAAAGACCGCGCAGGGTTAAATGAGGCTGATGAAGGTCGAAACCGCTTGTGGCTTCGATCCGTTCCAGGCAGGTTTCTAGAAGCTCGGCGGCGATCTCGCTGGTGGCGCCGCAACGGACGCAGAGCAGGTGGTGATGGCTATGCAGGGCGATCTCGAAGGCCAAGCGTCCGTTCTCGTCTGTGGCGGTGAAGATGGCGCCTTGTTGAGCGAGGAAATCCAAAGTGCGGTAAACGGTGGTCTCGGTGAGGCCGGGCATACGCTGTTGCGCTTGGGCGAAGACCTCCGCCGCCGAAAGATGCCCGCCCTGATGCAATATCTCCAGCACCAGCAGGCGCTGGGGAGTAATGCGGAAGCCTTGGGCGCGCAAGGCGCGGGAGAGGGTTTCGGTACAAGTCATTAGGACAAGTTATTGCAATAATTTACAATTGTAAGTATAGGATAACAGGAATGATCTGTCAAGCCCAGTTATTAACGTGAGAGTCACCTGCCAGGTAACTCTCACCTTACCAGGGGCTATTTCTGGGTTAGGGCGTAGCGGATCAACTCGGCGCGCGAATTCACCCCCAACTTCCTCATTAGGTTGGCGCGGTGCTTATCCACCGTCTTTGGGCTAATGGCAAGCAGGCTGGCGATTTCGGCGTTGGTCTTCCCTTCGCCGATAAGGGCGAGCACGTCCTTCTCGCGCTCGGTGAGGTGGGGGCGGTGGGCTTCACTGCAACGGGCCCTCTTGGAGTGGGTAGCCGCCTCAATGACGTAAGGGGCGACTGCGGAGTGCAAGTAACTGCCCCCTTGCACCACCGCACGAATGGCCTGCACCACCTCTTGACCGCTGGCGCGCTTGAGCACGTAGCCGCGGGCGCCCTCTTGCAGGGCTTGGAGCAGGTATTCTGGAGTTTCGTATTGGGTGAGCACCACCACACGGCAATGAGGTAGGTCCTTGGTGAGGCGGCGCAACACGTTCAGCCCACTCACCCCAGGCATGGCCAAATCGAGCAACACCACATCGGGGTGGAGTTGGCGCGCTAAGTTGAGCGTTGTGATGCCATCGGCAGCCTCGCCCACCACCTCCAGATCGGGGAAGAGCGCCAGGAAAGCTTTTAGACTATCCCGTAGTACTGTATGATCGTCGGCGAGCAAGACTCGTATCGGCGACATCCAGCCTCACCTCTCGGCTTTGGCCGGCGAGTAAACCACGCGGATTGTCGTGCCCTGGTTGGGGGCGGTGGTTATGGCCAACTCGGCCCCGATAATCGCTGCCCGCTCTCGTATACTATGCAGCCCCATCCCCCCTATCGCACCCACTTCGCTAAAGCCGGCAAAGTCGAATCCCTTGCCGTCGTCGCTTATCTGCAAAATGACCTTTTCCTTATCGCGCTTCAAGCGCACCCAGGCGTGGCGCGCCTGGGCATGGCGGGCGATGTTATTAACGGCCTCCTGGGCGATGCGATAGAGCATGATCTCCACGTGCCCTTCCAGGCGTAGCGGTTGGGAAGGACCCTCGGCGATCACCGGCACCCCCAGCGGATGTAGCCGCTGTTGGGCGAAAAAGCTCACCGCCGCGAACAACCCCTGCTCTTCCAGTAGGGTGGGGCGCAGGTCGAGGATGATGCGGTTGATCTCGCGGATGGTGTCTTGTAGCCGCCCCCGCACCGTGCTCAGGCGCTCTGCAGCAGGGCTCTCCAAAGGGGGGGAGCGCAATTTCGGCGGCTTCTACATCCAGGGCGATGGCCGCCAGCGCTTGGCTGATCTCATCATGTAGGTCGCGGGCGATGCGCCGGCAGCGTTCGTCTTGCATACGGACGAGGCGGCGCAAAGTATCTTGGCGACCCTTGCTCAGTTGCCCAATCTCCTGGCGCAGGCGGAGGTTCTCCAGCGTTGGGGCCAAAAGCTCGGCTGCGGCCTGTAACCATGTTCGCTCTGAGGGCGTAAGCGAGTGCCCGGCGGGCAAAACCACCCAGAGAGCCGCCGGGAAACCCAGGTCGGCAGGCAGGGGGATCCATTCCTCCCCCTGGTTCAACCCACTTGGACCCGCCGTCAAGCGTATCTCGGAGACTTGCGGTAAAGGATTATCGAATACCTCGGGTGGGTCGCACAGCAGGGTAACCCAGCTGCCGTCCTCTTGGTGTCTCAATAAAGCCATCGCCTGGGCGTTGAGGGCAGCGCGCAGAGAGGCCAGCCGCGGTGCTAGGTGCTCCTTCAAGGCGGACGAAGGGATGTTCCAGGGGATCGAGGGCTGTGAAGAGGGGAGCACATCATTCATGGGTAGGTTTCGGTCACTCTATTGATGTAACAAGATGAGCCATTGCAACGTCCGTTACAGCACCTACCCAATTATAACCAGGGCCTCGGCCTGAGAGAGGCCCCTTGGAGCTTTCTTTGTGGGGCTTTCTATGGGCGCGGAAGAGGGCCGCCCCAACTCCCTAATACACGTTCTTTTGGGCGGCCCTCCTTGCTCTCACCGTTTGCCAAGAGTGGGTTACCCTAACGCGAGATTCTGCGGATCAGGGGCAGGAACATGCGAAAGCCCACCCACTCATAAGCGCCCATGTCTGGAAGAGAGTCGCGCGGGGTGCCTTCCACATCGGTGGATGGAGCGCCTGTGGGCGTGCCGCGATTGATGCACGGGGAAGCAGAGCCTAGGTGATAATCGCTGCTCGCCACGAAAAGCGGATCGGCCTGAATGTTGCCCGCACCGCCCTCTGGCCAGCCCTCGACATCGGAATAGGTGACGATACAGGTGCTATCCTCTGGGCACCCTCCTAAGAAGAGCATCCCATTGCCGTAAACGATGCTGTTGGTGATCGTCAGAGTGGCACCGCCAGGGCCGGGTGGGCTGGCCGTGAAATCTATCGGGTTGAAGATGATGTCCCCAGCGTTGTTGGCCACGGTCACGTTCATTAAGAAAAGGTCACCGTTCACGTGAATGGCAGCCTCGCCCTGGTTATCGGCCACCAGGGTGTTGACCAAGGTGAGCGGCCCTGGGGCGCGAATGCCGCTGGCGCCCCCGGTTCCCCCCGGCTCGGATTCGCTATCCACTTCGTTTTCGATAATTCGGCTGTTGCTCACGAACCAGGAGGTGTTGGGAGGGCCGCCCAAACCGCCTCCCCCGTCTTCCCCCACGACCGTGTTCCTGTAAATGAGGCAATGGTCAATGGTTACCTCGGCATTTGCTGCCCACACCCCACCGGCTCCCGGCGCGCTTCCGCCTGTCAAGGTGAGGTATTCTAAGGTGATCGAAGCGCCGTTGCCATCCCCGAGGCTTACGACCGATTGATCACTCCCCGTGGCGTCAACGATGGTCTCTCCGCCGGCCTCCATCCATTGGCCGAATTCGTCAACAGTATAGCCCCCGCGCAGGGCGAGTGTCTGGCCATCGGGAAGGACGAGGTTTTCAGTATAGGTTCCTGCGGCGATGAGGAGGGTATCCCCGTCTGCAGAGCGGTTGGCCAAGGTGTAAGAGATAGTCTGACAGGGAGAATTTATGGAACCACAGGTTTCATCGTCGGTGCCATTGGCACCATCTACGTAAAGGTTGCCCCCATTGGCCGAGGCGGGGTGATCCCGGGTGGAGAAACGAGCGATAGAATAACAATCAAAGCGGCCAGCGCTGCTAAGGACGGCGCGCAGCGCTTTTGGCCCCCTAGGGGTGGGGCTATGCGGTTGTTCATGGTGGGCTCCTTTCGGACTTTATGCGCTCTGACCCGGCAAGGTGGGAGGGATACCCGTGACGAGTGAGAGCCGGTTTGACCGACTCATGCGGGTCATTTGCCCCCTATCGCTGCCCCCTTCACGGCCCGAATAAGCCAACGATTTGGTACATTTTACTATAATTAGGGATGAATGGAGATTAGTTCCGGTACGGGAAAGGCAAGTGAGGCTTTTAATAAACGCGCTGGCGCCCCAAAAAGGGGCGCCACTCCTCCTTTAGCCTTGCGGCTTGAAAGAACCCCACTATGGCGTGTGCTGCTGAGTTTTGAACCTGCCTTCGCAGGTTTGGTCTCGCCTCTTGGGATCCGCCTTGGCTCTGAGCCTATCGCGTCACCTGCCGAAGATTGAGACCTCATAAGAGAGTGTTGGCTCAAAACCGTTTTTGCCGCATCACGCTCACAGTAGGGCGCTTTTTCTTATACCACAAAAAAACGGGGGTGGGTAGAGTTTCCTGAGAAGGGCCGGCTCTTTTTTTATAACCGCTCGCTGTTGAGACGTAAGAAGCGCGTCCACGGTTCGCTTCCCCGCCCCCCTTGCCATCCGCGAGGCCATGCGCCTTCTGGGTGGGTAGGGAGCAGAGGCGGTGCTGGCCTGAGGGGCACAAGCGGGAGCATAGTAATCCCTTGTGCCCTTCCTCGCCAAGCGCGCTCGGTCCATAACTCACCCTCAGGGATAGACCCGCTTGATGGTGCGCGGGTAGGCGATGGTCTCGCGAATGTGCTGGGTGCCGGTGAGCCACGATACGGTGCGCTCCACGCCCAAGCCGAAGCCGGCGTGGGGCACGCTGCCGTATTTACGCAGGTCTAAGTACCACTTGAAGGCCTCCAAGGGCAGGTTGTGCTCGTGAAGCCGCTGCAGGAGCAGGTTGTAGTCGGAGATGCGCTCGCTGCCGCCGATGATCTCGCCATAGCCTTCCGGGGCGAGCAGATCGGCGCTCTTGCAGACCTCTGGCCGCCCCGGCCAGGGTTCCATATAGAACGCTTTCACCTGGGTAGGATAGCCGTAGACGAAGAGCGGTTTCTCAAAGCGCTGGGTGAGCGCCGTTTCATGCGGCGAGCCGAAGTCCATCCCCCATTCGATGGCCAGCAATTCCTTCTGCTCGGGGTCCTCGGTTGCGGCGCGAATCTGGGCGAGCATCTCTAAAGCCTCGTCGTAAGAGATGCGGGGGAAGGGCGGGGATACCCGCTCCAGTAGGGTGGTATCGCGCCCTAGGGACTTCAATTCCGCGGCGCACTCGCGCAGGGTGGTCTGGACAATGTAGGTGACGAATTGCTCCTCGATTTCCATCAGTTGCTCGAGGTCGCAGAAGGCGATCTCCGGCTCCACCATCCAGAATTCGGTGAGATGACGACGGGTTTTGGACTTCTCGGCGCGGAAGGTGGGGCCGAAGCAATACACCCTTCCAAAAGCGAAGATGTTGGCCTCGTTATAGAGTTGACCGCTCTGGGTGAGATAGGCCATGCCTTCATCGAAATAGGGGGTTTCAAAGAGGGTGGTGGTGCCTTCGCAGGCGGCGGGGGTGAGGATGGGGGTATCCACATGGGTGAAACCGTGGGAATCGAGCCAATCGCGAATGGCACGCATCACCGTGCGGCGCACGCGCAAAATCGCCCACTGGCTGGGCATGCGAATCCACAGATGGCGGTGGTCGAGGGCGAAATCCACGCCGTGCTCTTTGAGTGCCATGGGGTAATCCTCGGCGGCGGCCTGCACGATCTGCAGGTCGCTGACATCCAATTCGTAGCCGCCGGGGATGCCCGGAGCGCGGCGATCGGCGCGCACGCTGCCGCGCACAATCACCGAGGATTCCTGAGGCAAACGCATGATTTTATCGAATAGGTCGGCAGGCAAGTTGCCCTTGAAGGCTACACATTGGGCGTAGCCATAGCCATCCCGAATGAGTAGAAAGACCAACTTGCCCTTATCGGTGCGGTTATACACCCATCCCTGCAGGGTCACTTCCTGCCCCTCGTATTGGGCAATTTCGGAGATACGAATTACAGGCGCCATAAGCTTCTCCTTGAGCATCCTCTCTCACTCATCAGTGGTGATGGTGATGTGCAATTCTTTCAATTGTTGTGGGTCAACCGGGGATGGCGCATCGGCCATCACATCGCGGGCGGCCTGGTTCTTCGGGAAGGCGATCACCTCGCGGATGTTGGGTTCATCGGCCAAGATCATACAGATGCGGTCAATGCCCGGCGCGATGCCGCCATGGGGTGGCGTGCCGTACTCAAAGGCCTCCAGCATGTGGCCGAAACGTTGCCGAGCGACTTGGGGGTCTAATCCAATCAGGTTGAAGACCTTCTCCTGGAGGGCGCGATCGTGAATACGGATGGAGCCCCCACCCACTTCGTAATTGTTCAGCACCAGGTCATACTGCTGGCCGCGCGCCTTGGAGGGGTCGCTATCCAGCAGGGGGATGTCTTCCGGCATGGGGGCGGTGAACAGGTGGTGGCTGGGGTCCCAGCGCTGCTCTTCTTCGTTCCAGGTGACGAAGGGAAAATCAATGATCCAGCAGAAAGCCAACACGTTGGGGTCGGCTAATTTTAGCCGCTCGGCGAGCAAGACGCGCAGCCGCCCCAGAGTCTCGAAGACCACCGCCGGCTTATCGGCCACCAGCAGGAGCAGGTCACCGGGTTGTGCTTCAAGGCGCTGCTCGATGGCCCGTACCAGCGCCGGCTCGAGGAAGCGGCTGAACGAGGAACGCGGCTCGCCGCCCTCCTTAGGCAGGGCATGATAGAGCAGCCCTTTGGCGCCGAATTTGCGCGCCTGCTCGCTCAATTCGTCGAGTTGTTTGCGACTGAAATCGGCGCACCCCTGGGCATTGATGCCACGCACGTGCCCCCCGGCCGCCAGGGTGCCATCAAAGACCTGGAAGCCGCTGTTTTGAACCAGGTCGCTGAGGTCTTTCAGCTCCATGCCGTAGCGCAGGTCGGGGTTATCCTTGCCGAAGCGGGTGAGCGCTTCCTGGTAGGTGAGGCGTGGCCAGGGACTGGCAAGCAGGCGTTTATGGGGGGTGACCTCGGCGACCAAGCGGGTAAACAGATCTTCGATCAAGTTCATCACGTCCTCGCGCTCGACGAAGGACATTTCCAGGTCCAATTGGGTGAATTCGGGCTGGCGATCGCCGCGCTGGTCTTCATCGCGAAAGCAACGGGCGATCTGAAAATAGCGCTCGATCCCGGCCACCATGAGCAGCTGTTTGAGCTGTTGAGGGGACTGCGGCAGGGCGTAGAATTGACCCGGATAGAGGCGCGAGGGGACGAGGTAATCGCGCGCCCCTTCTGGCGTGGTCTTGAAAAGGATGGGGGTTTCCACTTCCAAGAAGCCGCGCTCGCTGAGGTAATCGCGGATGAATTTGACCACGCGGTGGCGCAGCTCCAGGTTGCGGCGCATCCGCTCGCGGCGCAGGTCTAGATAACGGTAGCGCAGGCGCAGGTGTTCATCGGTCTCCTCCTCTTTGTTGATGAGAAAGGGAGGAGTGCGCGCCGGGTTGAGCACCTTGGCTTGCAAGGCCAATACTTCGATCTCACCGGTAGGTAGGTTGGGGTTCTCCGCGCCGGGCAGACGAGGGCGTACTCGGCCCTCTGCTTGGATCACCCACTCCGGGCGCACCTCTTCGAGCACCTGACGCGCCTCGGCGGGCGTATCGGCATCCACCACCACCTGAACCAAGCCAAAGCGGTCGCGCAGGTCTAGGAAGATCACGCCGCCGTGATCGCGACGGCGGTGCACCCAACCGGCCAGTTGCACCCACTGACCGACATGGCTGCGCCGCAATTCGCCGCAGGTGTGGGTTTTGTACATGGTGACCTCCGTAAAAAAAATCGCCCTACGCAGAGCTGCGTGGGGCGATAGTTCGGCGGTGTTGCGCACTAACGAGGTGTGGGCAGCCCACCCTCCATCGCCCCAGGCCAGGGCGGAGGATTGTTGGTATTCGCATCATTGACTGTCGCAGCCCGCAGCATAAAGGGGTGAGCCAATCATCGTCCAAACCTCACTCGATTGCATTATAGCACGCCTTCTCATCCTTGGGGGGATTTATCTTTCGAGTTGATCATCGAGGTCCATCTCTTCGGCTTCATCGAGCAAGGCCTCTTCGGGAGCGACCACAGCATTGCGCCGTCCGGAGAAGAGGTGATATTCGCTGGGGCGCTCGCTCTGCTGGAAGCCGGCTAGCACGATCACCAGCTCGGCCGGCTCGCTGCCGGGGTTGCGCCAGCGATGGCGTCTTTGGGCGGCGAAGAGCAGGCTATCGCCGGCTTCCAGGGTGAAGACTTGGTTTTCGACCTCATATTCCACCCGGCCGCGCAGGCACAAGGCGAACTCGCTGCCGCTGTGCAGCATGCCAAAAGGCCCGCTGCCGCGCCGGGCTCTAGGG
>VSSL01000149.1_pt1 | contig 18552 bp, 15 predicted proteins | sample 4557531 | NCBI WGS metagenome assembly VSSL01 (sample SAMN10986726, study PRJNA523729) | hot springs metagenome | isolation source: hot springs | place: India:Timba, Gujarat | collected 2018-05-31 | reverse complement strand
CTTGCCGGTGTAGGCGTGGTACGAGATGCGCATCTCGCCGCCTGTCGTTTCCAGCAGTTGTGCAACCAGAGGATCGTTCTCAAACACAGGTGCCGATGTGGTGAACAGAATGGGCGGAGTCTGCGCGGGTGTCGGCTCTTGTGCCGAGATGATCCACGTGGAAGCGAGAGTAACAATCGCCAAAACCGCGATTGGCAGAGTCAGAAAACGTGTCCGAGTGCGCATTTTGACCTCCTCGGGCGGGTTCTGAACCTCCGGTCCGATGCCGCAAGTCCTGCAGTTCGTGGTGTAGCGCAGGCGGAAACGTGCCGTAATAAGGCGGACCCCTTCGGATTTCACCAACACCAACAGTATAAATTAGCCGACTGACACTGGACTGACAGACGGCTGGGATTTGCCGTGGGGATGGTCGGGGTTTGGACAGCGCCATTTGTGGTGCGTGTCCGAAGAGCGTGTGGGTTGGAGTTCAAAAAGCGGCGGGTGCATGTTGCCTACTTTTGAGAGTTGTGGTATAATGGTGAAAGTGGGAACGAACCCCACGTCCATCGCTCCGAGAGCAGAGGACTATGACCCGGCTGCCAGAGCCAGCGCATGACGTCTCGGAACTCGGCACTGTCCGCTCTGCCGCAGCGCGCACGTACGGCCGCGCGCGGACGGGCGATTGTCTCGCCGCCTCCACGGCCCGCCGGACGTGCTCGGTGGAAAATCCTGTCCCCCTGACTACAGACTTGGCACCCACGCAGGCCTACACGGCTGCGCGACGTCTTTGAAACTGGGATGTTGAAACCGCCATCGGCGGACTTGAAAAACTGTCAACGGTGACACGTGGAGCATGGAGGCTACCGTCAAGCCCTGACCGAGGGGGCGCTTCACCGACGCCGGTCGGTAGGCCCATCTACCCCTTCGCGCAAGTGGCGGCCAGGCCGCGCTGTGCTTCCTGCTCGCCGTGCAGCGAGTTTTTTGTTGCATCAGTCTACCGGAAGGAGGCAAGGACATGCCTGAGTCATTCAGCCAGAAGACCGTTGCCCAGTTCCTGGATGAACTTGCATCCCAAGCGCCCGTGCCCGGGGGAGGAAGCGGGGCGGCCCTCGTGGGGGCTTTGGGCGCCGCGCTGGCCAGCATGGTATGCAACCTGACCGTCGGCAAGCCCAAGTACGCCGACGTGCAGGAGGACATTCAGGCGCTCCTGGCCCAGACCGAAGCGCTCCGCGCCCGCCTCACCGCCCTGATTGACGAAGACATTGCCGTGTACTACCGCCTCTCCTCTGCGTACAAGATGCCCAAGGATACCGACGAACAGAAGGCCGCCCGCACCGCCGCCATTCAGGACATCCTCCGCGACGCCACGAAAGTTCCCATGCAGATCGCCGAAGCGTGCGTCCAGGTTCTGCATCTCTGCAAGCCCATCGCGGAGAAGGGGAATGTGGGCGCGGTGTCCGACGCGGGTGTGGCGGCGCTGCTGGCGGAAGCGGCGCTGCGGTCGGCGGCGCTCAACGTGCTCATCAACCTGGCCGCCATCAAGGACGCGGAATTTGTCGCCCGCGAGCGTGCTGCGCTGGACGGTCTGCTGTCTGGCAAGGCGCAGTTGAAAGAGGAAATCTACGACCTCGTGGTCTCAAAACTATAGGAGAAGACAGAATGTCCGCGCTGATTCTGGATGGAAAAGAACTGGCCAAAACCATGAAGGAAGAAGTCCTGGCTGCCGTAGCCGAGTTCAAGGCCGCGCACGGCTACGCGCCGTCGGTGGCTATCGTGCGGGCGGGCGAGGACCCGGCCTCGGTCTCCTACGCCAACGCCATCCGCAAGACGTTTGAGGGCGCTGGCATGGGCTTTGCGCTGCACGCGCTGCCCGAGTCGGCATCGCAGGAGGAGATCGTGCGCGTGGTGGCGGGCCTGTCGGCCGACCCCAACGTGCACGGCATCATGGTGCAGGAGCCGCTGCCCAAGGGCATTGACGAGGCCGTGGTCAAGGAGGCCATCGCGCCGCAGAAGGACGTGGACGGCGTGCATCCGGTGAACACGGGGCGACTGGCCCAGGTGGCTCCCGCAGGCAGGCCCGCCGGCGTGCTGGATTTCTTCGTCCCGGCCACGCCCGCGGGCGGGATGGAGATTCTGAAGCGGTACAAGGTGGAACTGGCGGGCAAGCACGCCGTGGTCGTGGGTCGCTCCAACATCGTGGGCAAGCCCATGGCGCTGCTGCTGCTGCGCGAGAACGCCACCGTTACGCTGGCCCATTCGCGCACGGCGGACCTCGCGGGCGTCTGCCGCCAGGCCGACATCCTGTGCGCGGCGGTGGGCAAGGCGGGGCTCATCAAGGGCGATTGGATCAAGCCCGGCGCCGTGGTCATTGATTTTGGCGTCAACTTCGTGGAGGGTAAAATGGTCGGCGATGTGGACTTCGCGTCGGCGGTGGAGGTGGCGGGGGCCATCACGCCCGTGCCCGGCGGCACCGGCCCGATGACCAACATCATGCTGATGCTCAACGTCCTGCAGGCGGCCCGTCTGCTCGTGCGCTAGACCTTCCTGCACGGACAATAGCGATATTTGGACGCAAACCAACCAAAACACAAGGAGGCAGAAGGAACCTATGGGAAAGCAACTCAACGTAGAACGCAGGAACCCCGTACCCAGCGACATTGAGATCGCGCAAGAAGCAAAACTCCGGCCCATCACCGAGATCATGGAGGAAATCGGCCTGCTCCCCGACGAGGTGGACCTGTACGGGAAGTACAAGGCCAAGGTGCATCTGAGCGTCCTGGAGCGGCTGAAAGATCGCCCCAACGGCAAGTACATTGACGTTACGGCGATCACCCCGACGCCGTTGGGCGAAGGCAAGACGGTAACCACCATCGGCGTGAGCCAGGGCCTGGCCTACCTGGGGAAGAAGGTCTTCACGTGCATCCGCCAGCCGTCGCAGGGCCCCACCTTCGGCATCAAGGGCGGCGCGGCGGGCGGCGGCTATGCCCAGGTTGTCCCCATGGAGGATTTCAACCTGCACCTGACGGGCGACATCCACGCTGTGGGCGCAGCCAACAACCTGCTGGCGGCGGCCATTGACAACCGCATCCAGAAAGAGTCGCGCTGGAGCACCAACTTCCTGGCCAAGGCGCTGTGCCCTGACGACCAGTACACGCCCTCCATGCGCAAGCGCCTGGCGAAGTTGGGCATCCAGTCGGAGCGCCCCTCGGACCTGAGCGATGCGGACCGCGAGCGCATGTTCCGTCTGGATATTGACCCATACTCCATCCAGTGGCGGCGTGTGGTGGACGTCAGCGATGCGGCGCTGCGGAACATCGTGGTCGGCCTTGGCACCGTCAACGACGGCCCGCCGCGGGCGACCGGCTATGACATCACGGTGGCGTCCGAGATCATGGCGGCGCTGGCCCTGTGCAGCGACCTGGCGGACCTGCGCGAGCGCATGGGGCGCATTGTCATCGGCACCAGCAAGAAGGGCGAGCCTATCACGGCCGAGGACCTGAACGTGGCCGGCGCCATGACCGTCTTGCTGAAGGATGCTGTGATGCCCAACTTGCTGCAGACCCTGCAAGGTAGCCCGGCGTTTGTACACTGCGGCCCCTTCGCCAACATCGCCCAGGGCAACAATTCCATCATCGCCGACCGTATTGCGCTCAAACTGGCGGACTATGTGGTCACAGAGAGCGGCTTCGGCGCGGACTGCGGCATGGAGAAGTTCATGGACATCAAGTGCCGCGTCTCGGGTCTGGTGCCCAACTGCGTGGTCATGGTCGCCAGCGTGCGCGCCCTCAAGATGCACGGCGGTGGTCCGGCCGTCGTGCCCGGCAAGCCGCTGGACAGGGCCTACAAGGAGGAGAACCTGCAACTTCTTGAGGCGGGCCTGCCCAACCTGATTCAGCACATTGAGAATGCCCGCAAGTTCGGCGTGCCGGTTGTTGTCGCCATCAACCGGTTTGTAACCGACACCGATGCCGAGATTAACCTCATCAAGCAAGCCGCAGTTCAGGCCGGCGCCGAGGGCGCTTACGTGAGCGAGGTCTGGGCCAAGGGTGGCGAAGGCGGCGCGGAACTGGCCGAGGCCGTCATCGCAGCGTGCGAGAAACCGTCCAACTTCCACTTCCTGTACCCGGACGATATGTCCATCAAGGAGAAAATTGAGACCATCGCGCGCGAAATCTACCGCGCGGACGGCGTTACGTACACGCAGGAAGCCAACGAGAAGATTGAACTGTTTACCAAACTGGGCTACAGCCGCCTGCCGATCTGCATGGCGAAGACGCACCTGTCGTTCACCCATGACCCGACGTTGAAGGGCGCGCCTCGCGGCTGGACGCTGCCGGTGGTGGACATCCGCGCGAGCGTTGGGGCTGGCTTCCTGTATCCGTTGTGCGGCACCATCCGCACGATGCCCGGCCTGCCGACCCGTCCCGCTTTCACCGACGTGGACCTGGACCTGGAGACCGGCCGGGTGGTGGGCCTGTTCTAGTCCGAACCCTTGCCTGCTGGGCGGGCCACAAGCCCGTCCAGCAGGCCGTGTCATAATGCCAACTTTGCTTGGTAGGAATCTACACAGGGTTTCCTGGTAGATAAGCCCACATAATCAATTTGTGGGCTCGCGCCGAAATCATTATAATGGGCGCGTACCCCTTGGCGGGCACAAGTCGGCGAACAACCTGTACCATCCACAATCAAGCGAGGGAAGAGAACATGGAACATGTTGAGTTCAGTGTCCCACGCATGTGGGCAGACCACCACGTGCCCATCGTCCGAAAGGCGCTCCTCGGCATCCCCGGTGTGGAAGATGTCTACGCCAGTTCGGCATGGAAGACCGTCCGCATCACCTACGATCCAACCCGCGTGAACCCCGACGCCCTTGAGAAGGCCCTGGCCGACGCCGGGTACCCCGTTGGCGTGGAATTGGAACTCCCGACGTATCCGGAGCAGACCAAGGACAACGCCATGTGGTACACCTTGGCCGGCCGCATGACCGAGACCAACTTGGCCGACCTCAAGATGTCGGGCGACCATCGGAAGTACTAACCGGGCACCAGCGGGAAACCAGGAGGAAGACCCATGACAGAGTTCAAAACCATAGACCCCGCAGCGGTTGAGATGCTGAAGATCGCTGCGGAGGAGAACATCTCCACCGCGTTCAGCCGCGCCGAAGAGGTCAAGCCGTGTCCCATCGGCGAGACGGGCGCGTGCTGCAAGATTTGCTTTATGGGCCCGTGCCGGCTAGTTGGCAAGACCACCCGCGGCGTCTGCGGTGCCGACGTGCATACGGTGGCGGCCCGCAACTTCGCCCGCATGGTGGCCGGCGGCGCTTCGGCTCACTCGGACCATGGCCGCGACCTGGCCATGACGCTGCTCCACGTGGCCAAGGGCGAAGGGCAGGGCTATCGCATCCGCGACGTGGCGAAACTCCACGCCGTCGCGCGGTACATGGGCATCCCCACCGATGGGCGCACGAAAGAAGAGATCGCGCTGGACGTGGCGACGGAGGCCCTGGCCAACTTCGGGCGGCAGACGGGGCAAGTTACCTACGTAACCCGCGCCACCAAGAAGCGCCAGGAGATTTGGAAGAAACTGGGCATCGTGCCGCGTGGTGTGGACCGCGAGGTGGTGGAGACGCTGCACCGCACCCACGAGGGCGTGGACCTGGACCCGGAGAACATCCTGCGGCATGCGCTGCGCACCTCGCTGGCCGACGGGTGGGGCGGCTCCATGCTGGCCACCGACATCGGCGACATCCTGTTCGGCACGCCGGCTCCCATCAGCACCGAAATCAACCTGGGCGTCCTGAAGGAAGACCAGGTCAACATCATCGTCCACGGCCACGAGCCGACCCTGTCGGAGATGATCGTCGCGGCGGCCCAGGACCCCGAACTGATCGCCTATGCCAAGTCCAAGGGGGCGAAGGGCATCAACCTGGCGGGCATCTGCTGCACGGGCAACGAAATCCTGATGCGGCATGGCATCTCGCCGGCGGGCAACTTCCTGCACCAGGAGTTGGCCATCATCACCGGTGCGGTGGAGGCCATGATCGTGGACGTGCAGTGCATCATGCAGGCGCTGGCGTCGCTGGCCGAGAACTACCACACCAAACTCATCACCACGTCGCCGAAGGCCAAGATCCCGGGCGCGACGCACATTGAGTTTGACGAGAGCCGCGCTCTGGATTCGGCGAAGGAAATCGTCCGCACGGCCATTGACAATTACCCGAACCGCGGCAAGACCCGCATCCCGCCCATCAAGAACCGGCTGGTGGCTGGGTTCTCGCACGAGTACCTGAACTACATGCAGGGCGGCATCTACCGTGGCTCGTTCCGCCCGCTCAACGATGCCATCGTGCAGGGGCGCATCCGCGGCGCTGCGGGCGTCGTGGGGTGCAACAACGCTCGCGTCCCGCAGGATGAGGGCATCTACAACTTGGTGAAGGAATTCGTCGCCAACGACGTGCTGGTGGTGGTAACGGGGTGCGCGGCGACCGGCTCGGCCAAGTACGGCCTGCTGTCTCCCGAAATCTGGGCGGCGACCGGCAAGGGGCTGCGCGAGGTGTGCGAGGCCGTGGGCGTGCCGCCGGTGTTGCACCTCGGCTCGTGCGTGGACAACTCGCGCATCCTGACGGTGCTGACCCAGATGGCGACCGAGGGTGGCCTGGGCGAGGATATTGACGACCTGCCGGCCGTCGGCATCTGCCCCGAGTACATGTGCGAGAAGGCCATCGCTATCGGGACGTACTTCGTAGCGTCCGGCGCTTATGTGCTGTTCGGCGTCCACTCGCCGGTTTCCGCCAGCGACGTAGTTACGCGCCTCATGACCGAGGGGTGGGAGTCGCAGGTGGGCGGCAAACTGGAGTTTGAACCCGATTGGCGCAAGATTCTGGAGAAATCGCTGGCGCACATTGACAAGAAGCGCGAGAAGTTGGGCCTTGTCCCGTGGGATCCGAATCGGTTCGGCAAGAGCGGCGACGCGGTCATGATGGAGTACCTGAAGACCGTGGCCGCTTCCAAGTAGCCGCCGACACAAGACCTGCACCCTTCAAGGAGGAATCACATGTCCAGATACATAGCCACACGAGCCATCCGCGGGGCCACGGCGCTGGTCTACGAGGCGGAGCAACTGCTCAACAAGGCGCTCAAGGAACTTGGGCCGGACACGCCGGTGCAGTTCACCAATACCGCCTACTACCTGCCCGTCATCCTGGGCCTCACGGGAATTGAGGTTGCCAAACTGGGCGATATGCCCAAGGTGCTGGAGCGTGCGAAGGCGTTGCTGCATCCCATCCCCAAGGACCAGGTCTGGCTGCCCTACCTGGGCGAGACGCTGGACTCGGGCATCGCAACGCTGTTTGCCGCCGAACTGATTGAGGGTATCCGCTTCGCCTACGGCGAGCAGCCGGAGAAGATCACCTGGGGCGGCAAGATCGCCAAGGGCGGCAGTTTCACGTCGCCGGAGTTTGAGGGCGAGGGGGGCAACGGCGGCACACTCAACGGCCCCATTGACGACATCCAACTGCGCGCCTGGGGCATCCAACTGGTGGACGGGCGCATGCCTGGGTTCGCGGCCATCGTCGGGTGCGCCAAGTCCAACGAGGTCGCGGTGGAGATCGTCCGCCAGTTGCAGCAGCGGAACATCTTGGTGTTCCTGAGCGGCAACGTCAACGGGCGCAGCATCATCCACCAGTTGATGGAAGAGGGCGTGGAACTCGGATACGACACTTACACCGTCCCCTTCGGCACGGATACCCTCTCGGCCATCTACGCCCTGGGGTTCGCAACCCGCTCGGCGCTGACGTTCGGCGGCATGAAGGGCGGCATGGCCCGCGACATTCTGCTGTACAACAAGTACCGCGTGTTCGCGTTCGTCCTGGCGCTGGGCGAGGTGGACGACCTGAAGTACGCGGCGGCGGCAGGGGCCATCAACTACGGGTTCCCCGTCATCGCCGATACCGTCATCCCGCAGATTCTGCCCACCGGCATCACGTCCTACGAGCACGTCATCTCCATGCCGTTTGACGAGATTCCGGGCGAGAACGACCTGGAGCGGGCCAAGCGGCTCGTTCAGCGGTGCATTGAGGTGCGCGGCGTCAAGATCAAGGTTACCGAGGTGCCCATCCCGGTGCCCTACGGCTCGGCCTTTGAGGGCGAGCGCGTCCGCCGCGAGGACATGCGCATTGAGTTCGGCGGCAAGAAGACCCGCTGCTTTGAGTACCTGCGCATGGCGAATTTTGACGAGGTGGAAGACGGCAAGGTAACCGTCGTCGGCCCTGGGATTGAGACCGTGCCCGAGGGCGGCGCGATGGACATGGGCATCGTGGTGGAAGTGGCCGGCCGCAAGATGCAGGAGGACTTTGAGCCGGTGCTGGAGCGCCAGATTCACTACTTCATCAACGGCGCGTCGGGCATCCAGCACATCGGCCAGCGCGACATCGCGTGGATTCGCATCAGCAAGGCGGCTGCCGAGAAGGGGTTCAACCTGGAGCACTTCGGCAAGATTCTCGTGGCCCGCTTCCACGCCGACTTCGGCGCCATCGTGGACAAGATTCAGGTAACCATCTACACCGACCCCAAGAAGATAGAAGAGTGGCTGGCCAAGGCGCGCGAGGCGTACAACTACCGCAACCAGCGCCTGGCCGACATGACCGACGAGTCGGTGGAGGAGTTCTACTCCTGCACGCTGTGCCAGAGCTTCGCGCCGAACCACGTGTGCGTGGTGTCGCCCGAGCGCCTGGGCTTGTGCGGGGCGTACAACTGGCTGGACTGCAAGGCGTCCTACCAGATCAACCCCACCGGCCCGAACCAGCCTATCCTCAAGGGGAAGTGCCTGGATCCGGTCAAGGGATACTTTGACAAGGTGAACGAGTTCGTCCAGAGCGCCTCGCACGGCAGCGTGCAGGAAGTCTCCATGTACTCCATCATGGAGAACCCGATGACGGCCTGTGGCTGCTTTGAGGCGATCATGATGGTGATCCCCGAGGCGAACGGGTTCATGGTGGTATCGCGTGAGGACCCGAGCATGACGCCTGCGGGGATGACGTTCTCCACGCTGGCGGGCGTCGCGGGCGGCGGCCTGCAGACGCCGGGCGTGATGGGCGTCGGCAAGTACTTCCTGGTGAGCCGCAAGTTCATCGCCGCCGATGGCGGCCTGAAGCGCATCGTCTGGATGTCCTCTCTCCTGAAAGAGACCATGGCGGAGGAACTGAAGGCGGCGGCGGCCCGCGAAGGCGATCCCGACCTGCTGGACAAGATCGCCGACGAGCGCGTCGCCACGACCGTGGACGAGTTGCTGCCATACCTTGAGGAGAAGGGACACCCGGCGCTGACCATGCCGCCGTTGTTCTAAAAGCGAAGGCGGTCAGCCGTCGGCATCGGGCGGTTGGGTGCAAACCGCGGATGCGGACGGCTGGCCGCTCCAACGGCGTGTCGCGGACGACCGCCTCGCGCCGAGCCTGGGTTGCGCCGTGTTTGACGGACGGCGTCTCCCAGGCTATCCTTGTGCAGACTTGAACTGTATCTGTTGCTGAGGAGGCGATAGTTGCCCAACGTGCGTTACGTTCGGGATGTGATGCGCCTTGGCGTAACTACGTGTGCCCCGGATACGCCATTGACCGAGGTCGCCGCCCTGATGGCCCGCGACCGCGCCAGTGCCGTCGCCGTCGTGAACCCCAACGGCGAACTCATCGGCATCATCTCGCGCACCGACATGGTGCGAGCGTATCTCAAGCCCTTTGCCGACCTCCGCGCCGAGGACATCATGACGACCCAAGTCGCCACCATTATCCCGGATATTCCGGTTCGCGCCGCAGTCCAGATCATGCTGGACCGCGGCGTGCACCAACTCATCATCCTGCACGCCCGCCCCGCGCCTCAGCGGCCTGTGGGAATCCTTACCATGGATGACATCGTCAAAGACATGGCCAACCTGCCAGATTCAGAGAAAGGAGAGTAGAATCCATGCCAGTTACCGTAGAGACACCGCTGGAGAAATGGACCGGCAAGGTCCGCGAAGTAACTCTCGGAGCCACACGCGACCAGAAGGGAACCCGTTCCAAGACCGTAACGGTGGGCGGGGAGACCACGCTGCCGTTCCTGCACTTTGAGGGCAGCATCCCGCATCCACCCGTCATTGCCATTGAGATTCAGGACTCGTACCCATCCGATTGGTCTCCGGTTCTCCTCAATGCCTGGGGCGATACGCTCAAGGATCCCGCCGAGTGGGCGAAAAAGGCCGAGGCGCTGGGGGCAGACCTGATTATGCTCAGGTTGCGCGGCGTCAACGGCGATGGGAGCGAGACCACCGGTGCCCAGGCAGCCGCCGTTACGAAGGCGGTTCTCCAGGCGACCGGCCTGCCGCTCATTGTGCGCGGCCCTGGCCAGGCCGAAAAGGACAACGAGTTGCTGGTGGCTGTGGCCGAGGCGGCAGCGGGCGAGCGCCTGGCGCTGGGCTTGTGCGAGGACAAGAACTACCGCACCATCGTGGCGGCGGCCCTGGCCCACGGCCATCTTGTCATCAACTCCACGCCCATTGACGTGAACCTGGCCAAGCAACTGAACATCTTGGTCAGCGACATGCAGATGGAACCCGACCGCATCCTGATGGACCCCACCACCGGCGCGCTGGGCTACGGCTTGGAGTACACGTACTCCGTCATGGAGCGCCTGCGGATCGCCGCCCTCACCGGCGACAGCATGACCCAGATGCCGATGATCTGCTTCACCGGCGAGGAGTCCTGGCGGCAGAAGGAGTCCAAGGTCGGCGAGGGCGTGCCTGCCGCGTGGGGTGATTGGACGCGGCGCGGCATCCTGTGGGAGGCTGTAACGGCTGTGGCCCTGCTGGAAGCGGGCGCGGACATCGTTACGCTGCGCCACCCCGATTCGGTCCCCATCGTTCGCAAGGCCATTGAGCAACTGATGGCTCATTAGCACCGACGAGGTGTAGCGTGTTTCAGCAGGTGAACTGGCTTACGGCGGGTGCGGGGCTTGTGTTGCTGGTCATCAGCGTTCTGAGTGCATTCCGCCCCAATCTGGTGTGGGGCGATCCGAGGCCCCGTCGCCTGCCGCCAGAGCGATTGTACCGCCTGTACCGCCGCCGACAGATCGGGACCGTGGTCTTCTTCATCGCCGGCGCGGCCCTGCTGCTTCTGAGCGCACGATAGACGTTTACATAACAAGGAGGACAAGATGCCACTGAGCGGACTTGAAATCTACAAACTGCTCCCGAAAACCAACTGCAAGGAGTGCGGGTTCCCCACGTGCCTTGCTTTCGCCATGAAACTGGCGGCCAAGCAGGCTGACCTCTCGGCGTGCCCCTACGTCTCGGAGGAGGCCAAGCAGGCGCTGGAGGCGGCCTCCGCTCCGCCCATCCGCCTGGTAACTCTGGGCGGGGCGGATCACAAGGTGGAGGTCGGCAACGAGACCGTGCTCTTCCGCCATGAGAAGACCTTCTTCCACCAGCCGGGCGTGTTCGTGCGCGTGCCCGATAATCTGCCCGCCGCCGAACTGGAGGCCAAGGTCGGTGAGATCGTCGCGTTCAAGACCGAGCGCGTGGGCATGGACCTGTTCGTGGACGGCATCGCGGTGCAGAACGTTTCGGGCAACGCCGACACGTTCGCGCAGGCGGTGGCGACCGTGCGCGCCAAGACCAAGCGGCCCATGATTCTGCTGTCCGAGAATCCGGCGGCCATCGCGGCGGGCCTGGCGAAGGAAGGTGGCCTTGCGCCGCTGGTGGGCCTGCCACGGCCCAGAACTGGCAGGAGATGGCCAAAGCCGCCAAGGCTGCCAACGCGTCCATCCTCGTGCGGGCCGACGGCGACCTCAGCGCCCTGGCCGAGTTGGCCGAGAACGTGAAGGCCGCAGGCGTGGAGAGCATCGTGCTGGACCCGGGTGCCCGCACCCTCTACGGCAATCTGGCGCTGTTCACCCAGTTGCGCCGACTGGCCCTGAAGAAGAACTTCCGCCCGCTGGGTTATCCGCTGGCGGCGTTCCCGGGCGAGGGGGCCGGCTCGTTTGAGGAGGAAGTCGTGGCGGCGGCGCAGGCCGTTGCCAAGTACGGCGGTATCGTGGTGCTGGACCACTTTGACCCGGCTGCCATGTACATCCTGCTGACGCTGCGGCTGAACATCTACACCGACCCGCAGAAGCCCATCCAGGTCAGCCCGGGCGTGTACGAATTCAACGCGCCCAAGCCCGAATCGCCGCTGCTGGTTACCACCAACTTCTCGCTGACCTACTTCAGCGTGGCGGGCGAGGTGGAGGCCAGCGGTCTGCCCGCGTGGTTGCTCATCACCGACGCCGAGGGCATGTCGGTTCTGACGGCCTGGGCCGCCGGCAAGTTTGACGCCGAGCGCATCGCCAAGGCGGTCAAGGCGTTCAACGTGCCCGACCGCATCAACCACAAGAAAATCGTCATCCCCGGCCTCGTGGCCACCATCTCGGGCGAACTGGAAGAGGAACTGCCCGGATGGGACGTGCGCGTGGGACCGCGTGAGGCAGTGGACATCCCGTCCTACCTGAAGAACGTCTGGAAATAGCGACCCTGCAGGGGCGGACCGATGGCGCGAAGCGAGGGTTCGCCCCTGCTTTAGGAACCCGTCATGTCCGAGAATACATTCACCGTAACCTTTCAGCCGTCGGGCGTCGTCGCCCAGGCGCGCGCCGGCGAGATTTTGTCCGACGTGGCCCTTGCGGCCGGCGTTCCCATCAGCCTGCCCTGCGGTGGGCAGGGGCGTTGCGGGCGCTGCAAGGTCGTCATCACACGAGGCGAGGCGGAGCGCAAGACGACCGTCCGCCTCACCGCGACCGAACTGGAGCAGGGGTACGCCCTGGCTTGCCAGACGCGCGTGCAGGGCGACTTGGAGGTGTTCGTCCCGCCGATTGAGGAGGTCATCGTCCGCCGTCTGCCCACGGAGAGGGGTGCCGAGCGCGCCTACGAACTGCCCGCGGCGTGCGACTGGGCCGCCAAGCCCACCCTGCGCAAGGTTCACCTGCAGATTGAGCCGCCGAGCCTGCTGGACAACACGACCGACTTTGAGCGCGTGTCCCGCGAACTGGCGCGCCAATACGACATCCGCAACCTGACGGTGGCGCTGCCCACGCTTCGCAGGCTGGCGCGGGCGCTCCGCGACGCCGACTGGGACGTTACCCTCACGCTAGAGATGAGCACGTGGACAAGCCCCGACGGCCCGCCCCGCCTGCTGGACGTGGCCCCTGGCGATCAGACGCAGACGTTGTACGGCATCGCCGTGGACATCGGGACCACGTCCAACGTCGTCTATCTCGTGGACATGGTCGCAGGGCGGGTGGTGGATACCGCCTCGGCGTACAACCTGCAGATCTCGTGCGGCGAGGATGTCATTTCGCGCATCATCTACGCGAAGAAGCCCGGGGGGCTGGAGCACCTGCAGCGGTTGGTGGTGCAGACCATCAACGGCCTCATTGAGGAACTGTGCGCCCGGAACAACATCGCCGGCACTGAGATTCACAAGATGACGGTGGCAGGCAACACCACGATGACCCACCTGTTCCTGGGCCTGGATCCCGAGGCGATCCGCCTGGAGCCGTACATCCCCACCATCACCCACCCGTCCCCGGTGCGGGCGCACGAACTGGGCATCCACATCAACCCCGACGCGACGGTGGACTGCTTGCCCGGGGTGGGGGCCTACGTGGGCGGCGACATCACGGCAGGGGTGTTGAGTTCCAAACTGTACACCACCGACAAGTTGAGCCTGTTCATAGACGTGGGCACCAACGGCGAGATCGTGCTGGGCAACGCCGACTGGTTGATTTCGTGCGCGTGCTCGGCCGGGCCTGCGTTTGAGGGCGCGGGCGTGCAGTCCGGGATGCGGGCAACGGTTGGCGCGATTGAGGAGGTGTGGATCAGCGCCAAGACCTACGAGCCGACGTACCGCACCATCGGCGATGCCCCGCCTGAGGGCATCTGTGGGTCGGGCATGATCTCGCTCCTGGCCGAGATGTTCATCTCCGGCGTGATGGACAAGGCGGGCAAACTGAACCGAACGCTGAACACGCCGCGCATCCGCATGGGCGAGCACGGGCCGGAGTACGTGGTGGCGTGGGCTTCCGAGACGCGCGGGAAGAAGAACGACATCGTCATCACCGAGGTGGACATCGCCAACCTCATCCGGGCCAAGGCGGCCATCTACGCCGGGTTCTCGGTGCTCACCCGCAGCGTGGGCATTGAACTGGCCGACGTGGAGCAGGTGCTCATCGGCGGGGCCTTCGGCAAGTACATTGACGTGGAGAAGGCCATCCAAATCGGGCTTCTGCCCGACATGCCCTGGGATCGGTTCCATTATCTGGGCAACACGTCGGCCCTGGGCGCGTATGCGGCGCTGCTGTGCGCGGACATGCGCCAGGCCGTCGTGGAAATCGCCAACAAGATGACCTACCTGGAGTTGAGCGCGGACAACACGTTCATGGATCAGTTCACGTCGGCGCTGTTCTTGCCGCACACCGACACGGCGAGTTTCCCGTCCGTGATGCGCCTGCTCCAGAGCGTAGGTCGCCGGAGCCAGGAGACGCAGTAGGCCGCGAGGCGGAAGCGGATGACGGCATAGGGCATCCGCCCACGCTCGCGGGGTTCGGGGTTTCCAATCGGCGTTTTCAAACGCGCGCAAGCGCACAAGAACACGAGGAGGTGCAGGAATGCTGATTATCGGCGAGAACATCCACATCATCGCGCCCAAGATCAAGGAGGCCGTCAACAACCGCGACACGGCGTACATCCAGAAGGTGGCCCTTGCCCAGTGGAATGCGGGCGCCCAGGTGATTGACCTGAACATCGGCCCTCAGAAGAAAACCGGTGTGGAGGTCATGGAATGGATCGTGGATGCCGTCCAGACGGCGATCCCCGACGTTGTCCTGTCGCTGGACACGACCAACGCCGCGGCGATTGAGGCGGGGCTGAAGAAGTGCAAGAACAAGCCGTTCATCAACTCCACGTCGGCCGAGGAAGAGCGCCTGGCCGCGATGGCTCCACTGGCGGCGAAGTACGGGGCCAAGATCATCGCGCTGACCATGACGAAGTCGGGCATTCCCGTGGCTGCCGAGGACCGATTCAGCATTGCCACCGACATTCTCCTGCCCAAACTGACCGAGGCGGGCGTTCCGGTGGAGAACATCTACTTTGACCCGCTGGTGCTGACGGTGGCGGGGTCGCAGGAGTACGTTCCCAACGCGGTGGAGGCGGTGCGGCTGATGAAGTTGTGGGACCCGCCGCTCAACACGGTGGTGGGACTGTCCAACGTGTCCAACCAGGTGTCCCACGAGAATCGCAGCCTCATCAACCGGACCTACCTGGTGATGCTGATGGCGGCGGGGTTGGATGCGGCCATCGCCGACCCGCTGGACCGCGAACTGATGCGGTTCATGCGCATCGTTGAGACCCGCGATGACAGCACCCCCGTCGGGCGGCTGTTGCTGCACCTGTACGATACGACCCAGGCCATGGAGCCGTTTGATCCGTCTGTGGTGGACATGAATGACCCGGAGCAGGTGGCCATCTACAAGACGGTGCGCATCCTGAAGAACGAGATCATCTTCGCCGACTCGTACCTGAAGATGTAATCTCACGTCCCAGAACCCTCTGCCCTCCCGCGGGCTTCTGGACCTGCGGGAGGGCGCTCATACCCCATGCCCACCGGTGCCCCGCGCGTGTTGGCTTCTGCCATGTGGGGGCGAAACCCGGGCAGCAGCCTGCACGGTGCATCCGCTGGCCTTGACACGCGGCGCGAGGCGCGTATAATCAAGCTGTGCCTATCGATAATCGATAATGGCGCGGGCGTTGAGAATTGTTCCCCGGCGCTGCAAGAGACTGTGCCACTGGCCCGAAGTTGTGGTATAATAGGGCTTGGGTAAACGTTAGAATTCGCACCTGCCACAGATCGCACCTTCTCGCCACAAGGAGGATCGCCGTGAGACTTGAGGATATCCGCAGGGTCGCCATGATCGGGGCGGGGACTATGGGCTCCGGCATCAGCATGTGCTTCGCCCAGGCGGGTTACGAGGTCGCCCTCTACAGCCGCAGCGCCGAAGGCATCCAGCGCGCGCTGAACCGCGTGAGACACAGCCAGGAGGTCTTCATCCAGGAGGGTCTCATTTCCCGGTCGGAGGCGGAGGCTGCGCGAGCACGCATCCGCGGGGCGGATTCCCTCGCCGACGCGCTGCGGGGCGTCCAGTACGTGTTGGAATCGGTGCCCGAGAACCTGGCCCTCAAGCAAGACCTCTTCCGCGAGATGGAATCGCTGTGTCCACCCGACACCATCCTCGCCACCAACACCTCCGGCCTGAGCATCACCGCCATTGCGTCGGCGTGTCGCTATCCCCAGCGGGTGGGCGGGATGCACTGGGCCAATCCGCCGGAAATCGTGCCGCTGGTGGAGGTGATCCGCGGCGAGCAGACCTCGGACGAGACCATGGACCTCATCTACGGCCTGTCCGAGCGGCTGGGCAAGGTGCCCGTGCGCGTCCAGAAGGACATCCCCGGATTCGCCAGCAACCGCCTGCAGTATGCCCTGCTCCGCGAGGCGCTCCACCTGGTGCAGGAAGGCGTCGTAACCGTGGAGGACGTGGATCGCACCCTGAAGAACGGGGTCGGCTTCCGCTATCCGTGGCTGGGGCCGTTGGAGACGGCAGACCTGGGCGGCCTGGATGTGTTCCACACCATTTGCCAGTACCTGTTCAAGGAATTGAGCACGATGACGAAGACGCCCGCGTTCTTTGACGAGATCGTCCAGGGCGGCAACTACGGCATCAAGACGGGGCGCGGGTTCTACGACTACACGGGCAAGTCGCGCGAGCAGATTCTGCGGAAGCGCGACCTGTACTTCCTGCGGCAACTGAAACTCTTGCGCGAAGTACAGGAGATGGACTGAGACGAGGGTAAGAGATGGCGGACAAGGTTATCATCACGGCTGCGCTGGCCGGCAGCGTTACGATGAAGGAGCACAACCCCAACGTGCCCTACACGCCCGAGGAGTTCGCCCGCGAGGCGAAGCGGGCCGAGGAGGCGGGCGCGGCCATCGTGCACGTGCATTTCCGCGACCCCATCACCGGCAAGCCGACCACCGATCCCACCATCATGGCCGAGGTGGTGCAGGCCATCCGCGAGAACAGCCGCGTGCTGTTGAACCTCAGCACCGGCGTGAGTCTGGATTCCACGCTGGAGGAGCGGAAGCGGCCCATCGTGTACCATACGCCGGAACTGGCCTCGCTGAACCCGGGCACGATGAACTTCTGCACGGTGAGTTACCGCGACGGCTCCATCATCGCCGACAAGACCTACTACAACCCGCTGCAGGCCACCATTGAATTCGGCACGCTGATGAAAGAGAAGGGCATCAAGCCGGAGATAGAGTGCTTTGACCTGGGCCACGTGCACAACGTGTTGTTTTTCACCGAGTACTACGACTTTCTGGCTCCGCCGCTGCACTTCTCCTTTGTGTTCGGGGTGATGGGGGGTACGCGATTCAACTCCGACATCCTGAACAGTTACATCCACGCGGTGCCGCCTGGGTCCACGTGGCAGGGCGTGGGCGTGGGGCCGCTGTGCTTCCCGGTGGCGATGGCAGGTGCCATCTTCGGGGGGCACATTCGGGTTGGCTTGGAAGACAACATCTATATTGACATAACTACGAAGACGAAATCGCGGGGCAACTGGGATCAGGTGGAGAAGGCGGTTCAGATCGCGCGGATGGCGGGGCGCGAGCCGGCATCGCCCGACGAGGCGCGGGCGATTCTCCACCTTCCGGCGAGGCCGGCCGGGTAGTACTTTGCCACAGGGACTCTTGACGGTTCGTCATTGCGAGAGTGCGGGGGGCGTCCGTAGGGACAATTCATGAATTGTCCTTACGGAGGCGCGAAGGCGCGGAGCGCCGAAGAATCTCGGCAACCGAGATGCTTCGCTCAGCATGACAGATGGAGCGGGGGATTGCTTCGCTTCGCTCGCAATGACAACGGACAATCTGCACAAGGGGGGTGCCGATGCGAAGCGATGCGATGAAGAAGGGACTCAAACGGGCGCAGCACCGGGCGCTCTTGTACTCCATGGGCTACACCCGCCAAGAGATTGACGGCCCCATCGTCGGGGTGGTCAACGCCTTCAACGAGATCGTGCCCGGGCACTTTCACCTCAACGCCGTAACCGAAGCGGTGGTGCGCGGGGTGGCGTCGGCAGGCGGCACGCCGGTGGTCTTCCCGTCCATCGGCATCTGCGATGGGCTGGCGATGGGGCACGAGGGGATGAAGTACGTCCTGGCCAGCCGCGAACTCATCGCCGACTCGGTGGAAGTGATGGCGATGGCCCACCCCTTTGACGCCCTTGTCCTGGTAACGAACTGCGACAAGATTACCCCCGGGATGCTGATGGCAGCCCTGCGGCTCAACATCCCCGCAGTTGTTGTGAGCGGCGGGCCGATGCTGGCGGGCCTGTGGCGTGGGCGCGAGACCGACCTGACCACCGTCTGGGAGGGCGTGGGGCAGGTCTCTGCGGGCAGCGATGACCGAGGGCGGGAACTGGCCGAAGCTGGGAGAGGGTGTGCTGTCCGGGGTGTGG
>VSSL01000148.1_pt1 | contig 18567 bp, 16 predicted proteins | sample 4557531 | NCBI WGS metagenome assembly VSSL01 (sample SAMN10986726, study PRJNA523729) | hot springs metagenome | isolation source: hot springs | place: India:Timba, Gujarat | collected 2018-05-31 | reverse complement strand
GGCCTTGGCCGACTGATACCCCGTGCCCTTCCGTTCAAGACCCGGGATGTGGACGGATCGGACCGTTTCGGTGCGGTGATCCTGGATGACGATCGATGCGTGATCCGTGGATTAGGACTGCCGGACCTCATGGATGAGACCATACTCGATGGCGCCTTGCGCCCGACGGCCCGGCTCGTGGACGGCCAGGTGGTGCTCTCGTCTTCCGACCGCAGCATAGTGCTGGGTCCTTACACGGACCGGGTTATGGTGGCCGAAGCTTCGGATGCTTACGTCTGCATCGTTTTCGCCGGGGAAGGCTCATCGGTCCATCCCGCCGACGACGACAGCAACGTACCCGAAAAAGTGTCCGTCGAAGACGCCGCTTTCCGTTCCGTCCAGGATCGCGTCGTGCTGGATTTTGCCGCTGCGGGGCATCCGACGCGGATCGATTCCTATCGAGCGGCCGGAGGCTACGAGTCCGTCTACCGTGTGTTGGGTTTTCGTGGGGAACCCCGCTGGAATCCGGAACGAATCATTGCGGAAGTGCGGGATGCCCGGCTTCGGGGGCGGGGCGGCGCAGGCTTTCCCACGGGGCGCAAATGGGAGGCCATGCTTCGAGCCGTATGCCGGGTCGAGCCGGAGGACGGCAACCTGGACCCGGTCAAACTCATCGTGGCCAACGGCGATGAAGGCGATCCCGGAGCCTTCATGGATCGCACGCTCATCGAAGAAAAGCCTCACCAGGTTCTTGAAGGCATGATCTTGGCCGCCGTCGCCGTCGGCGCCCGTTACGGCGTCATCTACGTGCGGAAGGAATACGAGGACGCCGTGCGACGTCTGGAGGACGCTCTGTTTGAAGCGCGCCGTTGCGGCTTTTTGGGGCGTGATATTTTCGGTGTGCCGGGACTGGATTTCGACATCGAAATCCGTTTGGGGGCGGGTGCGTTCGTGGCCGGGGAAAAGCGGGCCATCATGCGGGCCATCGAAGGAAAGCCTGCTGAACCCACGATCAAGGCCCCGTCCAACACCGTGCGCGGCCTGTGGGGCAAACCGACGCTGCTGAACAATGTGGAGACGTTCGCCAACGTGCCGGTGATCCTCCAGCGGGGCAGCGCGTGGTATGCTCGGTTGGGCACGTCTCGGAGCGGCGGGACGAAAATCTTTTCCGTTGCCGGCATTGTCAAGAAAACGGGGCTCGTGGAAGTCCGGTTCGGCAAGACCCTGGGAGACATTATCGAGATCTGCGGCGGCATACAGGACGGGAAGAAACTCAGCGGCGTCCAGGTCGGCGGCCCGTCCGGAGCCATCCTTTCGCTGACGGGCGCTCGGGCCTACCTCCTCCAGACCCCCCTGGACTTCGACACCTTCAACGACGCCGGGGCCATGCTGGGGTCGGGAGGCCTTGTTTTCATAGGGGAAGACGACGATGTGGTGCGGCTCGCCCGCCATTTCACGGATTGGCTGGCCGAAGAGTCCTGCGGGCAATGTCCGTCGTGTTTTCGAGGCACCCGCGCTTTGGGTCGGGTTTTGGATCGAATTTTGGCGGGACAGGGCACGGCGGCGGACATTCACGAACTGTGGGCCTTGAGCGATGTGGTGCGGGCCGGGAGTCAGTGCGGATTGGGAACGACCGCCGCCAATCCCGTCACCAGCGCCCTGCGGTTCTTTCCGGCGGCCTTTTTCCATTATCTGCTCGGCAACCCGGACATGAATCCTCGGGAGATGTTCGAGGCTCTGGAAGCCCTCAGGCTTCTGACTCGCCAGGAAATTGTTCGCATTACAGGCGTGCGTCGGCACGTGGAAGGGGCGGCGTTCACGCTCAAACGGCACCTCGTGCGGTTTCTCGTGGAGGAAACCGAAAAGATGGATCAGTATCGACCGACGTCGCTTCGCATGACGGAGCGGCTCTTGCGTCTCCTGGGGCTGCCTCGATATGAAGTGGGCCAGAGGGAAGTCATCATGGAATGGCGGGATGTGGCCTAAGATGCCTGCGGAAGGGGGGACGATGACGAAGGAAAAGACCTACTTCGAAGCCTTTCGGGAAATGGTGCAGGTGGTGAGCGGGTCCTTGGACGTCCATGGCGTGCTGCAGGCCATGGTCCAAACCATTCCCCGGGTTCTAGGGGCCAAGGCGTGCGCCGTCCGCCTCCTGGACCCCAAGGGTCGGACGCTGGAGCTGGCCGCAAGCCATGGGCTGAGCGATGCCTACATTCACAAGGGACCCGTGGATGCGGATCAAAGCCTGGCGGATTCGCTCCAAGGCCAAACGGTGATCATCGCCGATGCAGGGACCGATCCTCGAGCCCAATACGGCGAAGCGGCCCGCAAGGAAGGGATCGTGGGGATCTGTTCGGTGCCGCTTAAGGTCAAAGGGCGCGTGATCGGGGTCTTGAGGATCTACACGGACGCCCCGAAAGACTTCCAGGAGGAGGACGTGGCCTTTGTGGAGGCTTTGGGCGAATTGGGAGGAATCGCCATCGAAAACGCCCGCATGTATGAGCGGCTCAAGAAGGACTACGAAGAGGTCATGAGCGACGTATTCCGCTTTGTGGGCTACCGCCGGAGCCTGTGAATCAGAACTGATCCGCGGAGCCGTCGGGAAATTCCTACGGGAATGGTCGTGTAACATTTTAAGATGCTTAAAAAAGTCTTAAAGGTTTCAAGCCGTCTGCCGATATGTCTCTTAGGCGGAACAGAACGCCCTCCGCTGAGGCTATGGTGCGAACATCGGGACCGTCTTCGTGGGGGCAGGGAAAATGGCGAGAGCTGTTGCGGTTGCGGAGAGGGAATCCGGCACCCTGGATTTTCGAAAGGCGAGAAAGCAGGTTTTCGAGGGATCGGTCAGCATCGAAGATTTGGGATACGTGCCCTTTCCGGTGAAAATGCTGGTTCTGGATTTTATGATCCCGTGCGACCTCTTCGTGCCGGTTCTGACCAAGGGAGAAGAGCTTCCCACCTTCGTGAAGGTCCTGGATCGAGGGCAATTTTTTTCGGAGGAGTGGAGCTACTCGCTTCGGGAGCAGCGCGTGGATGTGCTATATGCGGAAGAAGGCGCCGTGATGGATCTCGACGACTATTTCTCCGAGGTTCTCCATGCCTTCTCCGAAGACGAGGTCACGGCCGTATGGCAGAAGGCGTCGGTCTTGTACAACTACGGGGAGTTTCTCGCCCGGCGTCTCTTTCAGGACGTGCAGGACGGCGAACTGTTCGAAAAGGTGACGCACTGGATGGACGCCGTCGTTCGGCTTCTCGAACAGGACCAGGCGAAGGTTTCCCTGATCTATAGGCTGTTTTCCCGAGACTACGAAACCTATAACCACAGCGTGCAGGTGGCGCTCATGGCAACGGCTTTTTGCGATTTTTGCAGGTGGCGTTGCGAAGACGCGGCCCGCGTGGGCGTCGCCGGCCTCTATCATGACATCGGAAAAATCTGGGTGGACGAGCGGATCCTTCTGAAGCCTTCCTCCCTCACCCGAGAGGAATTCGCCCATATCCGCCGGCACCCGCAAGCCGCCTATGACCATCTCGTTGCCATGGACTGGATGAGCGCCGATCAATTGGCTGCCGTCCTTGAACATCACGAATCCATGGACGGCACCGGCTATCCTCAAGGACTTAAAGGAGCCGACATCCATCCCTACGCGCGGGTGTTGCACATCTGTGACTGTTTTGACGCTCTGACCACCCACAGACCCTACAAGAAAGCCGTCACACCCTACAAAGCCTTGAAGCTCATGCAAAGTGAGATGAGGCTTTCTTTCGACCGCCACCTCCTGTATAAATTCATCCAATTTCTCGGCTCCTGAGGGGGATCGGCCGGGAAATTTGCAGAATCCGAAACCTTACGAGAGCATTGAGGTGCACAATGCCCCCACGACAGGTTTATCTTTATGACACCACTTTGCGTGACGGGACGCAGGCCGAGGACTTCAACCTCTCCCTCGCCGATAAGATCCGGGTGGCCTTGAAATTGGACGATCTAGGCATTCATTACATCGAGGGGGGATGGCCCGGGTCCAATCCCAAGGACGAGGAATTTTTTGCCGAGATTAGAAATTACGAGCTGAAACGGGCCAAGATTGCCGCTTTCGGTTCCACCCATCACCCGGAAAAGCGGCCTGAACACGATGCCAACCTCCGCGCCTTGGTGGCCGCCAAGACCCCTGTGGTCACCATCTTCGGCAAGAGCTGGACGGTGCACGTCAAGGAGGCCTTGAGGACCACGCTGGACAAGAACCTGGAGATCATCCGGGACAGTTTGGCTTTCCTCCGCCCTTCCGTGGAAACGCTTTTTTTACGACGCCGAACACTTCTTCGACGGGTTTCGGGACAACCCCGAGTACGCGCTGGCGACCCTGGCGAAAGCCGTGGAAGGAGGGGCGGAGTGCCTGATTTTGTGCGACACGAATGGAGGCAATCTGCCGTCGACCATTCAAGAAGCCATCAAAGCGGTGCAGGCGCGTTTCCCCGACGTTGCTTTGGGCATCCATGCCCATAACGATTCGGACCTTGCGGTGGCCAATTCTCTGGCGGCCGTGGAAATGGGGGCCGTGCAGGTTCAAGGAACCTTCAACGGCGTGGGCGAACGCTGCGGCAATGCCAACCTGTGTTCCATCATCCCCACCCTGTGCCTCAAGATGAACATCCCCTGTTTGGCGCCGGAGGATCTGAAAAAACTCCGCCAAGTAAGTCGGTTCATCCTGGAAATCGCCAACGTGCCGCCCAACCGGTACCAACCTTATGTGGGCCGGAGCGCCTTTGCCCACAAAGGCGGGGTTCATATCAGCGCCGTGGAACGCAGCCCCCGAACTTACGAACACATCGATCCCGAACTGGTGGGCAACAAGCGCCGCTTTCTCATTTCCGACCTGTCGGGGAGGGCGGCTGTGCAGAGAAAAGCCGTGGAATTCGGCATCCCCATCTCGTCCAAGGATCCCGTGGCCCTGCAGGTGCTCAACCAAATCAAGGAACTGGAGCATCAAGGCTATCAGTTTGAAGCCGCCGAGGCGAGCTTTGAACTCCTCATCAACCGGGCCATGGGGCGTTTCAAGAAGTATTTCGAACTCATCGGCTACCGGGTGGTGGACCAGAAGCTGAGCGAAGACGGGGATCCGGTGTCCGAAGCCACCATCCGGGTTCGGGTCGGCGGGCAGGAAGAGCACACGGCGGCATTGGGTCACGGGCCGGTGAACGCCTTGGACAATGCGTTGCGTAAGGCCTTGGAAAAGTTTTATCCCGAACTCAAGACCATGGAATTGACGGACTACCGGGTGCGCGTCCTTCCAGGCAAGGATGGCACGGCGGCCAGAGTCCGCGTCCTCATTGAATCCCACGACGGCAAGGAGCACTGGGGCACCGTGGGCGTTTCCCACGACATCCTGGAAGCCAGCTGGCAGGCTTTGGTGGACAGCATCAATTACAAGATGTACATGGGCGAAAAGGCCCAAGAGAAAAAGAGTTCCCCTCGGACCTAGCTCCGAGGGGAACTCCTAGTTGTTGAGGCTCTGGACAGGCGCGGGGATTCGGCCGCCGAGTCGAATGAATTCCGTGGAAAGATCGCCGTTGGCGACGGGAATGATGGTGGCTTCTCCCAAAAGGCCCCCGAAATAAGCCTTTTCCCCGGCCTTTTTCCCGGGCACGGGGATCAGTCGGGCGGCGGTGGTCTTTCGATTGATGACGCCGATGGCCATTTCGTCGGCGATGATGGCGGCGAGGGTCTCGGCGGACGTATCACCCGGCAGCGCCACCATATCCAGCCCCACGGAACACACGCTGGTCATGGCTTCCAGCTTTTCCAGGCTGAGATGGCCCTTGCGGGCGGCTTCCGAAATGTTGAGGTCCTCGCTCACGGGGATGAAGGCCCCGCTCAAGCCTCCCACATAGCTGCTGGCAAACGCGCCGCCTTTTTTCACGGCATCATTGAGCATGGCCAGGACCGCCGTGGATCCGGGGGCGCCGATACTGACCAGGCCCAGGCTCTGGAAAATTTCTCCTACGCTGTCCCCCACGTTGGGGGTGGGCGCCAGACTCAAGTCCACGACTCCGAAAGGAATTTCCAAACGGCGGGCCACGTCCCGCCCGATGAGTTCCCCTACGCTCGTCACTTTAAAGGCCGTTCGTTTGATGACTTCCGCCAGCTGGCCCAAATCCAGCGTGGGATTGGACCGTCGCGCCCGGTCGATGGCTTTTCGAACCACGCCCGGCCCGCTGACCCCCACGTTGATGACACACTCCGGCTCCCCGACGCCCAGGTAGGCACCTGCCATGAAGGGAATATCCTGGGGAATGTTGGCGAAGACGCACAGCTTGGCGCATCCGATGCCGTCGGCGTGGGCAGTGGCGGAAGCCGTCCGTTTGATCACATGGCCCATCATGAAGACCGCATCCATGTTGATGCCCGCCTTGGTGGCGGCCACGTTGACCGAGGCGCAGACACGCTCGGTTTGGGCGAGGGCTTCGGGAATGGCGTCGATGAGGCTCACGTCGCCGTTGGTGAACCCTTTTTCCACCAGGGCGCTGAAGCCGCCGATAAAATCCACGCGAACCGCTTGAGCGGCCTCGTCCAGCGTCTGGGCGACCTTGACCAAATCGTCCCGACCGAAGGCGGCACCCACCACGGCGATGGGACTGACGGCGATGCGCTTGTTCACAACGGGGATGCCGTATTTGTCTCCCACGTCGTCACACACCGAGACGAGGTTTCGGGCGAGGCGCACGATTTTTCGCCGCACCTTGTCACAAAAGCCGTCCACGTCCGGGTCGGCGCAGTCGAAGAGACTGACCCCCAAGGTCACCGTGCGGACATCCAGATGCTCGCTGCGAAGCATTTCCAGCGTGGAGAGTATTTCTCGATCCGAGAGCATGGTTCGAAACGACTCCTAAGAAATGGATTGTCCTCAGAGAGGGATTGGGTCAAATGCGGTGAATGGCCTCAAAGATATCCCGATGTTGGAGACTCAGGTCCAGCCCCAGGTCCTCGGCCCTTTGACGAAGGGCTTTTCGGAAAGCCTGCTGATCGATGTGCAAAGGAATATCGACTTCGTAAATCATCACGTTTCGGCGGGGATCGCTCCCTCCGCGGAAAGCGGCCCGCAGGTTGGTGATGTTCACTCCGAAGCGGGCCATGACGTCCGTGATGCCGGCCACAAGACCCAAGCGGTCCGGGCCGATGGTGGTGACCACGAAAGGCTCACTGGGAGGCGCCTCATACCGGCCCGTCTCGTGCATCGGTTTCAGCAGCACGGCCAGGCCCATAGGTTTCAGGTGCTCCACCAGTTTCCTTTCCAAAGCATCCATCGGGAGGTCCTCAGGCAGGGAGGCGATGAAAATACCGGCGAATTCCGACTGCAGGATGGTCTGGCTCACGTCTTCAATATTGCATCGGTTTTCCGAAAGGACGCGGGAAACCGCCGCGACAATCCCGGGCCTGTCGGAGCCGAGGACGGATATGACAACCTTGACGGCGGGCATAGCGAAACCTCCGTGGACAGGAGTCTTTTCACTTCGAGAAACGCACGCTAACGTGGCCACGATCAGAAGTCAATGATCCGCAAGGGGTTTTGGCGGTAGAAGGGCGCAGACCGGTCCGCCCCTACGTAAGCGACCGAAACTCCATAGTGGGCAAAAGGGGCGTTGCATAAAGTGCCCGGCACGAAAATGTCACTCGACTTTCCGCGCGCCTTCTTGTTAAAAGTTTCGTAAACGAAGAGTGAAACACACGCTGAAACCCCATGATTTTCCCACGTGACCGAAGGGTCATTTTCTTAAGGAGAAGCCCCATGAAGGTCCTATTGGTTTATCCAGAGGTTGCCGAGACGTTTTGGAGTTTTAAGCATGCCTTGCGCATTGTGCGCCGCAAGGCGGCTTTCCCACCTTTGGGTCTTTTGACCGTGGCCGCCCTTTTGCCGGAGCACTGGCAGAAGAAACTTGTGGACATGAACACGCGGCCCTTGGAAGACGAAGACATTCTGTGGGCGGACTACGTGTTTGTCAGTGCCATGATTGCTCAGCGGCGTTCCACAAAAGAGGTGGTGCAGCGGTGTGCTCGGCTGGGCGTCCCCGTGGTGGGCGGAGGGCCGCTGTTTTACGGCTACGCCGAGGATTTTCCGGATGTGCCTCACCTGGTCATCGGGGAGGGGGAGGCCCTCGTCCCGGAGCTGGCGGCCGATCTGGAACGAGGGAAGGCCCATCGCGTGTATCGAACGGAAGAACACCCCGACCTGGATCAAACCCCGCTCCCCCTGTGGGATCTCATCCGCCTGAAAGATTATGCCAGCATGAGTGTCCAGTATTCGCGAGGCTGCCCGTTCAACTGCGAATTCTGTGACATCATCGTCCTCAACGGCAGAAAGCCGCGCACTAAATCGCCTGAACAGATGATCGCCGAGCTGGAGGCCCTTGCCCAGAGGAAATGGAAAGGGTCGGTCTTCATCGTGGACGACAACTTCATCGGGAACAAACATCGCGTCAAGGGGGTCCTCGAAGCCATTATTCGCTGGCAGGAGCGTCGGGGGTGGAAGTTCAGTTTCTATACCGAAGCGTCCGTGGATTTGGCCGAAGACAAAGAACTGATGGAGCTTATGGTCCGCGCCGGCTTTAACAAGGTTTTCTTGGGGCTGGAAACGCCGGCGACGGAAAGCCTCAAAGAGTGCGGCAAGGGGCAGAATCTTCGCCGCCCTTTGGACGAATCGGTGCGGATCATTCAAAATAGCGGCCTCGCGGTCATGGGCGGCTTTATCATCGGCTTTGACAACGATCCCCCCGATATCTTCCAAAAACAGGTCCATTTCGTCCAATCGACCGGTGTTGTCACCGCCATGATCGGCCTTCTGACCGCCGTGCCCGAAACCCGATTATACAAAAGGTTGGAAAGGGAGGGGCGTCTGCTGTTCAAGCCCAGCGGAGACAATACGAGCCTGGAGGGCACCCTGAACTTCATCCCGAAAATGGATCGGCAAAAGATCATGGACGGCTACCGATGGGTTATGGACACCATCTATTCGCCCCACATGTATTATGAACGGATCAAAGCGTTTTTGGAAACATACCGACCGCGGGCCAAAGCCGCCTTGGAAAAGAACGATATCGTCACCTTCCTGCGTTCTCTGTGGTATCTAGGGGTGCGCGACACCAAGCCGTCTCGCTCCTGCTTTTGGAAACTCCTCAAGGAGACACTCATCCACTATCGCGCCAGCCTGACCGATGTGGTGACCGTGCTCGTCTACGGCTATCACTTCCGCAAGCTCTTTCACTCGGGCCTTTTCAGCGGTGATCAGCTACCCGACGGAGGCTCGTAGGCCGACGAACGCCCGGAGACGCGGGCGAGATGTTGGAAGACCTAGGTGACGCGAGGATGATGTCGGCCGCCGGGCAAAGGCGGCCGAGGTCGGCGAAGCGCCGTCGAAGATCGTCTGTGTGAGGGACAAAAGCCAGCCGACGTGTTGTAGGGCCGAGGATTTCCAAGAAAATATCCAGCCGTGCTGCAGGCAGCAGGGACCCGAGCCGCTCGGGCCATTCTACGACGGCGACCCCCTGACCGTACAAGGCTTCCCGCCAGGGGAGGGTATCCAGCTCGTCCGGATCGCCGATGCGGTAGCCGTCCATGTGGTAGAGGTGGAGCCTCCCGTGGTACTCGTTGATGATGGTGAAGGTGGGGCTCGTCACCGCGGTTTCCGGAGGAATCCCCAAGCCTCGAGCGATCCCCTGGGTCAGCAGGGTTTTTCCGGCGCCGAGTTCTCCCCACAAGGCCACGACATCGCCTGAAACCAAACGCTTTCCCACCGCTTCCCCTAAGGACAGTGAAGCCTCGGGAGACCGGGATTCCACGCACAGACAGGCGGTCATGATCTTTCCAGCGCTCCGATCACAAAGGGGATGGGCTCCAACAGGTCCCCGGCCAAAAGACCGCGCGTCGTCATCCGCCGGCACACCGTCTCAGCCGCTTTTCCGTGAACGTACACCCCGAGGCATGCCGCCTGGAACGGTTCTACCCCTTGCGCCAGGAATCCGGCAATCATGCCGGTCAAGACATCCCCCATCCCGCCGGAGGCCATGGCGGGGGTGCCGGACCCATTGATCGCCAGCCGCCCGTCCGGCGACGCGATCACGGTGCGATGCCCCTTGAGCACCACGATCACGCCATGTTGCCGACTGAAATCTTGAGCCGCCCCGAGCCGATCCTCCTGGACCTCGGGTACGGAACAGCGCAGCAATCGGGCCATCTCTCCCGGATGCGGCGTCACGATCATGGGAACGGTCGCCTCGTGCAGGATCTCGGGTGCGCCGGCCACAAAGGTTAGGGCGTCTGCATCCAGCACCAAAGGACAGGGGGATCGGGCAATGAGGTTCGCGACCAAGCGACGGGTTTCTTCATGAAGCGAAATGCCCGGCCCAATGGCGAAAGCTTCTTTCCCGTCAAGAAACGCCAAAATTTCCGGCTCCGCCGCCGCCGCCGGGCTTTGTTCCGACGTTTCCGCGATGGGAAGGGTCATGGCCTCGGTGAGTTTCACTTCCAGGATGGGATTCAGGGACCGGGGAATGAACAGGGTCACAAGCCCCGCCCCTACCCGGGCGGCGCCCAAGCAGGCCAGGGTCGCGGCGCCGGTTTTCCCCGGGGAACCGGAAAGGACGCACACGTGTCCCGCCCGCCCTTTGTGGGTTTCCGCGGGGCGCGGCCGGAGCCACTGCCGGCAGGTGTCGTCGTCCAGCCACCATCGTTGGATGCCTGCGGAGGCCACCACGCCGGGAGGGATGCCGATATCCACCACATGGAGCGTTCCGACCAGGGTGTCTCCCTGGGCGATTCTCTGGCCGACCTTGGGCAGCCCGAAAGTGGCCGTCGCCACAGCCCGAACGGCCGCCCCCAGAATCCTTCCGGTGGTGGCGTCCAGCCCCGAGGGCACGTCCACGGCGAGGACCGGTTTTTCCAGGGCGTTAAGCGCTTCGATGACATTGCGGTAGAGCCCCTGGACCGGGCTGGACAGGCCGGTGCCGAGAACCGCGTCGATGATGACGTCCGCATCGCGAATGAGGGCGAACTGAGATGAAAAATCGGCGCTTTCGTCCCAATGAAAGGGGCTCAGGCCGATCTTTTCCAAGATCCGGTAATTGGTCAAGGCGTCGCCCCGCAGGCGTTCCGCCGGTCGCAGGCATACCACGCGCACCGATGTGCCGCGGCCGTGCAGAAGGCGCGCAATGACAAACCCGTCTCCGGCGTTGTTTCCCGTGCCGGCGAGCACCACCACGCGGCGTCGGGCGAGATCCGGAAGGATCTGTTCAAAAAAAGCCAAGGCCCCCCGAGCCGCGTTTTCCATCAACACGACACCGGGAATGCCGATTTCTTCAATCGTCCGTCGATCCAGTTCGGCCATTTCCTGCGCGGTGACGAGGATCATGGGCGTTTCCTCTGAAATTCAGGCGATACGGGCAGGGGGATCCTTCGTTTCCAGGAGCGCGACCGCTGCACCGTAGAGCCCGTCGTCGGTCAGGCTGATGTGCCAGGCGTGAATGCCCAGGGTGTGGACAAACCTTCGGGCCCTTTCGGAGAGAACCAAAACCGGTTTTCCGGAAGGTTCGTTTCGGATTTCCATATCTTTCCAAAAAAGGGGGGCGCGCACACCCGTGCCCACGGCCTTGGCGAAGGCTTCCTTGGCGGCGAACCGCACGGCGTAGCAGGCGGCCCGGTTTTTCTTGGCTCCGCAAGCCTGCTTTTCGAACGCGGTAAAGATTTTTTCAATGAGCCGGTCGCCCCACCGAGTGAGCCCCGCTTCGATGCGGTCGATCCGGACCATGTCAATGCCGATGCCGTAGACACCCATCAGCCGTTCACCAAAGCGATCATTTCCCGCACCGCCCGCTCCATGCCCACGAGAACGGCCCGGGCCACGACGGCATGGCCGATGCTGAATTCTTCGATTTCCTTGATCACGCGGAGCCAGAGGATATTGCGATAGTCCACCCCGTGGCCCGCGTGGACCGTGAGGCCGATCTTGGCCGCCAGTTTGGCTGCGTCGTGGACACGCTCGAACTCTTCCTGGCGTTGGGCGTAGGTTTTCGCTTCGGCGAACGATCCCGTGTGGATTTCCACGCAGTCGGCGTCGATTTTGGCCGCCGTCTTGATGTGCTTAGGATCGGCATTGACAAACAGGCTGACCGAAATGCCCCCGTCGTGCAGCCGCCGAATGGTCTCGGCCAAGGGTTCTTCGTACAGGACCACGTCCAGGCCGCCCTCGGTGGTCAGTTCCTGGCGCTTTTCGGGAACCAGGGTCACCAGATCCGGCTTGATCCGCAGCGCCGTGTCGATCATTTCCGCAGTGGCGGCCATTTCCAGGTTCAGGCGCGTTTTGACCGTGCGGCGCAAGATTTCCACGTCCCGATCCTGAATATGACGTCGATCTTCCCGCAGATGGACCACGATGCCCTGGGCTCCGGCCAATTCCGCCAAGGCGGCGGCCGTGACCGGGTCCGGTTCCGAGGCGAGTCGGGCCTGGCGCACCGTCGCCACATGGTCCACATTGATGGCCACCCGAGCCACGCTCTATCCCTCCTTCGGTTCCTCTGAAAAATCCGTCCGATACCATGCAAAACGGGCCGGTTCGTGCCCGAGTTTCTGCAAAAGGCTAAGCGTTAACGCCTCCATCCTGTGCGCTTCGTCGGGATCGCCGTGATCGTGGCCCAGCAGATGGAGGATGCCGTGGACCAGAAGAAGATCCACGATCTCATCCAGAGTGCAGGAGGCCTTGTGGGCCATGGCCTGCGCCGTTTCCACCCCGATGACCACATCGCCCAGCATGTGCGGCGCGATATCTCCGAAATCCCCCTCCCGCATAGGAAACGAGAGCACATCCGTCGGTTCGGCGACGCCTCGGAACCGCGCGTTCAGCTCGGCCATTTCCTCATTGTCCGTCAGAACAAGGCTCAATTCCCCGTCACTGCAGTCCAAGGCGTTTAAGATCCGTTCGGCTGTTCGTGCCAGCCGCTGCAGATCGATCTTTATCCGCTCGCAGTTCACGCTGATTTGAATCTGTGCCATGGAGTTTACCCTTCGTGGGATACGTCTGTGCAGGGTATTCTATGCGCTTATGATGCACAGTGGCCAAAATCTGGTGAAAATGCTTAGCGATTTGGTGGAGATCCTTGAGGGTCAGTTCGCATTCGTCCAGTTGCCCGTCCGTGAAGGCGTTGTTGATGAGGCGGCTTACCATACCCTGGATACGGGCCGGGGTGGGTTCGCTCAAAGAGCGACAGGCCGCTTCCACCATGTCCGCCAGCATGACCAGGCCGGCTTCCTTGGTCTGCGGCTTGGGGCCGGGGTAGCGATAGTCGTCGATGTTGATGGGAGGCAATTCGGCCCCCTTGGATGTCCTCGCCTTTTCCCGGGCCTCGATGGCCTTCTGATAGAAATAGGAAATCAGGCTCTTGCCGTGGTGTTGGCTGATGATATCGATGATGGGTTTTCCAAGACGATGTTTGCGCGCCAGTTCCACCCCGTCCTTGACGTGGGAGATGAGGATCAGGCTGCTCATGGACGGGGCGAGCTTTTCATGCCGGTTCTCCGCGTCGAATTGATTTTCGATGAAATACAGCGGCTTCTTGATCTTTCCGATGTCGTGGTAATAGCCGGCTACCTTGGCGAGCAGGGAGTTGGCCCCGATGGATTTCGCGGCGGCTTCCGTCATGTTGCCCACGATGAGACTGTGATGATAGGTGCCCGGTGCCTGAATCATGAGTTCCTGAAGGAGAGGCTGATCCATGCTGGCCAATTCCAGGAGCCGGATGTCCGTGGTGTAGCCGAATAAGAGTTCCGCCAAAGGCGTGAACCCCGTGGCCAGGACCCCTGAGACGATCCCTCCCATGAAGCCCAGGAAGGCGTCGGTGAAGAGGGCAATCGAGGAGGCGTCTTCTCGGAACAAGGCCAGAAGGATGATGCACGCGGCGTTGGCCGCCCCGGTGAGCAGTCCGGCCTTGATGGGCACCAGCCGGTTACGGCAGGGATTGACGCCGTAGCTTCCGATGAGCGAGCCCACGAGAGCGAAGACGAACACCTGAAAATCGTTGCCGCACACCAAAGCGACAAAGACGCTGACGGCAATGGAAAAGAAGACCGCGACGGGTAGCCCGAAGAAAATGCTCGCCAGCATGGCGCCGGCGGCCACAGGCATGGCGTAAAGAAAACTGCGCTGATCGAAGTAGCCGGGATTGCTGCCGACGGAGGTGCTGATCCAGTCGGCGGTACGGCAAAGGATCAAGAGAACGAGCATGACGCTGGCCAAGAACACGTAGTCGTTTCGGTGAAGCCGGACCGAGGGGATCCGCAGGGAAAGCATGTGCCACAATACGGCCAAGAAAAGGCAGGAAAAGAGGAAGACGCCGCTGAAGGCCGAAAGCCCGTGTCCCTTGGGCAGGATGGCCGCATAGGCGCCGAGCTTATGGACGTCTTCTTCCGTGAGTCGTTGGCCGTCCCGGATAATCATCTCGTTTTTCTTGATTTGAATGTAGACCGGTTTGACGGCTTCGGCCGCGGCGCTTTCCGCCTGTTGGGTTTCAAAGCGATTGAAGAAAAGGTTGGGTTCCAGCAGATGGGCGCAGAGGAAGGCCGCGGCCCGCGCCAGGTGGATGTCGCCTTCTTGTTGGAGAATCACTGTGGCCGCTTTCTCCCGGGCGCGATCAATGTCCGGAAAGTCGCTGAGGGACGCAAATGTCTCCTCGCGAAGCGAAGGGATCTTTCGGACTAAGATCGGCCGGGCGTGTGTTCGAAAGTTCTGGAAGGCGATGAGCTCCGGGTCGTTGGCTCCCGGCAGGATACCCCGATCGAAAAAGGTCTCTAGCCACGTATCCACTCGGTTTTCCAAGGATTCGGAGAAGCCGTCGGTGACGAGGATCAGATAGATGTTGTCCGGGACGGAAAACCCCAAGGCTCCTTCGAGTGCTGGCCGATAGGGCCCGAAGCGGTTCTCTCGCGGGGCGCCGCCCCGGCGCGGGAAACGTTTAAGGAGTTCAACATGGCGATCAGGCATGAGTCCCATGGTTTCCTGGAGCAGGAAATCATGGACGACCCCGCGCATCGTCTTGAAGGCTTTCGCCAATCGAAGAGCCGCGGTTTGGGTCGCCTTTTCATGAAGGTCGAAGATGAGCGGGGCTTCGTGCCGTGCCGCTTCGCGTTTTCGAATCGTCGCCTCTTGGTCTAAGAGCAGGAAGTCCCGATCCGCCCTGATGTTTTGTGTGGCTACGTCTCCGACCTGGTAAACGGGCGGGCGTTTTATGAACGACGGGGTGATAATGAGCGCGGCCGCCAGGGAAAAAATCATCGCCAAAACGACCTTGGCGTGTTCGGGATGGTGCCACCACCGAAGGATCCTGATTCGCCCGTCGGACATTTCAGGACACAGCCGCCGGTTTTCGCCTTTCTTGTCTTTGTCCATAAGGTCGCCTATCGAGGATCCGTGGTTTTTCTCGGCGGTATCCTGCGCTCGGCATTTTCGTAAGCTTCGATAATATCCTGGACGAGGCGGTGGCGGACCACATCCACATGGGAGAAGAAGATGAACCGGAGTCCCCGAATGCCTTGCAGGAGCTCCATGGCTTCAATAAGGCCGGAAGGTTTATTGTCAGGCAGGTCGATTTGGGTGACGTCCCCGGTGATCACCGCCTTGGAACCCAGCCCAAGGCGGGTCAGGAACATTTTCATTTGTTCGCTGGTCGTGTTCTGCGCTTCGTCCAGAATAACGAAGGCCTCGTTCAGCGTCCGCCCTCTCATGAAGGCCAGCGGCGCCACTTCAATGGCCCCGCGCGCCAGCAGTTTGGAGGCCTTCTCGAAGTCCATCATATCGTGAAGCGCGTCGTATAGCGGCCGAAGGTACGGGTTGACCTTTTCGGCCAGGTCTCCCGGAAGGAACCCCAATTTCTCGCCGGCTTCCACGGCCGGTCTCACCAAGATGATGCGTCGCACCTGATCGGCCGTCAGAGCCGACACGGCCATGGCCATGGCTAGGTACGTTTTCCCCGTGCCCGCGGGGCCGATCCCGAAAACGATGTCATGGGACCGAATGGCCTCGATGTATTCTTTCTGCTTCAGGCTCTTGGGCGTGATGACGCGCTTGCTGGAGGTGACGAAAACCTTGTCCAGGAAAATGTCTTCCAGGCGGCTTTGCGGGTTGTCGCTGAGGATCCTCACGGCGTAGAGCACATCGGAGGCATAGAGAGGGTAGCCTTTGTGCAGTAAAGTTTGCAGTTCGTCCAAAACGCGTTCCGCCAGGGTCACATGCGCCTTCTCGCCGGTGATGGTCACTTGAGTGCCGCGCACATGCAGCCGCACATCCAGCTGTTTTTCGATGATCTTGAGATGGGCGTTGCGCTCCCCGGCGAGGTCCTGCAGCAGGGACGGATCGTCGAAGATCTTGCTTTGAGAACAGGCGGCAGGATCGTGAATGCGAGACGCCAACAAACAGTTTTCCTTTCTTCTCTTCCGGGTCTGGAGCGGTTTCTTCCCGACACGGTTGTCAAATATCATCCGCCGCATCTTCTGACAATGACTTCTTGAAAGCCGGGCCGAAGCCGGTTCAGGCGTGTTTTCCGAGGTTTGCGGAAAGCCGTTGAACCCTTCAGGACAAATGCTCTATGGTTTCCCTTGAAGGGGGGAAGTGCTCCGGACGTTCCCATGAAACAGGAGCCCCACGGGAGGACAGGACGGTGAACGTTCTGGATTGGATTCTCATCCTCGTTGGCGCGTTTTCGATTTTGCGTGGGTTATGGCGCGGGGCCGTTTCTCAGATCTTCGGCATTCTCGGCTTTGTGGGCGGCTTTTACCTCGCGCACCGTCACGGGGAGGCTGTGGGCGCGCGCCTTGCGGGGAGCTTTCCCTCGATGCCCCAGCCCGTGCTCATCAGCTATGCCGTGTTGTTTCTTCTCAGCTGGTTCCTCATCGCCCTTGCCGGGGCATGGATCGCTCGCGGCCTGCACAGCGGCGGGTTGGGAGGACCGGATCGGCTCATCGGAGGGGCGCTGGGCCTGGTGAAGGGGGCCTTGGCGGTTCTTCTGCTGGTATGGGGGATTACGCTTCTTGTGCCTCCGGATCACGCGCTCCTGCAGCGGTCCCGGCTTGTCCCTTATGTGCAACAGGCCATTCGACTTATGGTGGAAGCGGCTCCTACGGGTTTTCGGGAAAAGTGGCAAGAGCGACTGAAGAAAACACCGATGACGCCACCCGGAAAGAAGGTGCAGCCGCCGGGTTCGGAAACGGAGAAAAACGACGGTGCCGGAAAAAGTCAAAACGGAAAGCGAACGCTCTGAAAAAAATGCACGTTGGGCAAAGGTGGAGCGTCTTTGGGACATCATCGATCGTCTGCGTGGGGAGAACGGATGTCCCTGGGATCGGCAGCAAACTCCCGAAACCGTCCAAACCTACTTGGTGGAAGAAGCGCACGAGGCGGCGGCGGCCGTGCGGGCCGGAAATGTGGAGGAAGCGGCCGAAGAATTGGGGGACGTCCTGTTCATGGTGCTCTTTTTGATCCATCTCTATGAGGAAGCCGGCCAGTGCAGCCTGGAGACGGTGTGTGATCGGATTGCGGAAAAGATGATTCGCCGACACCCCCATGTTTTCGGCGCCGCGGCCGTGGATTCGGCGGCGGACGTGCGAACCAACTGGGAAAAGATCAAGGAAAAGGAAAAAAAGGACCGTCCGTCGGCAGGGCTCGGGGTTCCGGAATCACTTCCGGCCCTGATCCGCGCCTACCGTCTGCTTTCTCGGGCGAAAAGCGTCGAACCCTTTGGATTGCCTCCGGAACGCGAGGACGCGGTGCTTCGCGAGTTGGTGGCCCATTTGATGCCGGATCAGGAGATGGACCGAGAACAGGCGTCGCTGTGGATAGCTCGGGGTTTGTTGGCCTTGGTGGCCTTGGCCCGACGGCACGGCGTCCGCCCGGAAGATTGCCTCCATGCGTACTTGAACCGCATGGAGCGACGGATAGGGGACGACGGCACCGGTCCTGTGGACGAAACGCGCGATCAGAACGGGCCGTCCCACCGCACGGCGTCAATGACGGCATGACAGGAGCAGCTGGTGGCGACCAGATAAGCCCCGGGGTTTTTCAGGATGGCGGCCAGGGCTTCCTTGAGCTGTGCTCCAGTGTATCCGCCGACTCCCGGCGCCAACTGTCGGCTTTGAATGACCACCGGAAGGGTGTCGGCGATGGAGAGCCTTTGGAGGATGTGGTAGAGTTTCTCAGGCCGAGGCTTTCGAGTGATCGTACAGAAATCTTCGGGCTCCGGACAATCGTCCGGGCATCGGAACGCCGCGTGGCTGGCATAAAGAGTACCGGACGGTGTGCGGACGGGATGCGGCACCTGAGCGTCCACGTCCTCAGGGACGGGGATGCGACGGACCACACCCCTTTTGCCCAGTTCCATCAAGATCCAACCGTGAGCCACATGGACGGGGACGGCAGGGATGATCCATTGGTCATCGGCAAGAACTTGGTTCGACAGGAACACGAAGACATCTCCGCGGACCGTGATCAAGGCGTCCTTTTGGGGAATTTCACGAAGCCGATGGGGATCGGCGTCCACGATGGCGCCGCGGGTCGTGCCGTC
>VSSL01000147.1_pt1 | contig 18573 bp, 10 predicted proteins | sample 4557531 | NCBI WGS metagenome assembly VSSL01 (sample SAMN10986726, study PRJNA523729) | hot springs metagenome | isolation source: hot springs | place: India:Timba, Gujarat | collected 2018-05-31 | reverse complement strand
CGCGTTCAGTCGGGGTCGGGCGAGCGGGGGATAATCTCCGCGTCCACGCCGCACGCTCGCAAAGCAGCAGCGATGACCTTCGCCCCTTCGGAGGCATACGGCACCCACACCTTGGCGTCCGCGCACCCGCTGGGGGCTGACCGCAGAGGCGCGGATGACGGGCTTCTCGGAAGCGGGCTTCGCGCCCCGTACGGTGTCTGCGAACGCTTCCAGCCGGGTGATGATGCCAGCGTCGGCGGTATGTTCGTCAATCTGCAGGATGCAGCACGGCTCGTTCAGCTCGTCCTTGAAGAAGGGGTTGGCGAACGAGTCGGGTCCGCAGCCGAAGTAGGTGAGCACCACCGTGCGCAGGCGCGGGTCCTCGCGCACGATTCGGGCTGTCGCCAGCTTGCGCTGAATCTGGCGCGGGTTCACCGCCTTCCATGAGTCGCAGATGTGCACCTCGTTGATAGGCAGGAAGTCCTGTGGAATGGGCAGGATGCCCATGTCGCGTATCTTCTTGCCGATGTTCGTATTGACGGACTCATCGTACAGCACATACTGCCTGCCTACGACCACGAACGCCTTTTCGTCTTCGCCCAACGAGTCCAGAATCTGCCGTCCGCGCTCCTGCTGCCACTGGCGGAACCGTTGCAGGGCATCCAGACCGACCTCCAGCGCGCGCTTTGCCTCACGAGGGCTTTTGCCCAGCTCCCTTGCTATCTGCATAAACACGCGTTCCAGATGGCGTTTGCCGCGCTGGAAGTGCAGGCGCGGGGCAAGGTACTTCACGCCCTTCTCCCCTACCTTGCAGTAGGTCGCCAGCAGTTCGGGCAGCGCCTGCAGGTAAGGACAGGTGAGCGATTTGCGAATATGCGGGTCGGGCTGTTCGGCGGAAATCACGCCCGGCACAAACAGGATGTCCACGCCCTTCTCCAGCAGGTTCAACACGTGCCCGTGCGCCGCTTTGATGGGGAAACAGAACTCGCTGTGCGCAGTCACCAGCCCGTCGCGCACGATGTGTCGGTTGGGCTTATCGGAGGGAACCACCTCGAAGCCCAGCTCGGTGAAGAAGGCGTTGTAGAGCGGGAAGTACTCGTGGAACATGCCCACACGCGGAATGCCGATGCGCGGCGCGCCCTCGGGCGCCCGTTTGTCGTATACCTCGAACAGCTTCTGTTCCCGCTCGGCGAACAGGTCGGGCAATTTACGCTCCGAGCGCACGCGGTTCTCCGCGCCGAAGCGTTCGCAGCGGTCGTTGTAGAAGAACTTGCGTCCGCCGGGTATCTGGAAGGTGTTCACGTCGCACTGGTTCGCACAGCCATGACACTCGAAGGAACCCACCTGATAGCGCCCTTCCACCACCTGCTCGAACCCCCGGAAGTGCGACTCGGCGGGGGCTTCCAGCAGCGCCAGCCGCGCTACGCCGATAGCTCCGGTCAAGTGCGGGTAAGGCGGCACGAGTATTTTCTTGCCCAGCACCGTTTCAAACGCCGCCACCATACCCTTGTTGAACGCCACTGCGCCCTGAAACGCTACCCTCTCGCCGATGGGTCTGCCGCCCACGTTCTTGCTGAGGTAGTTATGCACCGCTGCGAGACACACCGCCGCGCACAGCTCCTCTACCGGCACGCCTACCTGCTGATAGTACACCATCGCGCTCTCGGTGAACACGGTGCATGTCCAGTCCATGTGCGGCGGGTTCATCGCCCTCAACGCGCGCTCGCCGAACTCCTCGATGGGGATGCCCAGCTTCGCCGCCTGCTTCTCCAGAAACGCTCCACACCCCGCCGCGCAGGCTTTGTTCATCTCGTAGTCCACCACCACGTCGCCGTCCAGACGGATGTACTTCGAGTCCTGCCCACCGATTTCGAGGATGGTGTCTATGTCGGACAGGAAGGCGCGGGTTCCGCTTGCCTGCGCGGTGATTTCGTTGCGGATGAGGTCTGCGCCGATGAAGTCGCCGGTGAGGTATCGCCCGGAGCCGGTGGTCGCCGCCACCACTTTGTCGATGCGGTAGCCCTTCTCCTGAACCTGCTGATGAATCTTCGAGATAGTGTCGCGCACAGCGGTAAGGGGGTCGCCGTCGGTGCGACGGTAGTAGCTCGCCAGCACGATGATTCGCCCATCGCGTTCAGTCACCAGCGCGGCTTTGGTGGACACCGAGCCGATGTCCACGCCCAGCGCGGCGACGGGAATCTCCTGTCGGAAGCCATCCTGCGCAGGCGGCTGCAGGATTTCGGAGCGCTCGAAACGCAGCGCCCCTGCGCTCGCGTAGGTCACCGGACGCACAATCTGCGCATCCAGCAGACAGATAGCTTCGCGCAGGTTCACCTTCTGCGTGGCGCACAGAGCCGCTCCGAGTGCGCCCATCTCGCAAGCGTATTCAGGAATGAGTAGGTGCTCGACACCCAGCTCCTGAGTAAGAAAGCGAACCATCGCGGGGTTTTGGGACACACCACCGATGAACGCTACCTCGGGGAGGATGTCTTTACTGCGGGCGATGCGGTTGCAGAAGTTGCGACAGATAGCCTGGTGGATACCCGAGGCGATGCGCTCGCGCGGGGTACCCTTCTGGTAGAGATGCACGATGTCGGATTCGGTGAACACGCTGCACCGCCCTGAGAGGGAAGCGGGTTTTTCGGTGTGCAACGCCACCTGCGCGAACTCCTCGATGCTGGCGAAATTGAGCCTCACCGCCATGTGCTCTAAAAACGCGCCTGCGCCCGCTGCGCATCGGTCGCCCATATCGCAATCGGAAAGAATCAATCTTCCCGATTTCTCATCGCGTTCGAACAACAACAGCTTCTGGCACTCTCTGCCCATCTCAATCAGCGTGCGCACCTGCGGCAGGAAACGGTTCACCGCCGTGGTGAGAGCTACGGGTTCATCCACCGGTTTCATGCCGAGCGCGTTCGCTACCGCCACACTGCCCGAACCCGTCAGCGCGAGGAGCACCTCTTCTCTGGGGAGGGTCTGCAGGAGCTCTTCGAACAGCTCTTTAGCACGAGAGAGAGGACGGGCGTGTACACGCCGAATGGGGAACCGTTGCAGAGAGCCATCAGGAAGGAAAAGCACCACCTTAATCGTATCAGAGCCAATGTCCACACCTGCGCGAACCATCTGCCCACACCTCCTTCCGAGGTGATTCATCTGCACTACTTTATTAACTATACTAAGTGTATCTTATCGTGGGCAAAATGTCAACCGTGCGCGGACGGAGTCCCATGACCTGCTTCCTTTTGACGTTATCTCGCCGCCGCTTTCCGCGAAAATGGTATAATGTATCGGAGAAAGGAGCACTGTCGGGCATGGTGGTGGAAGACCTTCACGACCTGGTTCGGTTACTGGAAGAGCATCCCGAATGGCGTGCTGAACTGAGAAGGGTGCTGCTGGGCAACGAACTGCTGCAGATGCCCGAGCTCGTACGCGAAATCTTCGACATTCTACGTCGGCATTCCGAGATCCTGGAGAGGCATTCGCAAGCCACAGAACGCCTAACTGAGGCACAGCGTCGTACCGAGCAGCGGATAGAGGAACTGGCTCGGCTCCAGCAGCAGGCGTATGCGGAGTTCGCACAGGTCCGCGAGGAAGCCAACCAGCGGTTCGCAGAGCTCGCGGAGGCACAGAGGCAAGTCGGCGAGCAGCTGTCAAGATTGGTAGAATGGCAACGCGGAGAAGCGGGGCGCCGCGACGGCGAACGTTATGAAAGGAACACGGCACGGCGTGCCGTCACCCTTGGTGGAAGGGCGATGAGGTAGCCGTCGTTGAAGTTTCGTTAAAGGTAGACGCTGAGGACGTGCGCCGTGCCCGCCAGAGGGCAGAAACCCTTCGTGCTGCAGGAGTAAAAGCCATCCCAGTGGTGATAGGCGAGGAATGGGCTACAGCGGATACTCAGGCGCTGGCTCAAGAAGAAGGAGCTGAGTGGATGGTAGCAGGAGGCTTGTCCCAGGGCTTCCTCCGATTTCGGAGGCTCCGCCCTCAGTAATTTGCCTCCTTCCATCCGCTGCAAGTCACATCTCAGCCACACGGCATCTGAGCATACGCTTGCGCTCCCGATTGGGTAGCCATTCAAGCCCCTCCCTCCGCGCGGAGCAGTCGGGGGATGGCGCTTTCGTAGGCGTCCGCCAGCGCGTCCAGAGGCAGGTCGATTCGCGTGCTGCCGTTTACGGCGATGCGCAGCGTTTTCTCCAGCATGACCGCGCCCAGCTCTATCGCCGAAATGCGGTGCGCCTTCGCTGTCTCCTGCAAACGCGGGAGGTTCTCTGCAGACAAGGAGACCACAATGCGCGAAGCGGTTTCGCCGAACAGCGCGGCGTCGGTGCGCTCGTCGGTGGCGAGGGTAACTTCCGCACCCAGCTCGCCCATCATACAGCTTTCGGCAATCGCTACCGCCAGCCCGCCGTCCGAGCAGTCGTGTGCGCTGTGCAACAGACGCTGCGTAATCGCCTCACGTACACACGCTTGCAATCGCTTTTCCGCCTCGATGTCCAGCGCGGGTGGCGCGCCCGCCTCGATGTCATGCACCACCGCCAGATACTCGCTGCCGCCCAATCCCTGCAACGGGTCGCGCCAGCCTTCAGGAAGGAGTAGTACCACCCTGTCGCCCGCCTGCTGGAAGCCCGCTTTGCAGTGCAGGGTCACGTCTTCCAGCAACCCCACCATGCCGATAGTGGGCGTTGGGAACACCGCGCCGTCGGGCGTCTCGTTATAGAACGACACGTTGCCCGAAATCACCGGCGTCTCCAGTACCTCACACGCGGTGGCGATTCCATCCACCGCCCGTTCGAACTGCCAGAAGATTTCGGGGCGTTCGGGATTGGCGAAGTTGAGGCAGTCGGTCACTGCCAGCGGTTTCGCGCCCGTGCAGGAGATGTTGCGTGCGCACTCGGCGACGGTGTGCATCCCGCCCACGAAGGGGTCTAGGTAGCAGTATCGCCCGTTGCCGTCGATTTTGAGGGCAATGCCCTTGCCACTCGTGCCACGCAGTCGCAGCACCGCCGCGTCGCCACCGGGGAGGTAAACGGTTTGAGTCTGCACCATGTGGTCGTATTGCTCGTATACCCACCGCTTGCTGGCGATGGAGGGCGAGGCGAGGAGTCCCAGCAATACCTTGTTGTAGTCCTCGGGTTCAGGCAACTGCAGGGGGTCAAACTCGCGCACACGGGCGATATAGGCGGGTTCCTCCGCCTTCAGCGTATAGGTCGGGCAGGCATCGGTGAGGAAGGCGGCGGGGAACTCAGCGGCAACCGCGTCGCCCTCTTTCACGCGCAGGATGCCGTCGTCCGTCACGTGTCCGATCACCACCGCGTTCAGCCCCCACTTGCGGAAGATGCTGGCGACCGCCTCCTCGCGCCCCTTTTTGACGATACACAGCATCCGCTCCTGCGATTCGGAGAGCATCACCTCGTAGGGGGTCATGCCTTCCTCGCGGCGCGGCACCTTCAGCACGTCGATCTCCATACCCGCACCGCCCTTGAAGGCGGTCTCGCTGGTGGAGCAAGTAAGCCCCGCCGCGCCCATGTCCTGAATGCCCACGATGTCGCCCGTCGCCAGCGCTTCGAGAGTGGCTTCAATGAGCAGCTTCTCCGCGAAGGGGTCGCCCATCTGCACGTTGGGGCGCCTGGCTTCCGAATCTTCGCTCAATTCCTCGCTGGCGAAAGTTGCGCCGTGGATGCCGTCGCGCCCCGTGCTGGAACCCACATACAGCACCGGGTTGCCTACGCCTTCCGCACGCGCGCGGGCGATTTTGTCTATACGCACAATGCCCACCGCCATCGCGTTCACCAGCGGATTGCCCGAATAACAGCGGTGGAAGTACACCTCGCCCGCGATGGTCGGCACGCCCACGCAGTTGCCGTACCACGAGATTCCGCCCACCACGTGCGTGAACAGGTAGCGGTTGCGGGCGTCGTCCAGCGGACCGAAGCGCAGGCTGTCCAGAATGGCAATCGGGCGTGCGCCCATGGTGAAGATGTCGCGCAGGATACCGCCTACGCCTGTCGCCGCGCCTTGGAACGGCTCCACCGCCGAGGGGTGGTTGTGGCTTTCCACCTTCATCACAATGCCCCAGCCCTCGCCGATGTCCACCACGCCCGCGTTCTCCAGACCGCCACTCTCCACCGCCTGACGGTATTCGCGGAACCGGCGCAGGATGGGGCGCGAGTATTTGTAGCCGCAGTGCTCCGACCACATCACGGCAAACATGCCGAGTTCGGTATAGGTCGGCTCACGCCCGAGCAGCTGCAGGATGCGTTCGTACTCCTGGTCGTTCAAACCCATTTCGCGGTACACTTTGGGGTCTATCATTTAAATCTTCCTCGTCTCTTGCACAGGTGTTCTGAAGGGATTATAACATTCTGGGGGAGGGAGGGGCAAGGGGAGGACAGTAAGTAAACGCGCCAAGAGGATTGTTACTAAGCGCATACTACTTTGTCAAGCATGATTCTTTACGTAGCCGCAGGCTTCCAGCCTGCGCCAATTGGAGGAACGCGCTCCGTCGCGTCCGCTCTGGAGGGTCACGACGGAGCGTGACCCTCCAGAAGATTCAGGGTTGACAAAGTAATAGTACTTTGTCAAGGCTCAATGTTGTTATAGGTTACCCGGCGGCTGGAAGTCGCGGGCAACGAGCACAAAACCCCCTTCGGGGGTTGATAACCTGCGTCAGCAGGTTTCGTTTGTTCTTGCCCGCGATTTCCAATCGCTGGGGCAACGTTAAGAAATAGGTTTGACAAAGTAATAGAACCCGTGAGCAGAAGCTCAGTCTTCCTCAAATGAGCCCGCAGCAAGCAGAAGCCAGCCCTCTGTCTCCGCTACGTCATCCAGTTCCTCTGAATCCACCATGAGGTTTGTCTCGGCAAGGAGCGCGAGGGTTCCTCCGTCACTGAGAAGAATACCAGTGGTTGCGGAAAGCTCAGTCTCGGAACGGACATATCCTTTCAGGAACCCCTGTCTGATCCACCTGTGAATGAGCGCTTCCGTAGCGCCAATTCGCTGCGCCGCTTCTTGAATGCTGATGAGAGCCATCGGTGATGCACCTCGTATGCTTTTCGTGAGTATTATACCATGATGAAACCGAAATCCCTGTTGACACAGTAAAGGTGCCGGTCATCCACCGTGAATCCTCAGAGACCATTGTGGTGGGCACAACGGAGCGCATCCTTCCAGAAACACGGGCTTGTTCAATTTTTCAGCAGTTACGGCAGGCGTATGTGTGCTTTGAGCGGATTTGAGGGGTATTGGACAACTAGCCGGTTCACTATCACGCGTAGGTGTTGGAGCTATTAGAGCCACAGCGGTATCTGAAGCGGGAGTATCTGCACTTACCTGCGTCGTGGAAGTTGGGCAGTTTGGGGAGTGAGGAGGGTTTATGCCTTCCCATGCAGTTGCTGCCGATACCAACGTATGCGCCTTGGTGGAACCCTGTAGAGAAGTTATGGCATTGGCTGAGGCAAGAGGTCTTGCGCCAGCACCGTTTTGGGGACGAGGTGAGGGATTTACGCGGTGCGGACGGTTTATACGGCAGTGTTTTCTCGCAGGAGGTGCTGTTGGGATAAGTACGCTTATTTGTTTCAAAGTTCATTAGCCTGCGCAAAGGAAGTGTAACCTGAAGGTTGCGGCTGCATTCTTCTCAAACCCTGCCGCCTGCACTCGTTTTCTTTCAGGAAAATTTTCTCACACCCCGCAAAAATGCTTGACAAGTATGTCGCCAGAGCGTAGAATATTACCAAACGTGAGCACACTGCAAGGACAAATCGCGAGTACGCGGCGAGTCTTATCTATATGCCCAGTGAACTTTGCGGACGCGATGGTGAAATACCTTGTTGCATTGGGCTCAAATCTTTCTTACGGCAGGAGGAAAAAGGATGAAACGCCAATCTTTGCAGTACTGTCGGGGGGGGGATAGAGCTACCCCTTAAGAACCGCTCTGCATGCGCGCTACTTGCCGCAACGCTTACCATGCTTGCCGTTTGCATGATGGTTTCACCTCTTCAATCCCAGACTCAAGAAAGATGGGTTAAGCATTACGAAGCGCAAGGTTCCACCGAGTACAACCTTTCGCCACGTCCCCCCTACGGTAACTGGCCAGTAGTGTACAACTGGAGTAACTATGGCTGGCCCTTACCCTTTACGCCTATACTGTCCTACAGCTCGAATATGGACTTCAGCGCTCGGGCCAACGGCACGGTGACCGCGGTATGGCAGTGGCTCGACGCTAATGGCAATCCCGCCCCGAACCCGCCGAGCAGAGTTTACCTGAAGGTCACAGCTGGTGCGGGATGGGGGCTCGGGTGGGGCCGGCGCCTTCGTTATTTGCCCATTCTGCCGACAACGGTTGGGGAGCGCCTTACCGATGGCAGTTCCATCCGGGGCAATCGGCGACGGGAGCCTCTTGGGGAGTGTATTTGATCCAGCGTACACCAGTGATGCAAAATGGTATCGCCGAGGTTCGTGTCTCCGCTACGTTGGATTCCCAGATACAGGGGCACACGTCGGCAAACCAGTACGGTCAGGTTTCTGCCAGCGCAGGTTTCACTGTCGACCAAGACACTCGTGGCGCAGTAATTACCTGCACTCTCGCCCCCACTTACCGTCGCGAGGTTGTCAATGGGCAGCCCCAGCGGGTGTTGAATGAGCCTGACAATATCGGCACCATGTACGGGGACACACTTGCGCCGATTTGTATTAGCCCGATCACGAACCTCGTGGTGGAATATACCGCCAACTGGTTTGGAATGTGGGGCAACGACAGCTACTACCACTGGTATAGTTCCCTGACTGGTGAAGCGAGGGATGGAGCATGGATGCCAGAAGACCCACGGGGGTTCCGTATAGTTTACCGCGCAACCGACCAATTTAATTACCCGATGGTGGTGCCTGGCCATACTGACCATATCCATTTGCGCCTTGTAGATAGTGCAGACGGCGCAAACCTGACAGCTAACTACCACATGCGGTTCCATGAGGTGTATGAGGATTGGTGGGAGGATGCGCAATACTTGCTGACGCATCTACACCCGCGTCCTCTTGCTACTAATCCCGAGGATTGGAGGTACTTGTGCGTTCTCGATAATGAGACGTCAGAAGCCCAGAAGAGGAACTTGAAACTTGAGGAATCCGTGGCCGTTCAGGTTACAGAAACCGGTTCTGTCGGTGGCGCCGTTCCTAGCGGACGGGGAGCAGAGGTATTTAAGGCTCAGACAGGCATCTCCATAGGTGTAACGAAAAGTGTAACGTTCTCAAGGGAGGACCAGGTGACAGTACCACCTTTCAAGAGGATTGCGGTTTTCGGTGCCATTTCGTGGGCAGAAAGGCAAGGAAAATGCAGCAAATGGGACATGCAGGGGTATGTAGGAGATGTGCAGTGGAATGGGATCAGCTCCTCAGCAGAGAAATCGATAGGCTACATAGAATTGACCGTGCCTCCGCCTCCACCCGTTCCTGACTAAGGAGGTGTATGATGAGACTTAGTAGCTATGTTGCGGTTGCTGTAGTCATATTGTTTTCTACCTCTACACAAGCGCAGATGAAATACACAGACATATTTAAGTCCCGTCTGCGAGGGGGCATCGTCGTCTTCTTGCCAGAAGAGATACCATTAAGCAAATCATTGGATGAGAAGTTTCTGCGAGAGATTGCGGATAGACATCCCAGTGATTTAGCCGTCTACGCCTTGCTGGCAATGACCGACAAGGGATTTCTCAACGCTGAAATTGCACGTCTCCGTGCCATAGTGTCTGGCCAGCAAGCAAGTGCTTCTGACAAAGTGAGGTATGGAATCGTGCTTTTTCTGTGCTGGCTAGATGAACACCCACAACCATCGGCGGTGCAGGATTTTCGTGGGTTGTGGGACGCTTTGAAATGGCTGGAGGCAGGATACAAAGAGGTTGGTTCGCCTTTTGTTGGCTATGTGCTTGCCATCGCGTACACTCAGGATGCTCCACGCATCAGTTTCAAGAAAGGCAGAGAGGTGCTCGTTAATACACTTCAGAAACTGATCTCGCCATCACTTTGGAACCGAGTTGCGGAAGCGAAGAACCCAAGCCAACGCCCCGCGCCAGAGGAGTTTGCAGTATCCGTTCCTTCTTCCCAACGACGTGTAATCAAGTATCTGTTAGAAGTATACCGCCAGTGGTTGTTAACCCGAGAGTGGTTGGAGACCGACGAGCCAGGCAAGCCGCGCGTACGCAAGCAGGTTCGTCCAACCAAAGAAGAAGAGCAACTGGCGAAATATCTGGAACAGGTCATCGCAAGGCTGTGAGTGTTCGCACCTGCTACACGGGCGCACATCAAGATTTCAACATGCCAGGCATTGCAGCTGAGGCTATTCCTTCGCACGTAAACCTGCCTTCACAGGGTTATTAGCCAGCGCTGGCTGGCTTCGTTTGCAGGGGAAACGGCTTTAGTAGGGGCGCACGGCCGTGCGCCCCTACAAGGTGATAATATCTCGGCGGGATCCTCGCCCTCCCCTGGAGGGTCACGCTCCGTCGTGACCATCAGGAGGCGGGCACAAGGAAGCGCGTCCCTCCAGAAGGGGACAAACCTCCACCGAATCTAGGAAACTGACGCACCTGTGGACTCACTCCACATTATCCCTGGCGGTATTGCCCTCCGCGACACGGACGCCAGCCACCCTGTTGCCCGAGGCGAGGTTGTGGGCGACGAGGTTGCCCTTGCTCCTGCCTTCCACGCAGATTCCGAAAACCTGCCACTTCGGCTCGCGGGAGTCCAGACATCGGTTGCCTGTTACCACCACGTTTTCGCAATCCACCAGGCGAATGCCGGACGCCGTCCGTTGCCACTCCTCCAGCGAACCCTCTTTGCCGGAGGGCTTGTTGTTGCTCACGCACAGGTTGCTGGCGATGACGCCGTCTTTCGCCCGAAAAGCCCAGATTCCGTCCCGGCCGTTCTCCTTGCACACGTTGCCCGACACCAGAAATCGTCCCGTCTGCGAGTAGGTGCCGTTGATGAAGATTCCCCCCTGGCTCCCGTTTCGCAGGCAGAGGTTGTTGGCGATGAGGCAGTCGCCGGAAGGGTACGGAACCCCTCTCGCCTCATCCGCGCCGCCCATCCAGACGATGCCAGCCCAGGCGTTGTCGGTGCACACGTTGCCGAGGATGCTGATGTGGTGGACGGCTTCCACGAAAATGCCGATGCCACCATGTTGCGGTTGGTTCACCCCGTTGCGCTTGCACACGTTGTCCCGCACGAGCACTTCGCCGTCGATGTGGTGGACATTGATGCCGTGATTGTTCTCCTCCACGACACACCGTTCCACCACGACGTTGCCTCTGCCGTAAGCCACCAGGATGCCCTCGCCACTGCACCGTCGGACGATGACGCCCTCGATGCTGAAGCTGATGCCATAAATGCCCATCTTGTGATACTCGCCCAGTAGCCCGCCATCCACGACCAGGTCTTTGATGACGATGCCCGTGTTGCCACTCTCCACATCGGCGTTGGAGAGGACACGGTTGTTCGGGTAGGGGTTCTCGCCGATGGAAGCCTTCGCCCGCAGTACGGTAGCCGCCCCTTCGCCCCTCAGCGTCACGTGGGAAGGCACTTTCAACGTTCGCTCCACCTCGTAAACGCCAGCGGGGATGAACACTTCGCCGCCTCCGCGCTTGCCTGCTTCATCCAGGGCGGTTTGAATGCTGGGGAAATCGGTGGCAGTCAGCCGTCCCTCTTTGGGTTGCCCGAAAGTCGAGACGGGGTTCAGGCAGACGCAGACAAGAACGACCAGTATAACGAACGAAGATGAGAACGCTTTCAGCCTCATGCTGGTGAAATGCACCTCCAATCTAAAATACTCTTCGAACTTGCCCGGTTGCAAAGATATCGTGGGAGATTGCTTCGGTCGCTACGCTCCCTCGCAATGACACGATAGATGTCGCTCCGTGTTATTGCGAAGCACGAAGTGCTGAAGCAATCCCCTCCGATGAGATGTTTGCGACGGAGCATTTGCAAGTCATTGTTGTGCTGCCTGCAAGCGGACCATCTTCGCTCAGGGCGTGATGGGTCGCGCGCCGATGCGACCACCTCATACCAGAGCGTCCGATACTGCGCGCCGATCTCAAATACCGCCCTGCCGGTCGAGTCCCTGCCGACGGACACCCGCGCTTTGCGCCCACCCCGCTCGTCCAGCGCATACACCTGCACCGCGCTCGCGGGCAACGGCAAGGTAATCCGAGCAGGGATACCCTCTACCAAAGAGGGAGCGCGCCCCCAGTTTTCCCGCACCGTCACGCGGTTGTCGCCCAACTCCTCCCAGCCCCAGTCGGTGTTCTGCACATAGCCCGTCGCCGTGATCAACACCTGTGTCTGCTGCGTCACCTGCGCGGAGAACGCCCCCTGTTTAACCGTGAGGGTGATGACGCTGAAGCCGTTCTGGCGCGTGTTGCCCGGCTCTACCACCACCCCATCGCCCAGGTCAAACTGCCTGCCCGCACCGAAGCCCACTACCGCTTTGGAGCGCGGGGCGGAGAGGGTAAACACCCCCCGGTTGGGCACACTCCAGTCCCAGCGCAGTTGCCCCGTGTCGGAGGTGATGACATTGCCTGAGGTGTCCACCTGATCGGGGCGGAGGGTGTCAGGGGGCAGGGGTTGCCCTTCCAGGGCAACCGCGACGCGGTGTTTGAAGGCAATGTCCCCGCGCAAGCCCACGTGTTCGCCGTCCACCAGCCGCCACGCCCAGCTCTCGCGCAGGTGCTCTATCTCCTGTTCCCTACTGAGGGTGACGCCGACGAGCTGTTGTGCGGGAGCGACATCTCCGCGCAGGAACATGGCAGCTCCTGCCACGAGGCTCATCCAGTGCGTCGGGTGCTGGTCAACATCGAACGGGTTCACAATCATCCGTGCATCCAGCAGGTGACGACGGTGTGTGTAGGTATATACGTACACAGCGTCCCAATCCTGTAGTAGCGCATACGCCGCGATGAGAATAAGCCCCTCGCTGCAGTAGGTGTTGGGCGCGGGGTGGTTGTACTCGCTTAGCGTCAGGGGTTTGCCCAGTATCCGCGACGGCGCCAGCCCGGTGATGGTGTTATCGCGATAGTTGACCATCGGGATGTTGTAGATGTACCAGTTACGCGGGTCCCAGTATCCCGCAGGCAGCACGGGATGCTGCCAGTAGTGGTGTTTGTCAATGAAATCGGTGGACGCCATCGTGCTGGGCAGAGCGCAGCCGATGACGGTGCCCGTGACTAGGGCGCGCACGCCGAGGTCCTGCTTCAGGTAGCGGTACATCTCGTTCCAGTATCGCTCTTCGGTGTCGCGCAGGAAACGCAACCAGTCCTTGCGTGCCGCGTCAGGCATGTTCCAGTCTCCCCAGTTGCGGCGCAGGATGATCGAAACGTTGCGTGCTTCGAGAGATTGGTCGACAGGGATGAAGCGCAGGTCGCCGCCCCGGCGGAAGGAGACTCCCGTGATCCAGTAGGAGCCTGTTTGCAACGCCATGTCGCTGAAGAGCACTCGCGCGTTGTCATCGTCCTGACCGATGACAAACGTGTACTCATAGCGTCTCCACGTGGTGGTGAGCGGGACGGAAATCCAGGGGCTGAGCCCCGCCCATGGCGCATGTGCCATTTGCACCCCTACAGTGAAATTGCGGTCGGTGCTTGCCTTCGCCCAGAACGAGAGCGTATACACCCCATTGCCGACCACGCGCAGCCCCGACTGCGACCACTGCACGTACCACCCTGGACTGGCTGTGCGCGTGACCTGAATGCGCACCGAGCGAGTGTACCCGATGGGAGCATCGGTCACCACGGTGGCGGACGCCTGCGCGCTTCCGTATTGTTCCAGATACCAGCCCGTCGTGCCGTTGGTGTAGCTGCCATTGGTAATCAGTTCGGGTCCGAACGGTTCGCTGCGCTCGCCCCACGCCTGGCGCAGGTTGGCGGTGTTGCCGTATCTCGCCAGCAGCCACTCGTTCCACTGGCGCTGCAGGTCTTGCTGGAAGAGGGCGGGGATACGGTCTACTACCCCGTCCAGAAAGCCGTGCACCAGCCCGTTCTCGTTGTTGATTTCCACAAAGGCAACGGCGGGGTCTTGCGCGTAGGTCAAACCTGTGTAGGAGTTGCGGTGTGTGAGCAGCTGGCGAGCATACTCCTTCTGCAGGTCGATGAGCGGTTGATAGAAGCAACCAACCACATGCTGGTCCTTCACGTTGGAAAGGCTCTCGATATCGACAGGCAGTCCATCGCTGGCGAAGAAGCGCCTCTGTACGAGCAAGTTGATGTTCGCGTAGATTCCGACCCTCTTCATCTGTGCGAAGAGGTAGTCGAAGAGGTCCAGAGCCTCTGGGTTCAGCCTGCGTGAGGTGCCCGATTTGTAGTCGATGAGTGAAACGCTCGACCAGTCGGCGTCCATGTGGTGGAAGCGCACCACGTTGATCCCCGCTTTCGCCAGTCGCAGAGCCACCTTGGGCGCGTCGCTCTTGTACAGGAAGCAGTTATCCGCGCTCATGTTCATGCCCCAGAAGCGGATGCGTTGCGCGCCCACATAGAAATGTCCATCCGTTCCGAGGCGCACATGTCCAAACTTCCCTGCAGGGCGGTGGAGCAACACGCTCATATCCGCCGCCCCCGAAGGAGCGCCGTCCCAGGGCACCACGAACGGGAACAGGTCGCCTTGCGCCCACGCTGATGGTAGGGATAGCAGGCATCCCATCAGTATGAACAACCACCGCCAGCCCTGCATCTCGCTTGCTCCTTTCGGGAAGGTGAAGGATACCGTTAAAGGGAAAATCTCTTCGCAAGAGCTATCATAGCATTGCAGGCTCGTTCTGTCAATACACGATTTCCTGACGCCACTCCTTGCCCGCCATCACCCTGCTCTCTGGCTTCTGCACGGATGTGAGCAGGCTTTCCTTCGTGTAGATACCTCGCCGGTGGTGAGCGTATCCTGCGATGCATCCTTTCCTTTGGCAAAACCCATCCTTTTATGGTATCCTGTTTAGCGGTGTCCACTATGGAAAAGACCTCGGTACAGACCATCGGTGAATCCCAGCAGTTGCGGTTGCCCACTGTGGCGATTGTGGGGCGACCGAACGTGGGGAAGTCCACCCTGTTCAACAGGCTGGTAGGCAGGCGCGTGGCGATTGTGGAAGACACGCCCGGCATTACCCGTGACCGCCTGTACGGAGAAGCCGAATGGCGCGGGCGTGCTTTTCAGGTGGTGGATACAGGCGGCGTGTTGCTGGAAGACGAAGACCCTCTTGTGACGCAGGTGCGCGTGCAGGCGCTGGCGGCGATAGAGGAGGCGGACGTCATCCTGTTTATGGTGGACGCGGTAGAAGGCATCACCCCCGCCGACGAAGAGCTGGCGGACGTTTTGCGCACCACCACCAAACCCGTATTACTGGTCGCGAACAAGGTGGACAACACCCGTCGTGAGGCAGACGCCGCGGAGTTCTACGCACTGGGATGGGAAGAGGTCTTTACCATCTCGGCGATACACGGACACGGCGTCGCCGAAGTTCTGGACAGAGTGGTGGAACTGCTCCCTCCAGCCCGACCGTCCGATGAGGAAGATACGGGTATCAAGCTTGCTATCGTGGGCAGACCAAACGTGGGTAAGTCCTCGCTGGTGAACGCCATCCTCGGCGCGCCGCGCGTGATAGTGAGCGAAATCCCCGGTACTACCCGTGATGCTATAGACACCCCCTTCGAACGCGACGGTCAGAAGATGGTGCTGATTGACACCGCAGGCATCCGCCGCCCGGGCAAGGTGCAGGGTTCGATAGAGTACTACAGCGTACTCAGGGCGCAGAAAGCCATCCAGCGGTGCGACGTGGCGCTGCTGGTGCTGGACGGTCCGCACGGCGTCACCGACGGCGACAAGCGCGTGGGCGGTTACGCGGTGGAGGAAGGGCGCGCCTGCGTGGTGGTAGTGAACAAGTGGGACATGATGAAGAACCCCACCAGCAAGACGCTGATGCTGGACTTTACGCGAATCTTCCGCAAGGAGTGTCCGTTCCTGCACTTTGCGCCGCTGGTGTTCACCAGTGCGCTGACGGGTATGGGGGTTCCAGCGGTAGTGGATACCGCACTGGAAGCGGCGGAGGCGCACGCGCACCGTATCCCCACCGGCGTGCTCAATCGCCTTATCCACGATGCGGTAGATGCCCGTCCATACAACCGCAAGGGCAAGATGCTGAAGGTGTATTATGCAACCATGCCTGCCACCAAACCGCCAACGGTGGTGCTGTTCGTGAACGACCCGGACATCGTGCATTTCTCGTATCTGCGCTACCTGGAGAACGCTATCCGCCAGCAATTCCCGCTGGAGGGCACGCCCATCCGCATCGAAGTCAGGGAGGCGAAGGGTAAGAAAAGCGACGAGTAAGCCGATGGAACAACCGACCAGCCCTTTGGAATCGCTAACCGACGCACAGCTGCAGGAGCTGGGCATCCGCGACCTGCAACGCGCCCGGACTATCTTCGAAATCCTGCGCGGCTGGGGTCCACATGCCGAAGCATTTGACCAGATGTTGCCCTACCTGCTGCAGGCGATGAAAATCTCGCCTGACCCCGACATGGCGCTGAATAACTTCGAGCGCTGGCAGGCGAATCTGGCAAATCGCTTACCTTACTACCGTTTCCTTGCCGAGAACCCGGCGGTGCTGGAGATATTCTTTACGGTATGCGCTACCAGCCAGTTTTTCTCTGAAATCCTGATACAAAACCCGGAATACTTTGAATTCTTCTCCGACCCCAGTCTGCGCCGACGCCCCAAAACCGCTGCCCAGCATTATCGAGACCTGCAAAATCTGCTGCGCACCTGTTCCAGCTACGGCATGAAGATAGATGCCCTGCGCCGCTACAAACAGCGCGAGGTGTTGCGCATCGGCGTCATGGACATCCTGGCGGGGCTAGGGGTTGGAGCGAATGATTATTCGCCCCTGCCGGACCTGCCGGAGGTCGCACAGGCTCTCAGCGACTTTGCCGACGCTTGCGTGCAGGTGGCGTATGAGATGGCGCACGAGGAACTCTCCCGGCGCTACGAGATGACCGGTACCCCTGCCTTTGCGGTGATTGGTATGGGCAAGCTGGGTGGTAGAGAACTGAACTACTCGTCCGATATCGACCTTATCTTCGTGCATGACGACGAGGTGGGCGTTGCAGGCAAGCTGAGCGGTTCCCAGTATGCCGAGAGGCTGGCGCAGGAGATAGTGAACGTGTTAGCGCGGAACACCGAGCGCGGATTCGTGTTCCGGGTAGACCTGCGTCTACGCCCCGAGGGCAGGTATGGTCCACCGAGCCGCTCGCTCAGCAGCTATCGGAACTACTACGAGAGCTGGGCGGAAACGTGGGAGCGACAGGCATTGATTAAAGCGCGTTTTGTGGCAGGCGACCCGCGCGTGGGCGAGGCGTTCACCCGCATGGCGGAGGAGTACACCTACCAGAGCTATGTGCCTGCCGAGTGGGTCGAAGATATTCGCCACAACAAACGCCGTTTGGAGCAGAAAGCTGCCCTTGCCGATGAGACTCACACCAACGTCAAAATCGGTGAAGGGGGTATCCGCGATATCGAGTTCGCTGTGCAACTGCTACAGCTGCTGGTGGGTGGTCAACACCCCTCGGTACGCACGGGCAACACGTTAGAGGCGCTGCAGCGCCTGCGTCGCGAGGGGTTCCTCACTCCAGAGGAAGCCATCATCCTGCGCGAAAGCTATTGTTTCCTGCGCACCGTCGAACACCGCCTGCAGATATTGTACGAACAGCAAACTCAGAAACTACCCACCGACCCGCGACAGCTGGAGCTGCTGGCGAGGCGCATGGGATTCGAAAACGCAACGTACTTCCGCGAGACCTACGACCGCGTACGGGCGCAGGTGCGCGAAATCTTCCTGCGGGTTTTCTATGGTGAGGCAAGCGACCGCGTGATGCAACAGCAGGAGAGCACCCTGCGCGACCTGCTGAACGCCATCGACGACCACAGAGCGCAGGAGCGGATACATGAGCACCTGAAGCAGAACGGCTTTCGCGACCCTGAGCGCGCCTTGCGCCTTCTGCAAATCCCATTGATGGGTACCGATGTGGAGCTGGGGGGAGCGGAAGGCGCGCAATCTGTTACCCTTGGCGCGGCGACTCCCGCCATGCGCCAGAGTTTTCTGCGCATCGCGCCCGCGCTCATCACCTACGCCTCGCGCAGTCCTTCTCCCGATGACGCCTTGCTGGGAATCGAGACCCTTGCGCTGGCAGTGCCTAATCGGGCGCAGCTGTACACCGCCTTTGCGGACAGCCCCGAAGTGCTGCGCCGGCTGGTGGAGCTCGCAGGAGCCAGTCCACCCACCATGCGCCTGCTGAGCAACCATCAGGAGCTGCTGGACATGCTGTTCAGCGAAGAGATAATCGCCAGCGAACCCAAAACGCGCGAGCAGATGCTACAGGAGCTGCGCCAACGGCTGGGGTTGCCAGAGGAGCTGCGATCCGGCACCCCACGCGGCTACCCGGAGCGACAGGCGCAGGTGATAGCCTCGTTCATCCGTCGGGAGAGATTGCGCATTATCGCCCGCGACGTGTGGGGCGAGGCGCGCGGAGTGGACACCGCCCGAGACCTGACTCACCTGGTGGAGGCGGTGCTGGAGGG
>VSSL01000146.1_pt1 | contig 18623 bp, 13 predicted proteins | sample 4557531 | NCBI WGS metagenome assembly VSSL01 (sample SAMN10986726, study PRJNA523729) | hot springs metagenome | isolation source: hot springs | place: India:Timba, Gujarat | collected 2018-05-31 | reverse complement strand
TTTCTTTCTCGCGTAGGCTGAAAGCAGCGGAATCCCCATCGTCGAGCACCTCACGCGATTTAAGCCGAAAGCTGTTTGTTGCCCGAGGGTGGAGGCGGGCAACCGCCCGGGTGCGGGCGTGGGCACGGGAACCAGAGGATGGCCTCGGGGCGTCTGAAGCGGCGGAGAAGCCGAAGGCGGAGCGAAGATGCCGAAAAGAGACACCCATCTTGTAATTGTCACAGGGCTTTCAGGGTCGGGCAAGAGCACGGCCATCAAGGCCTTTGAAGATATCGGCTATTTTTGCATCGATAACCTACCGGTCCCGTTGCTGCCGCATTTTCTCCAATTGTGTGAGCAGGACAAACCCGATCTCAAGAAAGTGGCTCTCGGGATCGACATCCGTGGGCGAAGCTTCCTCCGGGACTGCGATCGACTGTTGCAACATGTGGAATCGGCGGGTTACGCTCTGGAAATCCTCTTTTTTGAGGCTGCCACGGAGGTGCTCCAAAGGCGTTTCAGTCAAACACGGCGCCTGCATCCGATCAGCACGCACGATGCCTCGTTGCTTACGGCCATTCACAAGGAACGGGAGGAATTGGCGTCCTTGCGGGCCCGATCTACCCGTATCGTGGATACCAGCGATTTTTCCGTCCACCAACTCAAGGCGCTCATCACCCGCACCTACTCGATGGTGAATGATCGGGAAAAAATCAGCGTGCAGGTTTTGTCCTTCGGCTTTAAGTATGGGCTGCCCTTTGAAGCCGATTTGGTGATGGACGTGCGGTTCTTGCCGAACCCGTTCTTTGTGGAGAGCCTGAGGCCTCTAAGCGGCTGCGAGGCGCCGGTGCGGGATTGGGTTTTGAGCCATCCCGAGGCCGTGCAGTTCCTGGACGATTATGCGGCTCTCCTGTTCAAGCTCCTGCCTCAATACGTGCAGGAAGGCAAGCGCTACCTCACGGTGGCCGTCGGCTGCACGGGAGGAAAGCACCGCTCCGTCGTCATTGCCGAGCGCCTTGCTGACAGGCTGCGTGCTGCAGGTTATTATACGGTGTTATTTCATCGCGACGTCCATTTGGACAGCTGAGCATCGATCCCGTTGTGCCGTGACAGGGAAACAGGAGCCAGCGCCGAAGATGTCCAGGGTTGGATTGGTAGTTGCTGCCCACTGTCGTGTGGCCCAAGAAATGGTCAAGGCGGCCGAGCTCATCTTGGGACCGTTGGAAGCCGTTCGAGCCGTTTCCATGGATCCGCACACCCCCGTGGAAGAAATGGTGCGTGAGATGTCGGAGGCCCTCAAAGAGGTGGACGGAGGTCAGGGGGTGATCGTCGTCACGGACCTTTTCGGCGGGACCCCATCTAATGTGGCCCTCTCCTTCGCCGGTGCCCGAGTGGAAGTTCTCAGCGGTTTCAATCTCCCCATGTTGATCAAGTTTGCGGAAATCCGGGGTAGCCTGTCGGTTCGAGAAGCTGCCGAGGTCCTGAGGGATTATGGGCGTCGCCACATCTCTTTGGCCAGTGAGATCTTGTCGGCCAAGTCGGAGACGAAGGGACGGGATTCGGACCATGAGCGCTCATCTGCCCCTTCTCATTGAAGAGATGCAGTCCGAAGATCTTCCGGCCGTGTTGGACATCGAAAGGGCTAGCCATGTGGATCCGTGGCGGGAATCCTTTTTCGCGGAGGAGCTGACAAAGCCTCAGGCCCTCAGCTTGGTAGCGCGCCTGAAAGACAACCGGCGTCGGATCGTCGGTTACATCTGCGTGTGGCTTGTGGCGGACGAAGTGCAGATTTTCAACCTTGCCGTGGATCCCGCCGTCAGACGACGCGGTGTAGGACGTCGGTTGCTCCTGGCGGCGTTGCATAAGGCTTGCGAGCGAAACGCCCGTGTGGCCTTCCTGGAAGTGCGGCGCAGCAACCAAGCGGCCCAGCAGCTCTACCAGAGCGTGGGGTTTCGGCCGTCGGGGCTGCGGCCCAATTATTACGAAGGAATCAAAGAACCCGCGGTGCTCATGGAATTGGAAATGGACCGTGGATGGCGGTCCCGGTGGCTGCTCTCGGAAGCCGGCGCGACCGATGGAGAGAGGTGGTGTTGACGCAAAGTCCGAGAAGCTCGAGCGTGCAATCCGAAGCGCTCCTGAAGAACCTCATGGTCACCAACGTCCCGGTGACGGTAGCCCCCGGCCATGAAGTGTTGGTGGACGCGGTTAAGGGATACGCGGGGAAAGAGAAACAAGCCCGGGATCTGTTGGTGGAATATCACCACCGGTATCGCAACTGGACTTATGTTCTTCAGGAAACATGGCGCTACGCCACCGGCAATCTGCGCCTGTACCGGTCTTACCCCGACAGCGCCGGGGTAGTGGCTCTGTTGTGCCGAATTTTTCTCCACGCCCTGACCGATACGGGAAACCCCAAGACCCAGTCCGCGGCGGCGGATCATCTCATCGCCTTGTGGCTGAAGATCGTCGAGGAAGCCCCCGAGTTGTGCCGTGAAGTGGAGACGGTGGAGACGGGGCCCTGGAATGAGGGTTTGCTGCCACGCGGGCAGGCCCACGGAGGCATCCTGCGATGGTGCTTCGCCAGATTGCACGAGCTGGAGCCGTCCTGTTTCGAGTGGGTCGTTCGAAGTTTCTACCAGCCCAAAAAGCTCCTCACCCAATGCCTTGCTCTGTGGTCCTCCCCTGCATCCTTTGAGGAGGGGCGCCGCCTCCTGGAACGTCTCCTGACGGTCACTCACACCTTCTGGGCCGAACGGGAAGACCCTCTGGGCTGGCTTGCCCGGCAAATCAGCGAAGACGAGGACGTGGAAGCATGGCGCAGTCTCTTTACGCCGCTGCTTAAGGCGGATCATGAGTGGGCCTTGCGTCGCGTGCGGAAAATCGCGGCCGAAAAGGATCCGCGCCGTGCCGTGGAGCAGTTGTGCGACCTTCCGGATTTTCGGGATGTCGTCCGGGCTTATCAGCAACTTCCGGACAAGGTGGGCCGAGCCGTTCCCCCGGAGCACGCAGGCCATGTGAGCATGCTGCTGCGATTGCGGATCATGGAAACCAAGGGGCTGGAGCCCATCCATGAAGAGACCCTGCGCGCCATGAACATGGATGTGGGGCGGTGGATTCGCGAAGAGTCCCGTGATGTGCTCCGCCCCCGACTCACCCGCTTCCTCCAAGTCCTCAGAGGCTGCCTTAACAACTACCCGGAAGCAGCGCTGCACTGCGTGCGCACCGTCGGATTGGAAATCCTCGGGACCGAGGATCGGGATCTCATCGAATTCTTTATCCGCCATGTGATTTGGTTAGGGTTTCAGACGCCGAAACTGAAAGGGGTTTCCCAATACTGGCAGGTGCAGGTCAACCCGGCGCACCTGACGAACATCCGCGTGTGGCTGGATCTCATCCGCAAGAACCCGCGCCGCACCCGAAACCTCTTGTCGGCCCTCATCGTCAATCTGTTTCTCGGCGGCATCTATGTGCGGGACACGGACCTGTTTCAAAAAGACGTGAGTCTGCTCCTGCACGCCCCCATCGGCCCCCTCTACAACCTGGTCAAACAGTTGACCAAGCTGTTCCCCGTTTATTTCAACGAAGTGGGCGCGGAAGGCCTGCTCCGGGCGGTTTCCACGGACGTGGACGAGATCACCCAACGAGGGGATCCTCTGATTCATTTCCTGCGCAAACAGAGCCACGTGGAAAGCAACAACCTGATCGTGCTCTTCATCGAAGCCATCTTTCAATTCTGGCACACCCTGGACAAAGAACCGCTGAAAAAATTCGTGCCGCCCGAGGTGTTTCGAGACATCGCCGAATCCGGGCCCTTTGTGGACGAGATGCATCGGATCTTTTGCCGAATCTTTGCCGGCGACGACGGCGTGCACCATGTCAAGGACCTCCTGGACCTTCCGGAGGAGAGTGTCCGAAAGAAGCTGGAGGACATCGACGGGGTTTCGGTCCGGGAAAAGCAGCGGGCCTTCCTGATGATCCGGTTCTATCAGCTGCTGCACGAAAAATATGCTCTGAGTTTCAAGGATATCCAGATCCATCTGCGGCGGGCCGTTCAGCTGGGATTGCCGGATCCCAGACCCTTGGAAGAGGCGCTCCGGGGCCGGGATCCCCTCGTCAAGTTGGAAGCGATTCTAGACTACTTGGGGCAGCTCAAGGAGATTCTTCTCACCGAGGAAGAGATGACCTATGTGGAGAATATCTATCTCAAACGGCATATCGCCGTAGATATTCCTTCCATGTACGGTTCCTACAGCGAGCGAAAATTCGACGCTCTCGGGCTGACTTTCCGGCTCGAGAACCTGGCGAACGTCCTTTTTGAAGAAATCATTCTGTCTTTCAACTTGAGCTTCATCACGCGAGCGACCTTTTTCCGCATCAGCCGGATTCTCCCCCTTTTCATCAGGGCCTTGGCCCTCGACGGGATCACGTCCCGACGGCTGGACCGCCAGGAGGAACTCTTCCAGCGGGCCTTACAAATCCGGCGGTTTTCCCATTCCCAGTACATGGACATCTTCCGAGGGTTTTCGGAAGCCATCAAACAGATCATCCAGACCTTTTACAACGCCGTCCACGAGGACAATCTGGCGGTCATCATCCGGCAATTGAGTCAGTCGGGGGACCTCTTGCCCCGCTATCGTCGCCACGACACGGGGGAACGGCCCGAGGAGCGCGTGCACCGTATTTCGGAAACCTTTTTGCGGGATCTTGTGGCGCGCACATTCGGTCTGCAATACTTCGACCACTTCATCAGCAGTATTCTCACAACGTTGGCGACCCAAAAGGAAGAGCTGAGCACGGAAAAGCTGGATCTTTTGTTGAGCTACGATCCGGAGAAGACCATATCCCGTATTTATGCCCCTGATGAAGCCACATATGATTTGATTCATCTGGGCAATAAAGGGTATAATCTTACACAACTCCATTCACTCGGCATTCGTGTGCCGCCCGGCTTCATCATCACCACGGAGTATTTCCGTTGCCAGGATGTCATTGAAAGCCTCCAGCAATCCAATGAAGACTTCAAAGCACGGGTCATGGCCCACATTGGGGATTTGGAAGAAAAATCCGGAAGGCGGTTCGGGGATCCGCGCGATCCTCTGTTGTTGTCCGTGCGCAGCGGTTCGGCCGTATCCATGCCCGGTATGATGAATACCTTTCTTAATGTCGGTATCAACGAACAGATCGTCCAGGGGCTCATCCGGCAGAGCGGGCAGCCGTGGTTCGCCTGGGACAATTATCGCCGCTTTGTCCAATCCTGGGGCATGTCCTTCGGTCTGGATCGAGATCACTACGACGCCATCATGCGGTTTTACAAGAAAAAGTACGGGCGGGTGTTCAAGAGGGAGTTTACCCCTGAGGAGATGCAGGAAGTGGCCCTCGCCTACCGCGAATACACCCGGCAGTCCAAGATCGACATGACCGACGATCCGGTGGAGCAGTTGTTTACGGCGATCCGTCAGGTCATGGAATCATGGTTCTTTCCCAAGGCCATCACCTACCGACAGATCATGGGACTTTCGGAAAACTGGGGCACCGCGGTCACCATTCAGACCATGATTTTCGGCAACTTGGACTTAGAATCGGGTTCCGGCGTCATGTTCACCCACAACCCGTGGACCTCGGACGAAGAGATCGATCCCCGGGGTGATTTTACCTTGGGCAACCAGGGCGAAGACGTGGTGGGCGGCTTGGTGGAAACCCTGCCTTTGTCGGAAAAACAGCGCATGGCGGCGGCCGAGCGCAAAGAACACTCTCTGGAGTCCTTGTTCCCTCGGGTCTTTCAGCGGCTGACAGACATTGCCAAGGAACTTATTTACAGGCAAAAGTGGGGCCCGCAGGAAATCGAATTCACGTTTCAGGGCGGAGACGGTGATGGGCTTTACATCCTCCAGTCCCGCAACATGGCTCCGCGCACGAGCCGGCGCTATCCGTGTTTCAAGGTGACAGAGGAATTGGAAAAAAGTTATCTCGGTAGCGGCATCGGGGTGAGCGGAGGGGCGCTGTGCGGGCGTGTGGCTTTTGAACTCAATGACATTGTGCGGCTGAAGAAAGATTATCCGGGAGAATCCATCATCCTGATCCGCTCAGACACCGTGCCCGATGACATCCACGAAATTTCCATCGCCGACGGACTTTTGACCGGCAAGGGCGGGGCCACCTCCCATGCGGCGATCGTCGCCCACCGTTTGGGCAAGACCTGTGTCGTGGGCTGTTCCAAGATGCGGGTCTGGGAACGGGACGGCCGGTGCCTCATCGGAGGCCGGTTCCTCAGAACGGGGGATGTGATCGGTATCGACGGACGCAGCGGAGCCATCTACGTCGGCTTCCACGGTACGGAAAAACCGGAGGAAGTCCCGGCCCCTTAAGCACGCAAGGCGGTTTCGCGCGATTGGGCATAAGGAGGAGGCTATGAGCGAACAGGAAACGATGGTCCCTCAAAAGCTGGGCATCAACGGTTTGGGTCGGATCGCCAAATTAAGCATTTGGCACCATGTGGAGCGTCGGTATTTCTCGGAACTGGTGGTCAACATCGGTCGGGACGTGGGGCAGAGCCTCGAGGACATCGCTTTGTTCATTGAAAAGGATTCCACCTATGGACGGCTCCACCATTTCCTTTACGGCTGCCGTGCTTCCCGCGTCATCGAAGAAATCAACGACAAAGAAGGCTCGATGCGCATCAACGGGGTCAAGACGACGTTTCTGAGGAAACATCGCAATCCGGCCGATATCGGATGGAAAGACCACGGCGTGGAAATCGTCGTGGACGCCACAGGAGCCTTCTTGGATCCTACGGTGCCTGCAGAGGATCCCAAGGGATCGGTTCGTGGGCATCTGGCGGCCGGGGCGCGGAAGGTGGTCGTTTCGGCGCCGTTTAAGATCAAGGATAAGTCCAAGGAAATGCCGCCGGACGCGGTGACCACCGTCATGGGGATTAATGATGCGGATTTCGATCCTAAGCGCCATCTGATCGTCTCCCACGCCTCCTGCACCACCACGTGTTTAGCCTACATGGTCAAGCCCCTTTTGGACTATTTCGGCCCCATGCGCATTCTATCGGCATCCATGGCCACGGTCCACGCCGCCACACCCTCCCAGCAGGTACTGGACCGAGCCCCTAAGGCCAAAGCCGACGACCTGAGAAAGACCCGCTCGGTCTTCAACAACATCATCCTGACGACCACAGGAGCCGCGAAGGCCTTGGGGTTGGTCATCCCGGAGATGAAGGAAATCGGGTTTATCGCCGAATCGGTTCGGGTTCCCGTCACCACGGGGTCCCTGATCATCTTGGTGGTCCTCATTCAAGACGAAAGCATGAAGAACCCCATCAACCGAAACCTCATCAACGACATCTATCGCAAGGCCCAGGCCCACTTCCCCGACGGCTATCTTCTCTACACGGATGAACAGAACGTGTCCTCGGACATTATCGGGCTGCCCAGGGCGGCTGCGGTCATCGAGGGCCACGAGACTCACACGCGCACGGCGGCGGTGCGCTTTGACCTGAACCATGTGCTCAACGTCTGCGCGGCCCTCTCTTCCGAACAAGGGCCTTCCTTCGATGTGGACACGGCGCTCAAGAACGCGGACAAGACCTTGGATGCAGACCAGAAGGCGAGGATCATCCAGATCCCGGTGACACAGGCGGTGATCTACGGCTGGTATGATAATGAGTTGGGAAGCTACACGAACATGTTGGGGGACCGTACGGTCAGTATTGCCAAGATGCTGCGCTAACTGAGGGGACAAAGGAGAAGGACATGGCCATCAGAGTTGCCATCAACGGTTTCGGTCGCATCGGGCGGATGGTGTTTCGCGCGAACGTGGAACGGGGCAATCCTCTGGAAATCGTCGCCTTGAACGACTTGGGAAGCCCTGCCGAGCTGGCGTATCTGCTGCGCTACGACTCCGTGCACGGGACATGGAATCGGGCCATTTCGGCGGACGAGCAACAGATCCATGTGGACGGCAAAGCCTATAAATGCCTCAAGGTGGGCGATCCGAGTCAGGCACCGTGGAGGGACCTGGGGGTGGACATCGTGCTGGAGACCAGTGGTCGGTTCCGGGACAAGGTGAGCTGCCTCAAACACCTGGATTCCGGGGCCCGCAAGGTCATCGTAGGCGCTCCCGGCAAGGGCATGGACGCCACCTTCGTCATGGGCGTCAATGACGATCAATACGACCCCATGAAGCATCACATCGTCTCCAACGCCTCCTGCACCACAAACTGTCTGGCACCGATCGTCCGTGTGCTTCACGACCGCTTCGGCATCGAACACGGTCTGATGACCACCATCCATTCCTACACCATGGACCAGAGACTTTTGGATGCGCTGCACAAGGACCTGCGGCGGGCTCGGGCCGCGGCCCTGTCCATGGTGCCCACCACGACCGGGGCGGCAACCGCGGTGGCCGAAGTCATCCCGGAACTCAAAGGCAAACTGGACGGCATGGCCATTCGAGTGCCGACGCCCAACGTTTCCATTGTGGATGTGGTGTGCCGAGTGGAAACCGATGCCACGGTGGAAACGGTGAACCAGGCTCTGAAGGAAGCGGCCGAGGGGCACATGAAGGGCATCCTTCGGTATGTGGACGAAGAACTCGTCTCGGTGGACTTCAATCACACCTCGTATTCCTCGTGCGTGGATGCGCCGCTCACCAAGGTCATCGAAAAGCGTTTGGTCAAGGTGCTCAGCTGGTACGACAACGAGTACGGTTATTCCAACCGTTTGGTGGATTTGGCGCTGCACATGGGCAAGCAGCTCTAGAGGACGATCGGCGCACAGTCCGGTTTCGCACCCGGGAAGGTTTTCGCCGCATTCGGAGAACACAGGAGGGGCGAACCATGAAAACGCTGGATCATATCAACGTGTCGGGGAAAAGGGTTTTTATCCGTGTGGATTTCAACGTTCCCCTGGACAAGAAGGACGGCCGGGTGGCCGATGATGCGCGGATTCAGGCCATCCTGCCCACCGTGACGAAGGTTGTGGAATCGGGCGGCAAGGCCGTTTTGGCGTCCCATTTGGGACGGCCCAAGGGAAAGGTGGTGCCGGAGATGAGTCTCGCGCCCGTGGCGCGCCATCTGGCAAGCCTCCTGGGAAAGGATGTCCCGTTGGCGCCCGATTGTATCGGCGGGGCCGTACGATCCATGGTGGATTCTCTGAAGGAAGGCCAGGTGATCCTGTTGGAAAATCTGCGTTTTCATCCGGAAGAGGAAAAGAACGATCCGGATTTTTCCAAGGAGCTGGCGTCCCTGGGCGACGTTTATGTGAACGATGCCTTCGCCGTCTCCCACCGGGCCCACGCCTCGGTCCACGGGATCACGCAGTTTGTGCCGGTCTGCGCCGCTGGCTATCAACTGGCGAAGGAGGTGGAATATTTCAAGAGGTCCGTCGAAAATCCCGAGCGGCCCTTGGCCGTGGTGATCGGCGGGGCGAAGGTGTCCACCAAAATCGGGGTCCTGGAAAACCTGATCCCCAAGGTGGACCTCCTGATCATCGGCGGGGCGATGGCCAACACCTTTCTTAAGGCCCAAGGTTACCCCGTGGGAAAATCAATGGTGGAAGACGATTTCATGGCCAAGGCGTTGGAACTCTTGAATTTGGCCAAGAGCCGAGGCGTGCGGGTGCTTTTGCCTGTGGACGTGGTGGTGGCCCCGGATATGGAATCGGGCGCCCAAGCTCGGTCGGTGAGCGTAACGGCCGTTCCGGAGGACGCCGTGATTTTGGACGTGGGGGCGCGAACGGTTGAGGCCGTCAAAGAGGCTTTGGGCGGGTGCGCCACCGTGGTGTGGAACGGCCCCTTGGGCGCTTTTGAAACGCCGCCTTTTGAAAAAGGGACGTTTGCCTTGGCCGAATTTTTGGGCTCATCCAAAGCGCTCACGGTCATCGGCGGGGGGGATTCCGCCAGCGCAGTGAAAAAAGCCGGGGTGGATCGCAAGGTCAGTTATGTCTCAACGGGGGGAGGGGCTTTTTTGGAAATGATGGAAGGGAAAATCCTGCCCGGGATCGAAGCCCTTGAAGCCTGCATGGGCAAGGAGTAGCCATGTTGACCGACGTCCGCACGCCTCTCATGGCGGCCAACTGGAAGATGCATCTGAGCATTGCGGAAGGCGTCGCCTTTATCGCGAAGCTCCATGAACTTGTGGGAAATCCTCAGGATCGCGAAGTGCTGATCGCTCCCCCGTTCACCCATCTGTGGCCGCTCCGTGAACCCATGGCGGCGGCGGGTTTTTCCCTGGCCGCCCAAAACTGCCATTGGGAACCGCAAGGAGCCTTCACCGGGGAAGTGTCCTTGGCCATGATCGTGGAAACGGGATGTCGCTACGTCATTGTGGGCCACTCGGAAAGGCGCCACATTTTCGGGGAATCGGACGCATGGATCGGCCGCAAGACGGCGGCCGCCCTTTCCCGAGGTGTGGTGCCCATTGTGTGCATCGGGGAAAAGATCGAGGAGCGCGAAGCGGGCTTGACGGAAAAGGTGCTGCGCCGACAGCTCGCGTCCAGCCTGGAAGGGATCCAGGTGGACGCGCCGGAGCAATTGGTCATTGCCTACGAGCCGGTGTGGGCCATCGGCACGGGTCGCACGGCCACGCCGGTTCAGGCCCAGGAAGCCCACGCTTTCGTTCGGGGATGGCTCGCGGAGCGATTCGACAAAGCGGTTGCAAAGGGCATCCGGATATTGTATGGAGGCTCCGTGAAACCGGACAATGTGGACGATCTCATGGCCCAGCCGGATATCGATGGGGCTTTGGTCGGCGGAGCCAGCCTGGAGGCCGCCTCCTTTGCGAGAATCGTCCAGTATGGAAGGAGTGGAAAGAGTTCCTGATGCAAGCCATCTTGATTACCTTTCATATTCTCGCGTGCCTCGCGTTGATTTTCATCGTCCTGTTGCAAACGGGTCGAGGTGCGGAAATCGGGGCCGTTTTCGGCGGAAGTTCCCAGACCCTTTTCGGCAGTACGGGGGGAACGACTTTTCTGGGCAAATTGACCACCTTGGCCGCCGTGGTGTTTATGCTCACCTGTTTAGGGCTGACGTATCTGTCCGGGCAGGTGCACACCAAGTCCATCATGGACAAGGCTCCGGTCAAGGAGCAGCCCGTGTTGCCGGAAGCGAAACCGGTTCAGACGGCGCCCGCGCCGATTACCGTAGAAACCAAGCCGGTGGTTCCACCGACGCAGGTCCAGGAAGCCGTGCAGCCCAAGAACGAGTCTGCACCGGTTTCTTCAGGAGGAGCCGCGGCGCCGCAACAGCAGCCGAGCGAAGGCAAGCCGCAGCAGGGGAAGGCTGCACAATAGCCCTTGCATCGGCGCGCAAAGTCAGTATAATTTCACTTCGCCGTGAAGGCGTGCCGAAGTGGTGGAATTTGGTAGACACGCCATCTTGAGGGGGTGGTGGGGAGACCCGTGCCGGTTCGAGTCCGGCCTTCGGCACCATCGAAGGATTCCATACAGGCCGTAATCCCCTTTCGGGGGTTACGGCTTTTTGGTTTCGGAGAAGGTGCGGTGGCGCCTTTGCGGCTAATGTGCAGCAAGGGAGTGCTCGGAAAAGGAGGGATCATCCTCTGGGAGGACGAGGGATGAAGAACGCTCGGTGGGTTTTGTTCACCGTGTTGTGTGTTCTTGTGACGAACGCCCACAAGGTTCATGGGGAAAAAATCGGCGAAGTCTCCACAGTGTGGAAGCTCATCGGCCCGGATCACAAGATTGTCGTGGAGGTGTTTGATGATCCGCGGGTGGAAGGGGTTTCTTGTTATGTCTCCCGGGCCAAAACGGGCGGACTAAAAGGCGCCGTCGGGGTCGCCGAAGATCCTTCCGATGCTTCGATTTCATGTCGGCAGACGGGGCCGATTCGGTTTCGGTCGGAGGTGCCCGATAAAGAGGAGGTCTTTTCCGAGCGTGCTTCGCTCGTTTTCAAGCGGGTTCAAGTGGTGCGGATGGTGGATGCCGCCCGAAACGTCCTCGTCTATCTGACCTACTCCGACCGACTCATCGAAGGCAGTCCGAAGAACAGTATCACCGCTGTCGCCGTCCCCCGGGATACGCCCATTCCTCTGAAGCGCTAAGATTTCCTCCACTTGATAAAATCTCGGGGTCTAAGCGGCGCCCAAACGGATCACGGCTCCTCCCACCCAAGGAGGGCCCGCTCAAGGGCGTCGAAGGATGCCAAGCCGTGGACGAAGGGATCGCTCAAGAACAGTCGGCCGTGTCGGGGAGGTTCTCGGTAAAAGTGCCGGATGCCGTGGAGTTCGAAGGCCAACGCGTAGGCATGGAGATAGGTCCGATCCGGTGCCAAAGGGCCGTGAGCCCCTGTCCCGTAGAGTGGGTCACCCAGGACAGGCGCCCCAAGGCACTTCATGGCCACACGGACCTGATGCGTTTTGCCGGTTTGGGGAAAAAGCGCAAAGAGACGCAGCCCCGGTGCAACCGTGCGGCTGATGAAACGCGTGATCGCCGGGGCGTTTCGAGAAAGGCACATTTTCCATTGACCGTTTCGGGATCGGACCATATCGCCGATGATCAGCCCTTGTTTCTTCCGGGGTTTGCGATCCGAAAGCGCCACGTAGCACTTGTGGACTTTCCTCTGGCGAAAGAGGGCGGCGAGGGCCGAGGCCGTCGGGGGGTTTTTGGCGAGAAGCCACAAGCCGGAGGTGACCTTATCCAAGCGGTGCACGGGGATCAAGAGGGTCCGTCCGGTTTGACGGCGAAGGCGCGCAAGGAGCCCCCCGTCTTGTCCGTCTCCGGTCACGGCGCAATCCGGCGGCTTGTGCACGAGCACAAAATCCTCGTGTTCGGAAACGATCCGCACTAATGGAGTCTCGCCCGTCTCCTCTGCAATTGGAGGTTTTAGGTGAAGATCATCCATCGTGGAGCTTCTTCGCTTGAGGTGAAGGCGCCGTTCCCGAAGCCGGTCGGCGGTTGTGACGAACGGCGCCCATTGAGCCCTTCGGGTCGTTGAGCGATGCCCTCGGCTTCATTCTCATTCTTTACATATTGACGATGTTTACAGTATCAGTAAAGGCATAAGCATCGGCTCGGCCCTATGATGGCTTTTTCCAGGGCGTTCGGATTTGCACGGGCGGCGGCGGGGGATGAGCGGCATGAAACCACTGTGGGAGCGAGCGAGCTTTCTCGGGGTTTTGTTCTGGCTTTTGTGGATGCTTCCCGGTCTGGCCGTCGCGTCGGAAAAAGAGACAACGACGGCGATGTCCCCCGAAACCGCAGGGACCGATTCCACCGAAGGCCTTGCAGGCGCCGTTGAAACCGCTCTGGCTCGACATCCGAAGATATCCTTTTCCCGGGCCGGCTCGAAGGGCGCCGATGCCGGTTACGACGCGGCGCGAGCGGGATATTTTCCCAAGATCGGCATCTCTCACAAGGTCTTGAGAAGCAACAACCCCGTCTTCGTCTTCGGCTCCTTGCTGGAACAGGCCCGGTTCGGCCCGCAACATTTCGATCCCGCCTTTTTGAACGCCCCCGATCCCGTGACCAACATCCGAACCGATGCGGTCGTCTCCATGCCTTTGTTTGATCAGCTGTTTACGGCGACGCGGATCGCGGAAGGGAAAGGGGCTCAGAAGAAAGCCCGCCTGATGGAAGACTGGATCAGGCAGGAAATTGTGTTCGGGGTGGTTCAAAGCTATTACGGAGTGCTGGTGGCCCGCCAGAAGGTGGATGTGGCCCGGGATGCCGTCGAGGAGACGGAGGCGCAGGTGCGCCGCATCCGGAATTTGTACGACAAGGGGCAGGTGGTCCGCTCGGATCTTTTGGCGGCGGAAGTGCAGCGATCCGAGTTCGCCCAGCAACTCGTCGCTTCCCAAGGGGATTACCATACCGCCCTTGAGGCGTTTCAGACCGCCCTGGGCCGGCCTATCCCCCCCTATCCCGAACCGTGCGACACCATTCCGGACCTGAACGCCTCACCGGCTCCTGTGGACGCCTGGATTGCCGATGCCTTGAACCGTAGGCCTGATCTGGCCATGGTGCGGGAGGATCTGGACATCGCTCGACGTCGCCTTCGAGAGGCGCAGGCCCGCTACCTTCCGCGGTTGGATGCGTTTTCTACCTATGGGTTGAGCGGTGCGGACTGGGAAAGCGGCAGTTCGGATTACACCCTTGGCGTTTCCCTGAGCTGGGACGTTTACGACGGGCGCAGAAACCCCGGCATCGACCAGGCGCGGGCGCTCTTGGCGGGAGCGGAGGCCCAGCGCCAAGAAGCGGAAGATCAGGTTCGGCTTCAAGTGATCCAGGCTTACGAGGGCTTCCTGGCGGCCCGGGAACGGCGGCAGATGGCAAAAAAGGCCGTGGAACAAGCTCGGGAAGCTTTGCGCATCGTCAAAGACCGCTACGACGAGGGACTTACGACGATCACGGAGGTGTTGCGGGCGCAGACGGCCTATCGGAGGGCCCAGTGGATGGAGCTGGGCTCGCGGTTCGATCAGGTGATTCGATACGCCGAGCTGTTGTTTCGCGCGGGACGACTGGAAGACATCAGCCCCTTTCAAGGATGAGGGACCATGGCCGCCTGTTTTTGGGAACGCTATCGTGCGTGGTTTCTTCGATTTTTCCCGGCATTGCTGGTGCTCATTGCCGCCGCTCTGCTGGTCTTCGGCGGCTGTCACAAGAAGTCACCCCAGGAACCCTCCGCCGGTAAAACCCTTTCGGTGCCCGTGGTGACGGTGCACACGCAAAAGATCGATGAGACGTTGGAACTTTCCGGGACGGTTCGAGCGGCGGCGACCATCGTGCTGTCGTCCAAAATTCCCGGTCGCATTACGGCCATTTCCGTTCGGGAAGGGGATTATGTGCGCCGAGGCCAGGTGCTCGCCCGGATCGACGATCGGGAAACAACCGCGGGCGTAGCCCAAGCTCGGGCAGCCGTGCAACAGGCTCGATACGCCGTGGAAGAGACGGAGAAGGCCCTCGCCATGGCGCAGGCCGAGCTTCGGGCGGCCGAAGCTCGGCGTCGGGTGGCTTTAGCGACGTATCAGAGATTCCAGGCCCTTTTGGACCGCGAATCGGTCAGCCGTCAGGAATTCGATGAAGTTAAGGCCCGGCAGGAGTCGGCCTCGGCGGATGCGGATCGGGCCCGTTTCGCGGTCCAAGCCCTGCGGGCGAAAAGGGAACAAGTGGCGGCGGCCCTACGCGCCGCGGAAGCTTCCTTGGAGTCGGCCCAAGCACTTCGGGGCTACGCCGATATTACGGCGCCCATGGACGCCTTGGTCACGGCCAAGCACGCTGAAGTGGGGCAGATGGCCACCCCTGGCCTTCCCATCCTGACGGTGGAAGATTTGTCCGAATATCGATTGGAAGTCTCCGTCCCCGAAGCGGTGCTTTCGAGGATAGCCGTTGGAGACAAAGTGCCGGTGCGCGTCGAGGGAAGGCCGGAGGAGATGACGGGGCGCGTGGTGGAGATCTTGCCGTCGGTGGATGCCGTGACGCGGACCGGACTTGTGAAGATCGCGCTCCCCTCTTCGGAAGCTTCCCATACCCCCGTCCTCCGGTGGCGTTCCGGCGCCTTTGGACGCGCTCGTTTTTCTACGGGGTCTCGAGACACCCTGCGCGTTCCGGTCCAGGCCGTGGCCCGCCGAGGTCAACTCACCGGGCTCTTTGTGGTGGACGAAAACCAAATATGCCGGTGGCGCTTGGTCCGAACGGGTCGGACTCTGGACGACCATGTGGAGATCCTTTCCGGGCTTCGGGACGGAGAACGCATCGCGGCCCGCATTATTTCGGAACTGGGCGACGGAACCCGCATCACCGCCAATTGAGAGGAGCTTCATGACGACGTCTCACTTGGGACTTGCCGGTCGAGTCGCCAGGGCTTTCATCGACTCCAAACTGACCCCTCTCGTCATTCTGGCTTCTCTGCTCCTCGGCTTCGGTTCCGTACTCCTGCTTCCTCGGGAAGAAGAGCCCCAGATCGTCGTGCCCATGCTGGATATTTTCGTGAGCTTTCCCGGAGCGTCCGCCAAGGAAGTGGAAGAGCGGATCACCAAGCCCATGGAAAAGCTCCTGTGGGAGATCCCCGGGGTGGAATACATTTACTCCACCTCTTCTCCCGAGCGGTCTTTCGTGGTGGTGCGCTTCAAGGTGGGCGAAGACGAAGAAGAAAGCATCGTCCGGCTGAACCAAAAAATGTTCGCCAATTTCGACCTCATTCCTTCCGGTGCGAGCCCGCCTCTCATCAAGCCGCGCTCCATCGACGATGTGCCCATTTTGGCGGTGACCCTATGGAGCGAAACACTGGATCATTTTGCCTTGCGCCGCCTCGCCGCCCAACTGCACGATCATGTGAAACAAGTTCCCAACGTCTCGGAAGTGCACCTCATCGGGGGACAGCGCCGTCAGATCCGGGTGCTTCCCGATCCCGCCAAAATGGCCGCTTACGGCGTCCCGGCCGATGCTCTGCTGCAGATGCTGACCCAGGCGAATCAGTCCCTTCATTCAGGCCGAATGGTTTCCGACAATCGCGAAGTCATCGTGGAAACGGGGGAATTCCTTCGATCGGCGGAAGAGGTGGGCTCGGTGGTCCTTGCCGTCCACAACAACCGTCCCGTCTTCGTTCGGGATGTGGCCCAGATTGTGGACGGGCCGGAAGAACCGGCGGATTATGTTTTCTTCGGCGCGGGCCCGGCTTTCGGTGGGAAAGATCCTCGGGATCTTCAACCGGCCGTGACGATTGCCGTGGCCAAGAGGAAAGGGACCAACGCCATCGACGTGGCCCATGCCGTGCTCGGAAAGATTGAAAGCCTCAAGGGACGTCTCATTCCCGACAACGTCCACGTCACGGTGACGCGGGACTACGGAGAGACCGCCCGGGAAAAATCCGATGAGCTCCTGTGGCACATGGCTGTCGCGGTGGTGTCCGTTACCCTTCTCATCCTCTTGACCCTGGGCGTCCGAGAATCGGGCATCGTGGCCATCGCCATTCCGGTGACTTTGGCCCTGACCCTGGCCGTGTTCTACTTGAGCGGGTATACCCTGAACCGGGTGACCCTCTTTGCCCTCATTTTCTCCATAGGGATTTTGGTCGACGATGCCATCGTCGTGGTGGAAAACGTGGTCCGTCACTACCGGATGCCCCACAATCGAGGCCGCAATGTTTTGGATGTGGCCGTGGAGGCCACGGCCGAAGTGGGTAATCCCACCATCCTGGCCACGTTCGCCGTCATCGCGGCCATTCTTCCCATGGCCTTCGTCAGAGGCTTGATGGGGCCCTATATGCGGCCGATTCCCGTGGGGGCGACGGCGGCCATGCTGTTTTCGCTCATGGTGGCCTTTGTGGTGACGCCTTGGGCCAGTGTGCGGATGCTCCACCGGGAAGCGGAGGCAAAACACGAAGAGGAAGGCTGGACGACGCGGGCATACCGGCGGGTCATGCGCCCTCTGATCCACAACCCCCTGTGGCGTTACGGGTTCCTGACTTTTGTGGTGGTCTTGCTCCTGGGGTCGATGAGTCTTCTTGCGTTCAAGGCGGTTCGGGTGAAGATGCTTCCTTTCGACAACAAGAGCGAGTTTCAGGTCATCATCGATATGCCGGAAGGAAGCAGTCTGGAAGAAACGGCGGCGGCGACTCGGCAAATCGCTCGAATCGTTGCGGAAGCTCCCGAGACAACCCACTATCAACTGTACATCGGCACGGCGGCGCCGCACAACTTCAATGGTTTGGTCCGCCACTACTTTTTGCGGCGCGGGGCCAACGTGGCCGACATTCAAGTGAACCTTGTGCCGAAAGGAGATCGATCAGCCCAAAGCCACGACGTTGCCAAGAGGCTGCGGCCGGCCATTCAGGAGGCGGCCCGGCTTTACGGAGCCAACGTAAAGATCAGCGAAATTCCGCCGGGCCCACCGGTCTTGCAGACGTTGGTGGCGGAAATCTACGGCCCGGAAGAGGCCGGACGTCTGCAGGTGGCCCGTCGGGTGATGGAGGTTTTCGAACAGACCGACGGCGTGGTCGATGTGGACTGGTACGTGGAAGACGACCAGCCCAAGGTGGTGCTGACGGTGGACAAAGAAAAGGCCGCCTTCAACGGCGTCCCTACAAGCCGGATCGTCCAGACCGTGGCGGCTCTGGTGGGCGGCCAGGGGGTCGGGCTGGCCCATATCCCTGAAGAGAAAGAGGATGTGCCGATTTGGGTGCAGCTTCCACTGGAAGGCCGGGCCCGTCTGGAAGATCTGAAGGTCGTCAAAGTTCAGGGGCTTGCAGGCAATCAGGTTCCGCTTTCCGAGCTTGTCCGGGTGCGGGAAACGATTCAGGACAAAAGCCTGTATCATAAGAATCTCATGCCCGTGGTCTACGTGACGGGAGACGTGGCGGGCACCGAAGAGAGCCCGGTGTATGCCATTCTGAAGATGAACAAGGCGTTGGATGGGTTGGTGCTGCCGGACGGATACCGATTGGAGCGCTACGTGGCGAGTCTGCCGCCTTCGACGGAGCGCTACGCCATGAAATGGGACGGGGAATGGCACATCACCTATGAGGTTTTCCGAGACTTGGGGATCGCCTTCGCGGCGGTCCTTATCCTCATCTACATCCTGGTGGTGGGCTGGTTTGAATCCTTCGTCACTCCTTTGACCATTATGGCCGCCATTCCTTTTTCCCTGGTGGGCATCATTCCCGCCCACGGGCTCTTCGGGATCTTTTTT
>VSSL01000145.1_pt1 | contig 18700 bp, 12 predicted proteins | sample 4557531 | NCBI WGS metagenome assembly VSSL01 (sample SAMN10986726, study PRJNA523729) | hot springs metagenome | isolation source: hot springs | place: India:Timba, Gujarat | collected 2018-05-31 | reverse complement strand
TTACCGAATGTCTATTACTTTACGAATCCATTTAGCAATTTGTATCATACTGTCCTCTTTCATACCACGTGTAGTAATGGCAGGTGTCCCTATACGTAGACCAGAAGGATCATATGGTGATCGAGTGTCATCCGGAACCATGCTTTTACTTGCAGTCAAACCTATCTTATCAAGTAAATTCTCCAACTCACCTCCTGATAAACCAAAAGATGCAATAGAATCTATAATCATCATATGATTCTCTGTACCTCCGGTAACTAATTTAAAACCTAAATTTGTTAACTCATGAGCCAATGTTTTTGCATTACGAATCACCTGTTTTGCATAATCTTTAAATTCTGGTTGTAAAGCCTCTTGAAATGCTACAGCCTTAGCAAAAATAATATTCATTAAAGGACCACCTTGTAAACCCGGAAACACAGTACGATCAATAAGAGTAGGGAGGTTTTCTACCTTTTTTTCTACATTTTTTAGAGGATTTGATACTACCCCTTTTGTCAAAATCATACCTCCCCTAGGACCCCTCAAAGTCTTATGTGTTGTAGTAGAAACTATCTGAAAACCATAATCAAAAGGATTTCGCATCTCCCCAGCAGCTACTAGACCAGCAATATGAGCAATATCTGCCCAGGCTACAGCACCTACCTCATCTGCAACGGCCTTCACAAAACCATAGTCAATATCCCGAGTATATGCTGAATATCCTACTAAAATAAGTTTTGGCCGATTCTTAAGTGCTACATCTCGCAGCTGATTATAGTCGATATCTCCTGTTTTCGAATCAATGCCATACCTTACGAAATTAAATAATTTAGCTAATTTAGTCACCGGGCTACCATGAGTCAAATGACCTCCATGATCCAATCGCATTCCCAGCACGGTGTCACCTGGCTCAAGCCAGCTGAAATATACGGCAGTATTGGCTATTGCTCCTGATAACGGTTGTACATTAGCATGATCACACTTAAATAGTGCTTTAGCTCTTTCTATAGCAATACTCTCAATTTGATCAGTATTTTCTTGGCCTCCATAATATCTTTTGCCTGGGTAGCCTTCGGAATACTTATTCGTAAATACAGTACCCAATGCTTCCAATACAGCTGTACTCACATAATTTTCCGAAGCTATCAACTCTAAACCATCCGTCTGTCTTTTGACTTCAGCTTGTAAAATATCAAATAATAAAGGGTCAATTTTTTTTATAGATTCATAATCAGTCATCTTTACTTTGCTTATGAATTTCAGATTCTAATTTATTAATCTTGTTATCAAGTTCAATTATCATAGAACCTAGATAAATTATGCTAGCCAGTAATGCAATTAAACCAGCCCCTACTACTAACTCCAATGTAATCAATGGGCCTGTGACCACATAAGTTATACAACTAGCTACAATTAATATAGCTAATAAAACAAAATAAAATTTGTAAATCTTTCTAAACTTTAGAATACCTCCACTATCTGTCATATTCAATAACATTTATTATTTATAACAGATTGTATATAATCTTATTATCAAAATAAACTCATCGAATGAAAAACACACTCCATTTATTTTTATACTTTAATTACATCTATACATTATCATGTTGAAATTGTATACCATCGGTGTTTCTATAATTGGGTTGATTTTTACTTCGGGTTTCTCATATTTGGCATACCAGGAAATAAAATACAAAAAACCGGATCATATCGCTATAAGGGCATTTACAGATAATATTAAATTTCCACAAACATTTATAAAAGAAATCAAACTAAAAGATATTGTAAGCACACAAAATGAAAATGTTAAATACCATGGTTGGATTCCTACTTGGGCACTTGAAGCTGGGCTTAAATCTTTAGAAGAAAATAAAAGTAAGTTCGCAACAGTCAGTCCGGTTTTATACATTATCCAAGAAGACGGGAGTATCGAGGAAAATACAAAATCCGTTAATAAAATAAAAAACACCATTAAAAATACAGAGATAAAATTAATTCCTACAATATCGTCTTTTGACCCCGAAGGATTACGAATTAATTTATATAATCTTGAGTTTTACAATAATTTCTTATTAGAACAAGTAGATAAATTTGGATTTGATGGTCTAGATCTAAATTACGAATTAATCTATCAGGCAGATAAAGAGATTTTTTTTGATCATATAAAAAAGCTCTCAGAAGAACTACGCAACCGTGGTAAAGTGCTTTACGTAACTGTATTATCAAAATGGGGGGACAATATAGCATACGGATTTGCCTCACAAACCAGAAATGTGCATGATTACAGTCGTATAGCTCAATATGCGCAACAAATACGTATCATGACTTATGACTTTACTTCTCAAGGAAGTGGTAAACCTGGGCCTATAGCTCCTATAGAATGGGTAGAGCAAGTATTAACATATGCTGTCAATCGTGTAAATCCTGAGAAACTAGCCTTAGGTATACATCTTTATGGTTATTTCTGGAGTCCTGGACAAAATACGGTAGCATTAGATTATAGAGATATATCTCAATTACGTAGTCTATCTACGGATGCCGACTATTTTTTCAGTAGCAAATATCAAGAAGCTGCATTGCTATATACTGATTCTAATGGTAAATCTTACTTTGGTTATTACTCGGATCCTCAGACTATCAAAGCTCGTATAGATTTAGCTGCTAAATTTGGAATACAAAATGTAGTGTTCTGGAGACTCGGAGACGATCCTTTATAAATCCGCTTTCAACAGTTATATTACTTCTATACAGGACTGATTTATTATCCTATAACTCTATGATATAATCTAATATGAAGTTTTTCACGGCAATAGCAGTATATTTTTTATACATCAATATTTACTTCTGGTCTTTAGTATTTATGTTTGGTATCCCAAAAATATATAGTACAGAACTAATAGTAAATAATTCCGCAGAATACGCTTCAAGTTTAGGAGTAAATAGGGAAGACGCAGAACAAGCCTACAAAAAAGGAGAAAAATACATTTTTTCTAAGGATTTAAATACAAAAAGCCAAAGTATTATGCTACTAACAACAATCTCATCATTTATATCAATTATATGCATAATTATAGTGTTTTATAAACAAAGCTTCCTTACTTTTCCAATGATTACGGCTATTGTTTCGGCAGTATGTATGTATATAAGTTTATGGATATTTCCTTATACACTACCACAATCTATATATCTTGATATTTCAAATATTGTACAAAATAATCCTGGTATTCTTTCATTACGGCACACCGGTATATATATAATCTTATTAGCGATTATCATAATATTTACAAATTGGTATAGATTACACGAAAGATAACAACAATTGAGCGAGTTTATCGTACGTAATTTCAATACTTTAATAGCTCAGATCCTAGCTTTTTTTACGGCCGAACATGACCTTTATCGTAATAACCCCTTGATCATCTAATGATACAGTAATAATCATATCTATACCTGATTCTCGAGTATATGGATTTTTCAATACAAGATCACCATCATCCCATCCCTGACTTCTCCCGGGATTGGTCCATATAACGACAAACTTAGTATTATCATTCGTACTCATTTTTGGACCAGATATAGCGAACCTATTGTAAGAATCATAAAGCGTTGCACTACTATGAGTCCAATGATTTATGTCACCTTGATAACCCCCACCCGTACCATATGAAGACGAGGTCGGAGGAAAAAGCTCTGATCTATTTTTAAATTGTGTCTGTTTTAATTTTGTACCGTTACTGCCGATTACATCTTCCGCTGCCATACGTATACCAGTAGCTAGATCACACCAGCCACCTCCTATGACAGTCGATCCATCACGTTTGAATTTCTGACCTTTATTCCATGGTGCTTGAATATTTTGCAACTGTGTCCATAACCTTTCCACATCCTTTGCTGTAGGGTTACCTATGGTATCATTAAACGAAAATTCACCACCCGGAGGAATTACGTGTACTCCCTCTAATTTTCCATTATTTAGCATTCTCAGTGCCATATACACGTTGCCAGCAGCTTCACTAGAACCCCACTTATATAATCCTAAACGAACTTCTCCTACCTTTTCAGTCAAACTCAAGTCATATTGATCCAACACAACAGCAATGTTTTTGTTGGTTGACGGCTTATCAGTCTCACCAATCAATGAATTAGGATAACATCGGTTATTGTCTGCTCTAAGTCTCGGGTCAATCTTTAAAAGTGTTTTCTGAATATTAGGTCTTGTGATTATAGCTTCTCCCCAGACATCAGGTAGATAAGACACTTTCTCAGAATTTCGAGTACTACTAGCTGGTAGAATACCGGCACAAAATTTATCCTGTCCATCTCTTCTAACCAGACCTTGATTACACTGATTGTCATTATTTATACGTCTATCTATCGGAGTATATTTCTGCATCACATATGAGAATATAGTTCCAGCTTTACACTTGCCACCACCTCGCTTTTCATTAGTTAAATAAGGCTTACCAACACGATCACTTGGCCCACTCAATATTCTTGTATCAGCAGATCGCTTTTTTGCATCGTTATATAAATTAGTAAGGGAATTTACCGCACATTTTACTTGATTCTCAAAAGTATACCAATTTCTACAATAATCTGTACCAACACCAGGGCCTGTGGTGCAATAGGGTGATGTGCCTAACATACAACCAAATGCCGGATTTTTTGGTGATTCAGAGGTCGAAGCCGATGACTCTGCAACCCATATAGCTGCTACAAAAGCACACGAGACGTTTTTTTGACTGGCTATGTCACACATTATATCGATATAACGTTTTTTTTGTTGTCCATTAGGTATAGCGTTAGCAATCCTATTTTTTAGATTTTCATCTCTTGCATCGTCCGCAAATTCACCACCACCAATAAACTGTACTTCATCTGGAATACACCAGGTCTCCTCACAATATTCTCCACTGTTATTGCTAGAAAAAGCACCGGAAATTACGGAAGAGGACGAATTAGAACTACTTGAACTCGAAGAGCTAGTGGATTCACTAGTCGAACTAGAATCAATCACCCTATCCTGCAACGAAATAACACTCAGATCGATCGGATTAAGCCCGTACATTTTATAAAACATATCTCCGTTTGACTGAAGTTTTGAGTATTCTCTCAGACATTCTATTTTTTCAATTTTCTTATCACGATTAAAACCTCGAAAAGTCGTAGAAATATTTGACCCGAGCGAGTTGAAAAGAAGTTTTTCTTTATATCCTCCTACAACCGGTTCTACATCAACTCCTACTTGCAAACCACCATTTGCACTATTGAAATATCTAATGGGTTTAGCTCCCGTACCACTAGGTATATAAACATTAGATACTTCCGTATTATCTTCACCAACAATAGGACTATACACCCCATTCATAGCATACAAGTAATCCCAGGATTCTAATAGAGTCTTACCTAAGCCTTGATGAGTGTAAAGTGCACGAATATCACCATTAGAAGTAAAATCAAAACTATGTACTATTGGTGGACCAAGCTTATTCAATCTAGGAGCTCCGCAAGCCCCCGAACTATTATAATCAGAACAGTCTGTGACAAAAAGATCCGGATCGAAAGTCGATTGAATAACAGCAACACAGCTATCACGACAGGAAATACCATCGCCAAGATCTATTTGAGCTAGCCGATCATAAATATTTCTATTAAGCCAACTTTCACTCATAAGTAATTGCAAATAGTCCCCCGATCTTCCTAGAAATACGTGCAAGTCTCCATCCAGACTTCCTTTGATAGCAACTACAGGATCATAGCCACTAGCATCAGGATTATTGCTTTTCTTAAAATGAAAGATAAAAGGTTTAATGGATTTGGTAATATCCGTAGGATCTACCGAAAATACCAGTCCTTTACCAGGAACTGTTAATGCTATATAAATAATGCCGGACGGTGCTTGGGTCATTTCAAATTTCCTGATAAAAGCCGGCTCAGGTTTTAATGTCAAATAATCACAATAATTTCTATATTTATCACACAAATTATCAGTTCGTATAAGGCCATCATCCGAATTACGCTCTACTTTAATATTTCCAGAGGCATCTTTCACGATACGTACACCAGTAAAAGGATTAAATAACATTGCTCCAATTTCACCCAAATGAAATTTAGTCGATCCTTTTCTCACATAGCTTATTGCTAAAGATCCATCTTTTAACTGTACACTCTCGATATTAGTCTCTGTGATAGATTCAGTTAAAATGTCCTTAGGGGGAGTTACAATGGCCTCGGATAAATCGAACGGATTAGTAACGTAAACGTAGCTATATTGGTGAGTTGACGGCTTTCCTGACTCAGCATTTGGATCATTAAATACTATCGTAATAGCATCTAGTCCATCCATTGTTGCTAATGCTGATCCATATACTAATACGAATCTTCCTCTTGTCACTTCGATGCAGTATTTTTTTTGTTGTTTTGGCTGATCTTTTTGAAGATTTTGTGTGAGAAGTTTCGATGGGAGTTTGCATAAGTATAAACTCATCGAATCTTTGCCGTTTCGTACAGGTGTCACAACATACTTTGGTCTTCTTGAATTTAAATCATTAAGTACATGTAATCTATAGTCACGATATTCATATAAATAACGATCCTTCAATTCTGTTTGCATAATTTGAGTCAAAGGATATACATCATATCCATGCCATATCACAAGTTCATCATTAGTCCCTGATCTCCCCCCTCTAACATTATCGCCGGTTATATACACTGGCTCACCATTTACAGTCGGTATATTGGTTTCTACCGGATCTGCTCCAAAATAAGCTATTTCCTTCTTATCACAAGTCAAAGCTTCTTTTGGCATGCTGAATAGATCTTTATCAGATGGGCGTGCACTAAAATACTGTAGTTGTTGAGTCATAGCCCAAGAAAAATTACTCAATACACCACCAACAATACAATATTGATTTAAAACATCTGCAGATAATACCCTTCCTCTAGAATCTCTGATCGCAGACGAAGTTCCTCCAGCTGTACCTACATGATAAATGTATTGAGCTTCAGGCTTCACATTAAATGATAAATTTAATTTAGCACATAAATGAGTTGATAAATAATTAAGATAAGGGCCTTTTAGAGTTGGATTAATTGTATTTAGATAACTATTCTGAAAATATGCTCCAAGACCTACAGGAAATGTATAATCTAATAGCTCAAATTTTAAATCCTCTTCTTCTACAGAAAACTCGTCACATCCAGCACCTGGATCATCTGCTAGCTGTATGGCACATTTCTGTGCTACACTATCATTGACATGCTTAGCTAGCCCATCTATGCATCTTTTTATTTTTGAACTAAGCCCTTCATAATTTTCCCATCGGACATATTCTGGGTTAATGGTCACACCATCTTCCAAATATTTACTTGCAGGCCGCCTAATAGGATTTGGGTAATCCCTTAAATAATTGAAAAGATCTGACCTCTGACTAAAAGCATCACATAAATTGTATTTGACAGAATAAGATGTTGTCTCTGCAAGCGGCCTTACAGGTACATGAGCCGCTAACTTTTCCTGCTTCAAAGTACCGAGAGTACTAGACCCCGTAATAAAATTAAAAATTCCCTCTGCCACGATATGAGTGAAAGATTTGTTTGTTTGTTTGTCTTCTGGTTCATTTGTGAAGGGATCATAAATTTCTCCCGCTCCTAATGTATTACTAGGAGTTGCATTAAAAATTGTTTCAAAATACTTCTTCCTTAGTACATTTGGCTGTTTATAAGCTATAACACTTTTAGAACTCAATACAGGATTAAGATCATTAGCAAATAGTCCTTCACTAACATTAACAGCAGTAGAATCAATTATTGTTTTCACAGTCAATATACCACCTTCCGATGGGGTAATACTTACAATCTGTTGCAAATCATCACTGCCCCACATGCGCACCACACCAACAGCACTTCTTGATTGATCAACAAAACCACTATCAACAATAACTTTTCCCAACTGATAATCAATATTAACTAAAAAATCCACTAATTTTGTGAAAATATTACCTTGCTCTTGATTTTGATTTGTATCTTTATTATATCGTATGTCTTTTTCACCTAAACGAATACCGCTAGAAATAGTATCTGTAAACAAAGCATACATAGTAACATTAAAAAAACAATTTTTTTGATTTTCTTCATTGTCTAATGGCGATCCACGTTCGACACACTGAAATCCTCTTGGGGCACTTGTTTTTGGTATAGCAGGAAAAACTATTTCACCAGGCATCACTACATTAGAAGCATCCGGATTAAAAGAAAATTTAACAGGAATAGGAATTGCATTATACTGCCCTGAACCTCCATTATTACCGACACGAAATTTTGATTTTCCTGCCTCATCTATACTTGAAGTATAACCATCACTTACATAATTTACTGTAAATGAAGATAAATCAAGTTTTATTTTTGCATCTCTATTAATAACTTGTAGTTGACTTCGTGTTGAGCTATTTGGCTGCTGTGAAGTAGTCTGAGAATACACTCTCGTCTCATCACTTTGAGAGTACAATATGAAAACTATCAATATAAGAAAGACGATCAGCAAAAAGTTGTTTATACGATAAAAAAGACTCTTACTAAACATTTTTTCAGTACGATTATACAGGCTACACTGAAATTATCCAATATTAAATATCCATAAAAAGAGATTATTTAGGACTAATAAAACTAATTAATAAAAGGAAAAATTATTTAATGACCTTAGACAACACAAATAAAATTATCGAAATTATTAAACTGACCAATATAGAAGTCGTGATTGGTATATACAAAGTAAAATTATCATCTCTTATAAATATATCCCCCGGTAAAGAACTAATCTTGATAGGTAACTTATCCAGATAAATTAACGCAACACCGAATATAGTAATCAAAATACCAAGAAATATTAAAATTTTCCCTATAAATTCCATCGTCATAGATCAAACCTAAATTAATAATACTATTAAAATACATCACAAATACACACAATATACTAGAAAATTGCGGTATAATTAAAAAATCGAGTAGAGAAGAGCATATTAGAACTTATTACATCTTTTTTTCTAAATTAATGTTTCTAAATTATATATCAATTTCGGCGGTCTTGGCGTACATCTGAATAAATCGTTTCCTTGGACCTACTTCAGTACCCATTAACATTTGAAATATTCTATCTGCAGCTTCTGCATCCTCGATTGTGACCCTTCGCAATATACGTTTTTTTGGATCAATAGTAGTCTCGAGTAATTGATCTGGATTCATCTCTCCTAGACCTTTAAATCGTTGGATATTGGTTACTTTCTTGTTTTTCTTTGCAAGCTCTTCTAATAACCTTTCCTTTTCAGCATCGTCTTTTACCCAATAATATTCGCTCTTACCGACAGTAATTCTATACAAAGGCGGCTGAGCAAGGTAAACATAACCAGCATCAATTAGCTCTCTCAATTGTCTAAAGAAAAAGGTTAAAAGTAGAGTCTGTATGTGCGAACCATCAACATCAGCATCAGCCAATATAATAATCTTATGGTATCTTAATTTAGAAATGTCAAACATTTCCCCAATACCACAACCTAAAGCTTGCACAACCTGTTTTAAAATGTCATTTGCAAGAACTTTGTCAATACGATGTTTTTCTGTATTAATTGGCTTACCTCTTAAAGGTAACACTGCTTGTGTCATACGATCACGTCCCTGTTTAGCAGAACCTCCTGCAGAATCTCCCTCTACTATAAATAGTTCAGAAATAGATGGATCACGCGTGGTGCAATCGGCTAGTTTGCCTGGCAATCCTGCACCATCAAGAATAGATTTTCTGACAACACTTTCTCTAGCTGCTTTTGCTGCTTTCCGTGCTTTAAGTGATAGGATGCACTTTTCTACAATAGCTTTTGCAATTTTGGGATTTTCTTCTAGCCATTCTGACAGGCTTTCGCTCACGACTGAACGTACATGAGCAGCAACTTCCGTATTATTTAATTTGATTTTTGTCTGACCTTCAAATTGAGGGTTTTCAATTTTTACTGAAATTAGGGCAGTAAGCCCTTCTAGCACATCATCACCAGTGAAATTTTCATCTTTATCCTTCAATAATTTCTCTTTTCTTGCATAATCGTTGATAGTTTTTGTTAATGCAGTCTTGAAACCTGATAAATGTGTCCCACCTTCTGGGTTCACTACTAAATTAGCAAAAGCTGTTATATCGCTATCTATCGAATCTGTATAGACAAGCCCTATCTCTACATCTGTGGTTTCATATTGTTTATGCACATAAAATACATCTCCGATAACTTTTTCTCCCATTACAAGACTTTTTACATATGATTTCACACCACCTTGAAAATAAAGTTCATAGTCATAAGGATCCTCGAGTCTTTCATCCCGTAATATAAAACGTAAACCACCTACAAGAAATGCCTTCTGCCTGATACGAGAAATAATCTTTTTAAAGTCCCACTCTACAGTCTCAAAGATCTCTCTATCGGGTAAAAACGTAACTTTTGTGCCTCTTTTGTCTGTAGGACCTAATTCAGTGAATTCATCGACAACTTTACCACGCTCTAAACCAATCCTATACATCCGATTATTTTTATATACTTCCACTACCATCCGTTCTGACAAAGCGTTCGTAACTGTTAACCCTACACCATGTAGCCCTCCAGACACTTTATAGCCACCATCTCCGAATTTTCCACCAGCATGTAAGATTGTTAGAACTGTTTCTAAGGCAGTTTTACCGGTTTTTGGATGAATGTCGATGGGAATCCCTCGTCCATTATCTTCAACCGTCATAGAACCATCCTTCTCAATAGTAATACGAATCAGATCCGCAAAACCTCCTAATGCTTCATCAATAGCATTATCAACGATTTCCTTAAACAATTGATATAGACCATCTATACCTGTCCCTCCAATGTACATACCTGGCCTTTTACGTACAGCCTCTAAACCTTCGAGCACAGTGATCTTCGATGCATCATAATTTTGTAATTCTTGTTGAGTAACCATATTTCTACTAAAACAATCTCTTTATTTTACAGCTTTTGGAGATTATATGCACATGAGAGTTCTAGTAATACCTAAGGATGTGTCAATAAGTAAAAAATTAATTTATACAACAAAAATACTGCTACTGTTGTTCAAATTCCTTTATCAATTTAGGATTTACTTCTATATTCTCAACAGGTATTGTTGATAATAAAGCAGGATCATCTGGATTAAGTTTTTTAACATCAGTTATACTTTCCTGAGATTTTAAAACTAATGCAAATGATTCTAAATTTAAATCAACTTCTACTTGAGTATTACCACTGTAATCTGGTATTTCTCTATACGAAACACTAGTTACATTGACTAGCGGTGTAATTCTTTGTAATGCACCTAAAAATTCGATAAAGTTTGTCTTTGTACCTTTTATTCGAATACTAACAATCAATAATCTAGCCTCAGCATCTTTAGTTTGCAAAAAATTAGGAGAAAATTTGATTTCTCCTGAATTTAGAGAGTCAATTAATTCTGTGTAATCAATATTTTCAGTAAGATCTTCTAGCCTATTAATCGTACCCCTTTCATCTTCAATATTTACACTCACTTGTTGTTCCAAGGAATAATTACTAGCAGTCTGCTTAATTTTATCTATTAAAAGAGCTAATCGGCTATCGCTAGGAATGAGTTCTAAAAGACGATTCTCATATCTTGTGATATCTTCCTCTTTTAATAAAATTGCCTGTATATTCTCGCTGGTTTGTTTGAGATTGTTGTAATTTGAATTCAGTACTTCAATTTTATCTCGATAATCAAAATATTTAATTACATTAGGGTAAATTAACACTATTACGATAAAAAAAGCATAGGCAACAACAAATAATGGGAATCCAAAAAATAGAATTCTATTCCTTTTTAGTCCTTCTTGAATGATATCACTTTCACTATCTTTGAGTTCATCAACGTTTACTCCAGACGATACCGCAAACTGATTTGAACTAGCGTATATGTTATTGTCTAATTGGGTTTGATCAGGCATTCTCAATACTTAATTCCAGCTGAATTTCAGCAATTGATTGATTATCTACATTAGTAAACCTAATAGATTTGACTTTATAACTGGAGAATACATTATTCCTTTGTAGTTGATGTAATAAGTTTATACTACCTTCATAACCATTATCTGGTATGATTAGATTTACTAAAAAAGAATCCGATCCATAATTAATATCAATTCTTTTAATTTGTAAGTTAGAATATAACACTTGAAGATCATTTATAACCTGTCCAATATTAACATTTTTACCTCGTACATTATCGTATAAAGCATATCTATCATTTAGAAGAGTTATTCTTGATAATACGGATTCTTTCTGTTGAGTATACACGGATTTATTAGCATAATCGACAACTTCATTTTTTTGAACTTCTAAATCTCTATCAAAGTACTCACCTAATAGATAAGCTGCCAATCCCAATACTGTAAAAAATATAATCACAAGTAAATTAACAATCTTGTACCAATTTATTTCCGATTTAACCTGTTTTTTTATGGCAACATCCTTTTTAATCAGATTAAACGCAGAACTATTTTTAACTTTATTTCGATTTTTTGGTACCATGTTATATATCAGTCTTTCTTGCAAGCCCAATAGAAACAGTATAAGCTGAAGCATTTCTTCTGAAAAATGCCATATCACGCTCATTGACCCTGATGGTAGCCCATGGGTTAGCTATTTCAACTTCTGTATTTAGCTTGCCACGCATATAAGGCACAAGACCAGGCATATTGGATGCATCTCCAACAATAAATACCTTGTTAGGTGCTATTTCACTAAACTCTCTACGAAAATATTCCATAATTTTACGGATATCATCCATAATCATATCCATAACTGGAGCAATAGCATTCGCAAGTTTTCCATTAAAATTACTTGGATCAATACCATAAGTTTTTTTATACTCTTCAGCTTTCACTAAATCCATTGAGAAAGTTTGTGCAATAGCTTTAGTCACACTATCTGACCCATATGGTATAGAGTCTGAATAAATCAACTTGCCCCTAAATCCTACGCTTACATCAGTACTACCTGAACCAAAATCTACAATCATATAACTGTATTGACTTTCTGCAATATTTCCAATTAGAGACCTTACAGTAGCTATTGCTTCAGTTTCTGCAGCAATTGGCTCTAAACCAGCCATCTCCAATACTTTTAAATACCTATCTAGTACTGAGACTTTTACTGCTATACCTAAGACATCAGCTACCTTGACAGGGTCCTCATATCTTACTCCAACAATAATTTTATCTACTCTCATATCATTTAAAGGAGAATTAAGCCACTTTTTCATTTCAAATAAAACAGCAGTATCTAAGCTATTATCATCCACATAAGGAATACGTACAAGTAACCTTCTATAAACATGTCTCTCTGGCACAGCAAAAACAACATTTCTCATTCCAGCTAGATTTGAAGACTGTATAATTTCTCTTATAGATTTGGCAAGTACCTGTAAAGCTTCCTCATTATCGGAATCAAATACTCCTATCGGTGTTGATCCATACGCGTAGCCAGTCAATTTAGGGTTAGGAGTATCTATATCTGCTAAACTTACAGCCTTGATAGAATGATTACCTATATCTATTCCAAAAAACTTTGGCAGTCCCATGATTCTTTATTACAGAATAAAAAAATATTATTACCGAGTCAACACGTCCTTTCAAAATGCATAAAAAACCTGTAATACAATGTTTTTATAATCCCACTATAGTCTTAGGTAAATTATTTGGTTGAGCACCGAGTACATCCGTAGACCATAACAAGTATCGAGGATCATAATCCACATATAAGATGGGATTCACAAAATCACGGAAATAAATATTGCTTAAACTATTATTAATTGGATTGTTAACACTCCTAGCAATAATACCCCGCGAATAAACAAAACCTCTTACTATGTTAGTCCTATACGAATTTGAGGTGACTATATAACCTGAAGCCAATAAAGCACCGTTATATAAACTAAAACCAGACCTGTCTTGAGGATCTCCCAGAGTGATATTTCCGTTTTTATTGATATAAAGACGTCTTTGCTGTAATTTGCGAGTGTCAGAAAATTGGTAAGATATTCTAGTGCCCCCACCGAGAGAATACTGATTAAAATTGCTTACATTACCGATAGAATTGATAGTCAAATTACAATTACCAGAAGTCTGACAAATGACCATTAAACTTCTATCATTCTGATCATTATCAGTAACAAACACATTTATAGGTGACTGAGACGTTGATGCAGATTGTAGCACCACAACTCTATACTGAGCCTCAATACTACTCAAATTCAGAGTATAACTAGTCCCGCTTACAGAAATCCGTTTTATCTCGTTTTGCGGAATGTTTTGTAGAAAATCAAATTGACTGATATTTATAGAGCTTGAGCTATTCGATCTTTGATAGCACCAATTGAGCGCTGATGCTGATTGCGAATTGTTACAATTCATCAGACCTTCTATCACATAATCACTGAGAAAAGGCTGTCTATTAATATTCATATTTACAAAATAATTTTGTGTTCCTATAGATACTCGAGGAACATTTGAAACATACGCTCCAAAGTCTCCGCCCGTTGTAGATACTTCTAATCCAGTATTCACACAATAATCGTAAAAGGAAGCATCAGATATACTAAAACTGCCTTTCCAATTGCTCTGAGCTGATGTATCTATGACACGGCCAGTACTATCCCTCACATAAGCAACATAAAAGAAATTACGCTCATTCAGAAATCGATTTAACGATTCAACGGTAGTACTATTAAAGTTACCAGGATCAAGTCTCACAGAAAAAGAGAGAGTAGCTGTACTTTGGAATCTATCAAAACTGACTGAATGTATAGTAACACCAGGAACACTCTGCTGAAAACTTTGATCGCTTGCAATGAGTATGTAGGGCCAAGGCAATAAGTTAGTTGACGGATTTCCGTTTATATCAAAAGGCAAATCAGAACGCGTGTATGGGTGGCTGCTTCCACCAGGAAATAGTGCCAAAACAATCTTATTAACACTTGTATTCGGAACATTTGAAGGTAAGACATCTATCCTGTACCTTAAATCAAAAGCATTTGTCGCCGCAGGAAAAGTACAACTTTCGACCCTAAATGACCCCTGAACAACTTTCGGATTAGAGTAGGGTACTAAACTCAAATTATTCTGACAAGGAGAACTAGCATAATTACTACTACCAGGAATTTTTACTCTTACTCGGAGAGAATTAATTCGACCCTGAACGATATCTGGATGAGATGAAGCAAATGTACTATAATCAAATTCCCGTGTAAAAGTGTAAGAATAATTGACTGTATTAATGGCAGAAGTTACAGCTTGTCCCGATGCACTAGCTATTACAACAGCATCATTCGTAGGATGTAGTAAATCGATCTGAGCATTGCCACCTGGATTTGATGTGCTACCCGAAAATGTAATGGAGACACGAGGATTTTCAGGCGATACACTAGTAGAACTCATACTAAGATTGGTACAGGTGTTTTGCGGCGGAGTCGGTGGAGGAGTTTGTGGTATTATATATATCCATATTCCCCTCTTATCCACTGGATTTGGCAATATCATATGAGGAATACGTTGAGTGTTATCATTAGCAGCAAAAAGCATTCTCATAGTCTTAGAGTAATATATGGTATCGACAGGGACATCTACCCCACGACTATACCAATTACTTAAGAAACTCCATGTGTTTCCATTCTGTACGAGATCCAACTGTAAAAGTTTGTTTAATTTATTATCAAATCCCGAAGAAGAAGGATCACACAAGATAACCCTGTACTTATAGTTATGAACTCCGTGGTTAAAATCGACTTTTCCGCGACAAAAAGTATGTCCGAATAATATTTTGAGTTTATTCCCTTCTTGTATTTCTGTGAAGGAGCCTCCATTCATCCGCACGCCAGAAGCACCATGACCATTAGGACAGCCAGTAGGTTGATCAGCGCCACCTACCGTAAATACACCATGATCATATATAGACCCATTATTATCGTTAATCCTAAATCCTGCAATCTGCATTCTTACTGTCTCAGGGTTAATTTGATCTTTCGCCATACACGAATCATTACTAACAACGCCACCTACTGCAAAACGTATTTTACCATCAGAAGAAGTATGCTGGTCCAATATAGTAAAACCATATTTCATGGGAAAAGAATTATTGGGGTTGTCAAAAAAATCTCGGAAAGCAGTGATTATACGGGAGTTGCCAGTCGTCCAAGCTCCTCTAGTCGTGCCGATACGAACAAATTGATAAAACTGAATACGATTCGTAATCGCCGTGGTAAATGCATATAAAAATGGATGGTTACGACTAGCTATCAAAGCTCGTAATTTCGAACAGTCCATACCACGATGTTTTGTACTCTTTCCTCTAAAATCTTGGCTTAAAAGAGAAAAAACAGCACCTAGACCTCGACTATCTGTTGTCGGAATAAATGGCAACGAGGATAACTCACTGGAAGGAGGTAATCGCATATTACTCCCTTCGGGGTCAAAATAGCTCAAACAAATATATTCCACCGAAGTACCTTCTTGTATAATACCCTGTTGTCCTTGTCCAGAGCTATATTTATAGCTTAATAACAGCTGATGCTGATCCTTACTCCACAAAATATACACCTTTTCATTTGATACCGCAGTATGGACAATACCACCAAGACCAAAATATCTCCAAACGAGCTTAGAATCCTTGTTAACAAGCGTCAGATTGTTTCCATTACTGGAAAAAGTAAAAACTTCGAGCGCAACAAAAAATTCATTTGCTCCTTTGAATTCTTGTGAACATCCAGTTCGACCGACTCTTGCTATAATAACCTTGTTATCTACAATTTCTACAGCCATATTATTCCGTTCAACTCCGGTAGCACCTCTATTACACCCAGTATATGTTGCTAATATTTCCCAGGTATTTGCTGTTCGATTGTACTTGAATATACTGCCATACCCGACAGCTACTACTTGGCCGTGTATTTCTCCTATCCTTGCAAAACCCTCATAGTAGTGTGCTTGTATATTTGAATCACCCTCTGGATGTGGATAATTATTTGCATCCAAAGAAAGGGCAAATTGGGGATTAAAATCGCTCGACTGAGCTTGCACAACACTAGGCTTAAAGACATTCTTATCATTTTGGCTATTACTAGAACCAATAGCATTACTATTATTACGATTACGATAATGAAGCAGGTATGAATCTAATGTATTATTATACGGACCTTGTACTAAGAAATATAGACCAAGTAATAGTATCAAAAATATTTTGTTTAGTTTGGGCAGTATTTTCATTGTCTTTTAGAGACTATTTATATTGTAATAAAAGCAAATACTCTATTCATGTTCACATTATATATTCAAATTTTCATCACTCACGAAAACCTTTCAAATAGCCTTTTACATTTTTTACTAATAACTCATTAGATAGAGATACTTTCACTAGATAACCTTCCGCACCATAATATAAGGCATCTTTGATATTATTAGCTATAGATATATTAGTTAACATCACAACAATAGGGTTGTGGTACTTTTCTTTTTCGGACTTGATGATTTTTAGTACTTCTATACCATCTGGGCCTTCATTCATCATTATATCAAGTAAAATCAGATCATACTTGCGCTCTGTAGCCTTCAGTAATGCTTCATTGCCATTACTCGCAGTATCAACCTCAAAACCAGCATCACGTAAGACCTCTGAAAAAATCTCTAAAATCATAGGCTCATCATCTACTAATAAAATAACTTGCTTTTGTGTTTCAGTATTTACATTATCCATATTATTAATCTAATAATAAAATAACATTATTACAAAAAAAGTAAACACCTGTTTTAGTACAATTATTCTTCAAGATAAACATAATCAAAAATACCAGGAAAACCAATAATAGTTTGTCCTGCTCCTCGCTCAAAAGTTACTATAGCATCACTACCTAAAACATTATCTTGCGTCAAACCACCAATACCAGTAACGATAAATTCATACTTCTGAGTCGTAGCTAATAAATTCCCATCACTACCATAGACACTTAAAGTCACACCTACATTGCCTACATTCTGACTTAATAATCGAGCTGTCACATACAATGTATTGTTACGTGTCATATTAGTACTGTTCCTAATACCATTAGATACATCATAAAATTCGACATATGTCGAATTACGACCACAATTCCTAACCCTACCTTTCTCTACTTTTGCTATTCCATTATTATCTAAATAAGCTCGAGTCACAATCAATTGAACACCATTAGACAGACCATCACAACGGACACTGACAGACCCTGTAGATACTCCGCTTGACAAACTTTGGCTTAACTTCAACATTACTCGTGGGGAACTAGATGATAAAGTCACAGCAGAGTTTGGTGATAATCGACCATAAACCTTGGTCGTTGGACTACCAACGTTTAAACATTCTATTTCAACAAAATCACGGTTTATATTAGATAACGTATTTAAGCAATTAACCACATTTGTATTATTCATATCTGTTACAATAGAAATAATTTGATTTGCCTTATTTTCTGCCTCTGCTACAGCTCTATCAAATTGTGCAATACGTTCTACATTTACCTGAGTCAACAAAATCCTGTCAGCCATACTAACCATAATTAACAATGCCAAAGTACTTATTACTACAACCATTAATAAAGATTGGCCGGATTTTTTATTATTGATTTGTGTTAAAAATTTTTT
>VSSL01000144.1_pt1 | contig 18712 bp, 17 predicted proteins | sample 4557531 | NCBI WGS metagenome assembly VSSL01 (sample SAMN10986726, study PRJNA523729) | hot springs metagenome | isolation source: hot springs | place: India:Timba, Gujarat | collected 2018-05-31 | reverse complement strand
TTTTTTGATTTTAAAATTATTCAATATTTAATAATAAAAAATATATCAACACTGAATTAAAATCAAAGTAAATTTAAATAAAAAATAACATAATTATAATAAATTGTATAAGAGAATTAACCTTATTATTTTTAATCTATTAAAATGAATTCATCAAAAACATTTATTCAGGATAGTTATTTTATTGTCTGCGATGTAGAAACGACAGGATTATCACCATACTTAGATAGAATAATAGAAATTTCTCTTATTAAGATTAAAAATGGAGAGGTCACGGATAATTTTACAACTTTAATTAATCCGAAAAGACACATTCCATCATTTATAACATCAATGACTGGAATTGGTAATGAAGATGTAATTAACAAACCAACTTTTGAGGAAATAACAGATGAAATATATAGATACATCTTTGATGAAAGTGAAACCCCACCAATTTTCTCTGGTCATAATGTGTTATTTGATTATAAATTTGTTAAAGAATCTCTTAGAAGAATAAATCCCAAGAACCATTTTGATTTAAATACTCTATGTACCTGCAAACTTGCACGAAGGTTATTAAGAAAATTAAAAAGTAAATCTCTTTCAAACCTTGCAAAATATTTTGGGATAAGGCAACTACGTCACCATCGCTCATATAGCGATGCGATAACAACTGCAAGGATACTTTTAAAATTTCTGGAGATACTACAGGAAGAATACGACTACGAATATATTGAAGATGTTATTCGTTTTCAGAATAGCAGAATATATACAAAAGAAAATAAATCCCCTGCACTTAAAAGAATAAATATTAACTTAAAAAAACTTCCCGAAGAGCCAGGTGTGTATTTTATGAAAGATAAATCAGAAGAAATACTATACATTGGAAAAGCAAAGAATCTAAAAGAGAGGATTTCTTCCTATTTTCATCATCACACTCAGATATCGCCCAAAATACGAAAGTTACTTTCTTCAGTATATCTCATAGACTATGAAATAACAAACTCAGAACTTTCTGCATTAATATTGGAATCCAAACTTATAAAAAAGCACAAGCCAAAATATAATACTGCAATTAAGAGATTCAGATACCATCCTTTTTTAAAAATAAATTTTCAGTATGACTTCCCTACAATAGAGAGCGTGTATGAAATAGAAAATGATAGTGCATATTACTATGGACCATTTACAAGCAAAAGTACAATCAATTTACTCTTAAAAGACATTCAAAATAATTTCAAATTAAGAAAATGTGAAAAAAAAAGAAATTAAGCCCAATGAAAAAAACTCAAAATTGTTTTTATTATGATTTAAAAAAATGCTATGCACCCTGTAAAAATTATATTACAAAAGAAAAATACTTTAATGAAGTTGAAAGAGTACATAATTACCTAACAGGTACTGATGTAAATTCTGTTCAATTTAAATTGCGTTTACAAATGGAAAATTTTTCTGATAAAATGGAATTTGAAAAAGCAGCAGAAATAAGAGATAAATTGCGAGATATATCAAAAGTAATGAATAACTATAAAGTAATTACATCGGCAATAAATGATAAAAAAGTAATTATTAAATGCGATAATAAAAATAAAAGAGAAATTTTTATTATTCACAATGGAAAATTAGTCAATACTTATCTGTTAGATAGTAATAATGAATATGACCAGAGTAATATTCTCAGTGACATTTATGAACAGTCAGAATATTTATTTTTTTCCCTTAACAAATATTCAAAACATAAATACACACAGGAAGAGTTAGATGAAATAAAAGTAATTTCAAACTGGCTTGCTGTAAATTATAATAATACAAGTTTCCTTGAAATAGATGAAGAAACTTCCCAAGAAAAAATTATGAAATTCATAACATCTTGATAATTAAATACTTATAAATTTAATTTTATAAAAAAATTTATTGTTTTTTGGTATTCAATTTTAAACAAATTATTTTTAATTTTGAACTGTAAATAATATTAATAAACAAAATTAAGGAGATAGAAAACTGTGGCAGTAAAGATAACAGATGAATGTATCGCCTGTGGAGCCTGTGAAGCAGAATGCCCCAATAATGCAATATATGAGGCAGGAGTTCCCTGGGTCCTCGGAGGCGAAGAACATGAACCACTTTCAAATGACTATACTTACGTTGTTCCGGACAAATGTACAGAATGTGTGGGATTCTATGATGAACCTCAATGCATTCCTGCATGTCCAACGGAAGCAATAGTTATGGACGAAGACCATAAGGAAACAAAGGAAGAACTTATGGCTAAGAAACTTAGACTTGATGAAATAGGAAGATAATAGATTTGAAAATAACAATTAATAAAAACCCGGAATTTTCATCCGGGTTTTTTTAAAATAAATAATATGCATATACCAGATGGTTATTTGAGCCCACAAACATACATTCCTTTGTATGGAATAATGGTTCCTTTCTGGGGCATAGCTATAAAAAAAATAAAAAAAGTACTCACTTCTACATACATACCATACATTGCAATGAGTGCAGTTTTCTCATTTCTAATAATGTTGTTTAATATACCAATTCCCGGCGGAACAACAGGGCATGCGGTCGGAGCTGCAATAATTTCAATAATTCTTGGGCCCTGGGTTGCTGTTATTTCCGTTAGTGTTGTTTTAGTTATTCAAGCATTACTTTTTGGTGATGGCGGTATTACTGCTATTGGTGCAAATTGTTTTAATATGGCTGTGGTTATGCCCTTTGTATCCTATATCATTTTTAAACTTTCTATAGGAAATTCAAAATCAAAAATAAGGATACAAATAAGTTCATTCCTTGCAGGATATTTTGGACTAACAATAGCAGCTGTTTTAACTGCAATAGAACTGGGGATTCAACCTCTGATTGCTCATTCAGAAGATGGTACTCCACTTTACGCACCATATCCTCTGAGTATATCAATTCCTGTTATGGCTCTTGAACATCTACTTATTTTCTCAATAGCAGAAGGGTTAATTACAATGGCTATTTTAAGTTATTTTCTAAAATATGAACCGGAATCTATTTATAGTATAAAAGAAAATAATTAAATTTTAGAGCGTGAATAAATTCCAGAAAAAATTATTAATTTGGTTGTTGATTCTTATAATATTAAGCCCGTTGGGAATATTATTACCATATTTATTTAATGCTGGTGATGCGTGGGGAGAGTGGGATATTGAAACCGTTGAAAAAATGAAGGGGTTTATTCCAAAAGGTATGGAAAAATTATCTTCCTTATGGAAATCATTATTCTCTGATTATACAAACTTATTTGGAGAGGATTTACCATTAAGTTTGCAAATAATTTCTTATATACTTTCAGCATTGCTTGGTTCAATAATAATATATTTTCTATTGAGGTTGATTCTTAAATTATACAAAAATGCAAGTGAAACTTCCTGATTTTCTTTGCAGGGATAATAATTTTAACAAATATATCCTTCAGAAAAATAAATCCAAAAATATTTCTGATAAACCTGACTTATCTCATAGTTCAAAAAAAAAGATTCAAATTAAAATTTGTCGATAAAGGTTTAATCAAAACCTCGGGTATTTTAAAGATGTATTTTGATAATACAACAATATCAAGTAAAAAAAATTATTTAAATATAATCCCTGCAAAAGTAAAATTAATTTGTTTAACTTTAATACTAATAATAATTTCTCTTTCAAACACAATAGAATATCAGTTAATAATTTCAGGATTTTTAATTTCTCTTAATCTTGTTTTTCTAATTCAGCTAAAAGAAAAAAATATTATCTGGAGTTATATAAAAAAAATTATTTACCCAACGATTCTTTTAGGTTTCTTACTTTCTTTACCAGCTTCAATTAATTTAATAACAAAAGGTGAAGAGCTAATAAATTTAATCCAACTGAACAAGGAATATAAATTCTGGATTTATAAAATTCCTGACAAAATATTTATCTCCAAAGAAGGCATAAAAATAACATTTTTAATTACTTTAAGGGTTTTCAACTCTATAACTATTTCTATGTTAATTCTTCAAAGTGAACCAATTGAAAAAATTATTAACTCACTAAAGGTATTAGGTATACCAACTGCAATAAGAACAATATTACTGATTACCCAAAAATATATTTTAATTTTTTCAAGAACGGTAGAGAAATACTACTTTTCTTTAAGAAGCCGATTGTTTACAGAGCCAAAAAAATCTCAATTATATGAAATAACAGGTTCAAGGGCGTTTCTACTTTACAAGAAAACAAAAGAAAAATTTTATGATATTTCTTTAGCCCTCAGAAGCAGAGGAATAAATAATATATGAATTCAGATAAAATTTTATATGATTTAAAAAATATCTCTTTTAAATATTCAAATGATATTGTTGCATTAGAAGATATTTCTTTAAAGATAGAAGAAAATTCAATTTTTGCTTTTGTCGGTGTTAATGGATGCGGAAAATCAACCCTGATGTACATACTTAATGGTTTGATTTTTTCCAAGACCGGAATTTTAAAATATAGAGGTGAAGAAATTAATGAGAAAAAATTTAAAGATTCAGATTTTGTAAGAAAATTTCGTACTACAAATGCTCTTGTTTTTCAAGATTCCGATACTCAACTGTTTTGTTCTGATGTATTTGCAGAATTATCGTTTGGTCTCCTGCAAACCTCAATGCAGGAGAAAGAGATAAAGGAAAGAATCGAGCAGGTCGCAGAATTAATGAATATAACTCCCTTGCTTGGACGCGCTATTTCTTCCCTTTCAGGTGGAGAAAAGAAAAAAGTCGCTATCGCTTCTGTATTAGTTTTAAATCCAGAAGTAATATTATTAGATGAACCAACTTCTGAACTTGACCCTAAAACACAGGGACTTTTAGTAGAAATAATTAATGAACTTCATAAAGCAGGAAAAACAATAATTTTTTCCACACATGACCTTGGATTGATAGATGACCTAAAACCAAAGTTGTGTGTAATGAACGAACAACACAAAGTTGAGATAATCGGGAAAGCAGATGAAATACTTAATAATGAAGAATTATTATTAAAAGTAAATTTAATACACGAACACACGCATATACATAACGGGATATCCCACAAACATATACATTCACACTATAGACCCCACAAACACTGATAGCTTTTTCCTAAATAAGAAGAGAAATAAAAAATTGCAAATCAACAAATTAAATTTTTAGTTTTCCCTTAAAACATATTCATCGTATTCAATCTCAAATCTCAATTTATGTTTTGACTCTTCCTGAGCAAGAGAAAGAAAAACTTCCTTTAAATCAGCATTATCAACTCGTGTAGAAAGTTTCATATACAGTTTATAAGCAGCTTTTTCCTTATTCATTGCTAATATTAAGGCTTCTTCATAACTCATATTGGGACTTGGTGTAATATTGACAGTGTAATCAGAAATTTTTAAATCCTGAACTTTTTCATCGGATATTTCTAAAATGCCCTCATCTTTAATTTTCTGAAGCCTTGCTTTATGCTTCACTTCTTCCATTGCAAATTCCTGAAAAACATTTTTCATCTCTTCATTGCGAGCCTTTACAGAAAGGTTTGTATAGAAATCAACCGACTCCTGCTCTCTTTTAATTGCAAAATCAAGGACATCATTAATATTTTTAAAATCTACCATATTTGTTTATTTAATTTATTTTAATATTTGTTGATTTATAAAACTCTTCTTCAAATCTTTTTACTATGTTATCGCACCCATAATTAAACATTCTGTTATAATTATCTTCTGTCGTATGCTCAAGTTTTAATTTCCCATCTTCCTGCTTTTCTGGTAATAATGAAGCAATTTCAATTGTTATATTATTTGTTAAATCAAGTTTATTTTTCACTCCAAATAGTTTCATTAAATCAATAAATTGTTCAAAATGTTCTCCTTTCAATAAATGGATCAATCTCCCTGTCAAAATGTAAAATAAATTTCTGTGTATTTAGTATAACTACCACCACTCTCCTGAGGAAGTGAAGCAGGCAAAATTAAATCGGCTAATTCAGCAGTCTCAGTCATAAAATAGTCCTGAACTACTTTGAAATTAGTTTTATTAAACAATTCAAGAACTTTATCTTTTTCTACAGCACATCCAACAGGGTCTTCCCCAAATATAAACATATTCTTTGCATTACCTTTAGAAATAAAATCAAATAAATCTTCGTTCACGGAAACAGGAATCTGAGATATGTTCCATACTTTTTTCAACTTTGTAATAAATTCTTCATCATTAACTATATCCTTTCCACCTACACCATAAGCAGGTGTAATACCCATATCAAAAAGTCCCTGAGAATTATTCTTTTCTTTTAAAGCAATTAACCCGCTTGATATTTTCCCTAATTTTCCGGTAATTATAGCAAGGTTATATAATTCCTTAACAGTATTAGAGGAAAGATGTTTTTCTGAAAAGATAATTATTGCTTTTTGCTCAAGATTATAACCTTCAGCAAATTCCATTAACCTTTTTTCGAAAAATACACCAGAATTCTTTAAAAGAGCATTATAATCTTCAAATAGTGTTAATTTTTTATAATCCTCAAAACCTTCTGTGTGGTCATCAATAAAAATTCTATTCTCTCGATTATGGCTAAGTAAATAATGTATAACTGCCTTAATAAAATGGTAATAAGATTTCACAATTAAAGCCCTGTCAGCACGCTTAAGTAAGGAACTATTTTCATTCGTTGTAACAACCTCAAACAAAGTTTTATTCTTTGAGCGAGTATTATTTATAAGATAACTAACGACGGGGTTTTCATAATTAATTTCTGAACCAATTAGATATATTTTTCCAGCACCTTGAATTTGCTCAAATGGGACATTCAAATAATTATCATAGAAATAACCATTTCCCCTATTTAAATAATGAAAGCTATTTATATTGTTGGTCTTAACAGCAGCTCGAGCAAATTTTTGAATGAGATATAATTCTTCATTTGAAAGTCTTGCTCCAGCAAAGAAAACATTTTCATCTGGTAAAACAGATTTAATTTTATCATATATTATCTTGTATGCAGTTTCAAAATCAATTTCTTTGAATTGTCCTCTATGTTTATACAGGGGTTTTAAAATTCTCGATTTATCATTCAAATAGTGATAACCGAACTTTGCAAATCTGCAAATATTAGTATCTTTATTAATCACACCGGATGCCCCTGTAACTTTCATATAATATCCATTTATATGATGTAACTTAATCTCACAACCTATAGAACAAAAATTACATACGGTTTCATAATCGGATAATTTTACCGGACCAGGTTTGAATTTCACATTTTCCGTTATCGCACCAGTTGGACAGGTTGAAATACATAAACCGCAAGATTCACAATCAGTATCAAGAAGTTTTTTATTCATACTTGGTGCCACATATGTATCAAAACCTCTGTTGACAAGACCTAAAGCATTTGCACCTACTACATCTTTACAAATTCTAATACATCTTGAACACAAAATACATTTATTGTTATCTATTTCTATATATGGATGCCTGAAATCAATTTCATATGTTTTAAATTCACCACCAAGTTTATATTGTTCTGCCTTATATTCTGTAGAATATTTCTTTAATTCGCAGGTAAAATACTCAGAGCACCCACACTCAAGACATCTAAGTGTCTCTCTATATGCCATCTCATCGGTATAACCCAATTCAACCTCATCGAAATTTTTACGCTTCTCAGGTGGTAAAGTGGGCATTTCTTCCCTTAACTGATGTTTATATCTATCTTTATATTCTTCCGGTAATTGTTTTCTAAAATTATCTTTCCTGCTTATAAATTCAAAATCTTCCCCTTTAACTTCTTCGCCAGATAAATATTGATGGCAACTGCGAGCTGCTTTCCTACCCTGTGCAATTGCTTCAATTAAAGTAGCCGGTCCTGTAACGGAATCGCCAGCAGCAAATATATTTTTTATTGAGGTTCTTAAAGTGTTTTTATCTGCCTCAATATCTCCCCATTTATTTATTACTAATTTTTCTTCTGAATTATCATTAATATCATTAATAAAATCAACATTTGTTCTTTGCCCTATTGCAGCGAGTATATAATCAAGTTCTATTTCAAATTCCGAACCATCAATTTTAATTGGTCTCCTTCTTCCAGATGCATCAGGCTCACCGAGCTTCATTTTATAACAGGTAAGAGATTTAACTTTACCGGATTCATCAAGATTAATTTTAGCTGGGGCTGTCAAGAATAAATACTCTACTCCTTCAAGTTTTGATTCGTGAATCTCTATTTTGTTTGCGGGCATTTCATTTTCAGTCCGACGATATATTATATATACTTTATCTGCTCCACATCTTACAGCAGTCCTGCAACAATCCATCGCTGTATTTCCGCCACCAATAACAGCAACTTTCTTGCCTGTAAAATCATATCTTTGACCTGTCAGTTCCATATTTCTCAAAAAATCAATACCAGAAAATACATTCTCTGCATTATCATTCTCGCAACCAATTCTGGTACCAGACTGAGAACCTATTGCGAGAATAAAAGCATCATAATTATTTTTAATGTCTTTATAACTTAAATTAGCACCTAATCTTTTTTGATAATGAATTTTAACACCAAGTTTACAAATATTCTCTACTTCTTTATCTATTATTTCATTTGGTAATCTATATGGAGGTATTCCATATCTTAGCATTCCTCCCGGAAACGGATTAGCTTCAAAAATTTCAACTGTATGACCTTCAATTGCTAAATAATACGCTGCAGTTAATCCACCGGGACCTGCACCAATAATGCATACTTTTTTATTTGTTGCAGGCTTTATTTCTGGTATGTAATCATTCTCACTTTCAAAATCTTTATCTGTTGCATATCTTTTCAGATAATCAATTCCAACTCCAACCCCTTCAACTAAATTTCTTCTACATGCAACCTCGCAGGGTCTTACGCAAACTCTTCCGCAAATAGCAGGTAAAGGGTTAGTTTCTTTTATTAATCTAACCGCTTCGCTATATAAACCTTTATTTATAAGAGCAATATAACCCTGCACATCTACCCCTGCAGGACAGGTCAATTTACATGGGGCAACACAATCAGCATAATGATTGCTTAAAAGCAATTCCAGAGCAGCCTTACGGGATTTAATTACCTTATCGCTATTTGTAGTAATTTTCATACCTTCAGCAATTTTGGTCGAGCAGGATGGTTGTAACCCTCTCATCCCTTCGACCTCTACAACACATACATAACAGGAAGAATAAGGTTCCAATCTTTCATCATTACATAAAGTTGGAATATCAATACCATTTCTAAGAGCTAATTGAAGAATTGTTTCTCCCTTAATTCCTTTTACAATCTTTCCGTTAAGAATTACATTTAATTTTTCCATTATAAATATATTTACTCAAAAAATTAAAAAACTTTAATTGCATCAAATTTACATTTAGAATAACAATCACCACACTTGATACACAATTCCTGTTTAATATAATGAACTTGTTTCTTTTCACCTTCAATCGCATTTACCGGGCATCCTCTTTTACAAACAAGACATCCTACACACTTTTCAGGAATTACTTCATAGGTCAATAATTTTTTACAATACAAAGCAGGACATTTTTTATCTCTAATATGAGCTTCATATTCATCTCTAAAGTATTTTATAGTAGTTAACACAGGATTCGGAGCAGTCTGACCAAGGCCACAAAGAGAACTTTCTTTAATCTGATTTGCAAGAGTTTCTAATGCTTCGATATCACCTTCTTTCCCTTCTCCCTCTGTAATTCTTGTTAAAATCTCAAGCATTCTTTTGGTTCCTATTCTGCAGAAAGTGCACTTACCACAGGATTCCTTTTGTGTAAAATCAAGGAAAAATCTCGCAACATCCACCATACAGGTAGTTTCATCCATAACAACCATACCACCGGAACCCATAATAGCCCCTGTCGCATTAACTGAATCATAATCAACTATTGTATCAGAAAGGTATTCCGGAATACATCCACCGGAAGGACCTCCTAATTGTACTGCTTTGAACTTTTTATCACCGATTATTCCGCCACCAAGGTTATAAATAATCTCTTTAATAGTAATTCCCATAGGTACTTCAACTAAACCACCATTTTTAATTTTACCTGTAAGAGCAAATACTTTTGTCCCTTTACTTTTTTCTGTACCGTACTTAGAGTATTCAGCAGCACCGTTTAAAATAATCCATGGAATATTTGCGTAGGTCTCAACATTATTAATATTTGTAGGTTTTTTCCATAATCCGGAAACCGCAGGGAATGGGGGTCTTTTTCTTGGCATACCTCTTTCACCTTCAACAGAGGCAATTAGAGCAGTTTCTTCACCGCAAACAAACGCACCAGCACCTTCTTTAACATAAATATCAAAATCAAAACCTTCTATTCCAAATATATCTTTTCCGAGATAGCCTCTTTGTCTTGCCTGTTCAATTGCTTTATTCAATCTCTTAACAGCAAGTGGGTACTCTGCCCTACAGTATATTACTCCTTCATTTGCACCAATTGAATATGCAGCAATAATCATTCCTTCTAAAACTGAATGTGGGTCACCTTCTAATACAGATCTGTCCATAAATGCTCCAGGGTCTCCTTCATCAGCATTGCAAATTACATATTTTTCTGTTCCGGGAGAGCTATTGGCAAATTTCCATTTTAAACCTGTAGGAAATCCACCACCGCCTCTACCTCTTAAACCTGAATCCATAACAATTTTAATTACATCCTGACAACTGATTTTTTCATCCGCAATTTTTTTCATTGCTTTATACCCCATACGGGCTTCGTATTCATCAATTGATTCAGGGTCAATATAACCACAGTTTCTTAATGCTATTTTTACCTGCCCCTTGAAATACTTGCTATCAGGAGTTTCAATTACATCTGAATAGACAAGATAATCCTTAAATGGGGTTAACTTCTTAATATGACTATCTAAAATCTCATCAATTTTTTTAGTATCAACTTCACCATAAAGATAAGATCCTGTTTCATCCTTTATCTCAACCAGAGGTTCTTTGAAACACATTCCAATACAACTTGTCTTTTTCAGTTCAAAATCCAAGTTATCTGCTTCTTTAATTCTTTCAATTTCACTATAAACCTTTGCTGCACCAGCAGCAATTCCACAACTACCTAAACCTACAATAACTTGTATTTTATCCATTTAAGAAATGTTTTATTATTTATGAATGTTTAATTTTGAGAAGGTTCTTCAATCTTTTTAGAACTAAGAACCTCTTTTCTTCTAATCTCTTTAACTATATCAACAGCTTTCTTTCCAGTTAGTTTTCCATAAGTTTCTTCACCAATCATCATTACAGGTGCTAAAGAACAACAACCAAGACAGGCAACAGTTTCAACAGTAAAAATTCCATCGGAGGTAGTTTCACCATCTTTTATCTCAAGAAAATTTAATATATCCTCTGTTACTTTCGTTGCATTCTGAACATGGCAGGCAGTTCCATGACATATACGAACAATGTTTTTACCGACAGGACTAAGTCTGAATTGAGCATAAAAAGTTGCAACACCATATAAGTCATTAAGTTTCAAACCTGTTTGCCTTGAAATTTCATAGAATGCTTCTTCAGGAATATAACCATAAATATTTTGAACACCCTGAAGTAATGGTATTAAATTACCTTTTTTATATTTATATTTTTTTATTAATCCTTCTAATGGGCTTAAATCTACTTCTTGCTTTGGAATCTCCTTATCTTCAATTTTACTAATCCGTTCTATTCTCATAATAATAAATTAAAATTATTTAATAAAATAATTAAGATTCTTTATTTTCATTATTAACATTCGCATGTTCCGGTACAGATATATTATTATTCTGTTTTTCTTTTTGTACAGTCAAATCTTCACCACTAAGCTTCTTATGAATTGCATTTGCTGCTATCCTACCAGCACCCATAGCAAGAATTACAGTAGCAGAACCTGTAACAATATCTCCACCAGCATAAACATTTTCAACAGAAGTTTCATTTGTTTCTGGATTTACCTCAATGTATCCCCATTTATTTCGTTTTAATTCAGGAAAATCCTGAAATATTAAAGGATTAGAAGTCGTACCAATTGCTACCACAACGAGGTCACAATCAATTATAAAATTAGACCCTTCAATTGGAATAGGTCTTCTTCTTCCTGAACTATCAGGTTCTCCCAATTTCATTCTAATACATTCCATACCCTTAACCATCTTTTGATCATTACCAATATATCTTACAGGATTTGTTAGCAACATAAATTTAATTCCTTCTTCTTCAGCATGTCTGACTTCTTCAATTCTTGCGGGTAATTCTGCTCTTGACCTACGATATACAATTGTAACTTCTGATGCACCTGTTCTAATAGCAGTTCTTGCTGAGTCCATAGCCACATTACCACCACCAATAACAACAACTTTATTTCCTTTAGGTTTTGGTGTATCGTATTCCGGGAAGCGATAAGCTTTCATCAAGTTCATTCTTGTTAGGTATTCATTAGCGGAAAATATATTACCTAAATTTTCACCTTCAATATTCATAAAAACAGGCAAGCCCGCACCAACTCCAATAAAAACAGCATCAAAATTTTCCCTCAATTCCTGTATAGTAATTGTTTTCCCAATAACAGAATTTAATTCAATTTTAACACCAAGTTGTTTTAAATAATCAATTTCTGCATGCACAATTGCTTTTGGTAATCTGAATTCAGGAATACCATAAACCAGCACTCCACCAGGTTCATGTAAAGCTTCAAATATTGTAACGGAGTATCCAAGTTGTTGTAGATCTGCTGCAACAGTCAAACCGGCAGGTCCGCTACCGACTACTGCAATTCTTTTATTAATTCTTTTTTTAATTTCCGGGATTCTGACAAGTTCCATTCTCCGCTCATAGTCCGCAAGAAATCTCTCTAAATTACCTATAGCAACAGGTTTATCTCTTAATCCAAGAATACATTTTGCTTCGCATTGAGATTCTTGCGGGCATACCCTACCACATATAGCAGGAAGAATATTTCGTTCTTTAATTTTCTTTATAGCCTCATCATATTTCCCTTCCGAAGTCAATCTGATAAATTCAGGTATGTCGATATTAACAGGACATCCATCAACACACTTTGGCTCTTTACATTGTAAACACCTACCCGCCTCTAACTCAGCTAATTCGGAAGTATATCCATAGGGCACTTCTTGATAATTTGTAACCCTTAATTTCTGGTCCTGCTCCGGCATTTCCTGTCTCGGAATCTTTAATTTTATCTTATTCTCATCTGCCTTAGTTAATCCATGCCAGGGACATCCACATTTCATACAAATAAAAAACGGAATAAGCTTTGAAAAAGCCGTAATAATCATCTCTGCTGCTGCGGAACCACATTCTGCACACCTAATATTCTCAACAATTAAGGAATTTTTACATTTAGGACAAATCAAGTCATCAAGAATATCACCTTCTGCAATTGGTTTTGATGAAACCACCTCGAATACATCTAAATATGGGCTTAATTTCAAATCGATAAGTTCCCCTTTATACTTTGCCTTAAAAACTAAATACTTTTCTTCCTTTCTCTCATAATTGAATGTATTCTTACAATGTGGGCAATAGGTATTAAGATATGTCTTAAACTTTAAATATTTTACATCTTGGATTACCATAAATAAGGGTTATTTAATTTTTATCTAATAGAATATAAAAGTGAATCTTTTTCTTCTTTTAAATAAAGGGAATTTCGCTTTTCAAGTTCATCAAAATCTACTTCGTGTCCATTGAAGTCAGGTCCATCAACACAACAGAATTTAATTTCTTTTCCGATTGTAACCCTGCAGCCTCCACACATACCAGTACCATCAATCATAATTGGATTTAATGAAACCATTGTAGGGATGTTATACTTTTTAGTTAATTTACAAACATTCTTCATCATAACTATTGGACCTATGGCATAAACAAGTTTTATATCATATCTTTCTTCCAGATATTTTTCAAGTGGTTGTGTTACAAATCCTCTAACACCCCAGCTTCCATCATCAGTAGTAACGACCAATTCATCACATATAGCTTGCATTTCTCTTTCTAATATTATCAAATCTTTTTCTCTTGCTCCAATAATACCTATAACGAAATTATCTGCTTCTTTAAATGCCTTTGCAACATGGTGAAGAATTGCAATTCCAGTTCCACCCCCAACCATAATTACAGTCCCTATTTTAGATACTTCAGCAGGTCTACCTAATGGTCCTACCACATCGCGAATTAATTCACCTTCTTTTAAAGAACGCATCAAAGCTGTAGTTTTGCCTACAACTTGAAATATTATAGTAATTGTTCCTGAAAAAGCATCCTTATCGGCAATAGTCATAGGAACCCGTTCTCCAAATTCATTAACCCTTAATATGACAAATTGTCCCGCTTTGGCTTTCTGGGCTATTTTAGGGGCATGAATATCAAACCTGATAATAGACCCCTTTGCCATTTCCTGTTTTCTTACTATTTGATACATAGGATTTTCAATTTAATTTTTATAATTACCATTCCATACTATCTTCTAATTTTATCTCATTAATATCATCCTCACTTAGACCATGCCATTTACAGCCTTTTTTAGAACATATATAGAAATTAATTAATTTAGTTCTTGCACTAATTGAAATCACAGCAACGGGCGAACCGCATAGCTCACAGGATTTATCTTTAATAACAAGACTTGCATCGCAATGACAACACTTAATATCATTAACTACTTTATCCTCCTGCAAAAAGATTGTTGATTTAGATGAGAATACATTTAGATATGGGCTCAAAAATACATATCCCTCCTCATTTTTTTCATTAATAATTTTCAGCTTTAGCATATCTTCTTCATTCAAACTATGTTTACAATAAGGACAGTATGCATTTAGATATGTTCCCGTTTCAATTATTTCTTTGTCCTCATCAATTTCTTGTTTTGCTATTTTCTCTTCAACTGGTGTAATCAAGTCATGTTCTAAATTCTTAGCTTGATAACCGAATTCTTGATATAATTTAGTTAACGCTTGAGATAAATCTTCAAATTCAACCACATGGTTCTTACATCCAGCTCTTGAACAGATAGCAACCTTCCCTCCAATATCCAGGACAAAAGATACCATAGGAGCATTACAAACGCTGCATTTTTCTTCGGTATTCAAAATTCCATTACATTTCATACAGGAGAAAGTGGCAATGGAATCTTTTTTAATTTCAAAATCACAAATATAATTGTAACTTCCATAAATTGAACTTAATCTAATTATCCCTGAATCGTCTCCTATTTTTATTTTTAGTTTTATGCTCGGTTGATTATCAACCATGTTTTCTTCATCCATTAATGAGCCACCACATAAAGGGCATTTAACATTTAATGAAATAAAATTATACATAATAAAAGAAAAATTAATTTTTTTTTGAAAAAAAAACTGATTCTTGTTATATATTTTATATAATAATTAGGGTCTAAAGAGGATTTTTTCTTTCTTAATCTTACTATATTGTCATCATCGCAAAGGCTCATTTCAAATACTTTTTTAAGCACACTTATATATGCAATATACTTATAAATGTATAAATTTTGAATGCAGAATTTTTATAATTTTTTTACTTATTTCTAACATACATCTTACATTTGTCAATATTGAGGGATATTAATTTTTTCTTGATTTTACAAAAAAACTTGACTTTGCAATTTATTATGTATATATTGAAATCAATATAATGATTTTTTTGTGTTCTTTGTAAATATTTGGAAAAAATTACATTTTTTGAGGGGCGGGATGATTGAAGAGTGATTTTTAATTTAACAATTAAACATTTAAAAAATTAAAAAGAAAGGAAATGCGTTATGATTAAAAAACTCATATTTTTATTTTTGCTTGTCTTAACAGTAAGAGCATACAGTCAAGAAACTATGTTCGTCCCGTTAGAGACAAATCCCCCTGTCATTACAGACAGGTCAGATGGGGTACTTAACCCTGTAATACCCAAGCCTTATGTTCCCACAGAAAGAGAACAAGAGCTAATTTATAAGATTAAAGCCCTTCGCGAACAGGACAATGAATCAAATAGAGCTGAGATAGCAAGATTAACAAAAGAACTTAATTCATTGTCTCCGAATTTAGTTACTGCTCAATACACACCTTACAACGGTAGCATTGAGTATGTATCAAATTCACCGATAAATAATTTTGAAGACAACCCAACAATTTATGCCACAAAATTGTTTACAAATACTAAAATTAAATGTATGGCAACCGCAACTGAAATGCGCGGTTCAAACGCTGGCAAAATTTGGGTATTTGTTGGATTCTATTCCGGTAGTGCCAGTTCTCCAGACTCTGCAAGACTTTTTTACTCCACCAATAATGGTATCTCCTGGGGTCTATATGCGAATATTACTCTTGGAGGCACGGATAGATTTAATACCGATGAAGCAGATATGGAAATAATTGAGTCCGGTACCGGTAACAGTTATATATGGATAGTTTATGGATTAACTGCAAACAATGGTACTGGAAAAGAGTTTTCAGGAGGTGCTGTGATAACCACTCCTACTTTTGGAGGTGCTTTGTATGCTTTCAGCTGGCCTGCTGATGATCCCGCAAAGAAGTATTATTTCCCCAGAATAACGAGTGATAATGCTCATTATTTATCAAATGCATATACCTATATTGCAATATCATTTGATTCTGCAAATGTAACTACTCAAAAATTTGCAATGTGTTCAAATCCTTATACAACATCACCTTCTTTTACATATAAAGCGGATAAGATCTGGTGGTTTAGCTCAAGCCACACTACCCCATTGCACACAGATATTGCATGGTTTTTAAATTCAGATGATTCTTTAATTATTGTTTATTCAAATGTACCTGATTCAACAAAACTATTTTTCTCAAAAATGTCTGCTTATGCACCCTATGTTGGTGTAAGCGCAGGAGGATCTATCGGCGGTAGCGAAGCCACTATGCGAAAATCTCATGCAAAACTTGCAACAAACGGAAATTCTAACGGAGTCATTATTACCTCATTCAGACAATGGAATTCAACAAATAATAATTGGCGAGCAAAATATTTCCGTACCACCGATTTTAGTTTCACTGGCTCTTTTTCCCAATCCACCTTATTTGGCTCTACAACTGCTGAAACTTATCCACCTGAAATAATGGGAAAAAGAGCAACCAACACATTTTATCTTTCTATGATACATTGGGGTTCAGGTGCAGACAGTTTACAATATCTTGTAATAACTGGTACTACAGGTGCCTGGCCAACAAATATTTTGAAAATGAACCCATCATTTTTACTAACGGGTAGTATTTCTCCAAAACCAGGATTTAGAAATGTCAGTGGTGATAGCTGCTTTGTGATTTACAATGAGTCTGGTCCTTATCATGTGTGGGCGTCAGCTGGATGTAGCGGTTCGGTTAACTCAGTTGGAAATAATAACAATATTATACCAGATAATTATGAATTAACGCAGAACTATCCAAATCCATTCAATCCTGTAACAGCAATAAGATTCAGCATACCAAAAGACCAATTTGTAAAGTTAAGTATTTATGATGTAACAGGAAGAGAAGTAGCCATACTGGTAAATGAAGTAAAGAAAGCAGGTAGCTACATAGTCGAATTCAATGCTGGTGACCTTGTTAGTGGAGTATATTTCTATAAACTAACAGCAGGAGAGTTCAGCTCAGTAAAGAAAATGGTTCTTGTAAAGTAAATTAATAAAAATTTACATTGAATTTAGCGGGCAAGCAGTAATGCAAGCCCGCTTTTTTTTAAAAGTTCACATAAAATAAAATCTCTATATACAACGATTTATATTAATTGTGAAAAATTGCTTTATTTATATGTGAATATTGTTAGAAATATTTTTTTATTCTAAACCTCAAATTCCTTATACAGAATTTTTCAGATGCTGATTACCGGTTCTCATTCTAATTGCCTGTTCCCCTATGATGCGAACTGCATCATCAGAATCAATATAAGAAAGATTGATAACTAATGAATATAATGATGGGTCTTTTATATCTTTAGAAAAATTCTTTTTGATATAATTTTCTCTGTCTTTATCCTCTTTTTTTATAAACTTAATAGCATTAATTCTATCAAGGTTAAAAATATTCCTTATGTTTTCAATCTTTTTTTCCATAGAGGAGATTAACCTGATATGCAATCCTGTTTTAAACTTTCTTGTAATAATATTTGCACCCCTCCCTACAATAACAACACATCCCATTGCGGCAAGTCGAAATATAGTGCGACTGACTTTTTGATTTATTTCAGACATCGGGGGATGCAAACCAAAAAACTGTTCAATAAGACTTTGAAGTTCCGGGATTTTTTTCTCGGGGATTAAATTAATAATATCAGAGGAAAGTTTATGATCTTCACTAACCCTTTCTAACAAATTTTTATCAAAAAGAGCCCAGTCACTTTTTTCTTTGTTTATCATAATGATTTAAGTATGATACCAGTTTTTCTCCAATTGTGATTCCTCCTGCACCGGTTTCGCGTGAAATAGTAATAAAAGGATTTGTAATAAATCCCTCTTTACTGAAATTCTTATTACCGATTAATAATCTTTTATTAAAATATTCTTTTAACCTTTCAAATGTAAAATTTCCTTCCATAAAACCTCCACTTGAAATTAAATTAAATTTAATGTAAATTTATTTTAAATGAAAGTATTTATAAAAACATAAAATAAAATTTTAAGAAATTATTAAATTTTAAAAT
>VSSL01000142.1_pt1 | contig 18739 bp, 17 predicted proteins | sample 4557531 | NCBI WGS metagenome assembly VSSL01 (sample SAMN10986726, study PRJNA523729) | hot springs metagenome | isolation source: hot springs | place: India:Timba, Gujarat | collected 2018-05-31 | reverse complement strand
TAGATAACGTGATGTTGTTGGACAAAGTGTGGGAGGGTGGGAAAGCAAGGGCAGATGCGCATGTCGCTGTGATGTGGCGAGATGACACCGGTTTCACTCCAGCAAACGGCTTGCCCCGAAGCTTCTCATTGCGTTTCTCCCTTCCACCCTTTGCTCGCACGCGCACCGCTTCTTCTCGAGTTTCCCAGGTCACGCTTGCCCACCACAGCACCGATTGGGTGGTGGAGAACGCTCACTATCGCGTTCTGTTGCGCCGAACGGGAGGCACCGTCCGTGCGCTCTGGGCAAAACAGCCGGTGGAGCGGCTCATCTTTGCCGACAGCGACCTCTACACCGACAGGGGATTCCGCAACGTGCAGGGACAGGTGCAGTATGCGGGCGCAAAAGATGATGTGGAAGCGGGTGTTCGGGTTTGGCGAGACGGAGCGACTTTAAGAATGCGCTTTTTCGGCGTTTTGCGGGCAGAAAACGAACGCTTTCGCATGGTGACACCTCCTATCTGGTTCGTGCAGGAGTACGCCTTTGACGACTCTCCCACCTTCGCGTTTCGCTTCGCGGTGATGAGCGACGGCGATGTGCAGGTGCCCCCCGCTTTTCTGGCGTGGAAGGCGGTCATCCCGCACGCCCGGAGATTTGCCTTCTTCCGCCAGAGCGAAAGGCTCGGCGAGTGGCTATGCGACGAGAAACAACGGGATGGAGAGACGGCAAAAAGTGGTATCATACCGGACGCGATAACCGTTACCGACGCGGATGGGCGTGTTTTAGCCTCATTGACGGGATTGCGCTTTCATGCACCCTCGTTGCCTCGCAATATCTTCATGCACGGCAATCAGCTATTCGTTGCGTGGTTGGACGGTAGCGAACGCATAGCGGTGCGCCAGTGGCACGAAGCCTCCATGCATATTACTGTTTCCGGTATACCCCGAAAAGGAACAGCCCCAAGTTTCGAGCCGCTGGAGAAGCCGGAGTCAGCGGGTGTTCTAGACCCCTCCTTTGAGGCTGCGGATGCGGACGTATTCGCGTTATCACAGGGGCAATGGTTGCGCTTTGGCGCCCCGAAAGAAACCAGCTGGGTTATTCCGTCGGGAGGCAGCATCGCCGCGGAAACAGCGCGGACGGGCAAGCGGTGTGCCAAAGTGGTCAACACCACGGGCGATTATGCCCTGTTCACGCAGAATCTCCCCCTTGCGCAATTTCCGCCGGGCAGCAGATTGCGCCTGTCGGCGTGGCTGAAAGGCGAAAACATCCGGCGGGGCGACCAGGGATGGAAAGCGGCCAGTCTGGACCTGTCTATCCAGCACAGAGACGGTCAATGGGAGCATAAGCCAGTGGCTGTGCTGGACGGCACCTTCGATTGGCAAGAGGTGGAAGGGATTGTGGACATTCCCGACGATGCCATTGCCCTGATGGTGCGAGTGGGCATTAACGGAGGAACCGGCGTGCTGTGGGTGGATGATGTGCAAATGGAATCTCTGCGGTGAACAGAAAGGAGCCAGTTGCCTATTCAGGCACTCTTTGTATCATGCTACCGCTCAGATACTGCGAGTACATCTACATATACAAAACCGTCCCTCTCTACTACTTCGCCTGTCCGCACGGGGATAGGGCGAGTAAACATCGGACTGTCATAACAGAAGGTGTGGTATTCGCCGTTTTCGCCACAGGGGTCTGTGGAGGGAGGGAGCTCTTTCAAGAACGCTTCGTCAAAATCGCGTCCGACCAGGGAAGCGGGTATCTGTCTGGGGTCCACGCAGGTAACTATCGCGCGTAAGCCGGAGGCAATCATATCGTGCGCTAGCCCTGCGGTATCGATGCCCCAGAGGGGAAACACGGGCGTTATCCCCGTGCCCGCGAGCTGTCGTTTGCGGTAGTCGCGCACGTCTTGCAGAAAGAGGTCGCCGAAGGCAAAATGGGTCACCCCAGCCTCTTTCGCGCGCAGAATCAGTTCGCGCATGGCGGACTCGTACGCCTCGTTGGGACAGGGATAGGGAAGGGGCACTTTCCAGAGGGGTAGCCCGACCGCTTGCGCCTGCTGTTCCAGCAACTCCTCACGCACGCCGTGCATGGAAACCCTGCCGAAAGCGGTATTCACGGTGGTGACCAGCCCTGTGATGTGCCACTCCCCGCTCTGGCGCAGCACGTGTAGCGTCCAAGTGCTATCCTTGCCAGTGGACCATGAGAGCAGAATCTTCGGCTTCACCCGCGACAGCCTCCACGTTCCTTCATCCACCGCTGCAGTGCGCTGCTGTGTATTCCAGCCAGTCCCAGTGCTACCTGCGCTTCTAAATAGCCCTGTGGGATGCCAATGTCCAGCGCCTCGCCCTGTATCTCGCAGGCATAGTAGTTGCCTCGCTCCACCAGCATCTGCTGGGCGGTGGTGAGCTGGAACTCTCCCTTCATCCTCTGCCCCTCCACGATAGTGCGCTCAAGACATTCGAAGATGTCAGGGGTGAAGATGTTAATGCCGAAGAAGCAGTAATACACGCCCTCGGGGAGGATGGACATTCGCAGAGAGGCGCGTGCTTGTTCTACCGTGGGCTTTTCTATCATCGCGGTTACGTGGAAGGTATGGGGAGGAATGGTCAGGGGAGTACCTGCCAGTGTGCCGTACAGGTGAACGCGCTCTTCAGGGGTGGGACGCACAGCGGAGAGGGTGCCGCCCGTTTGTGCGTAAACATCCAGCACCTGTCGGGTGCAGTTCTCCTCCGCATGGGAGAGTAACACATGGTCACCCAGGTACATGACAAATGGTTCTTCGCCCACAAACTCTTTAGCAAGGTATACCGCGTGTCCCAATCCCAGCGGCTCTCTCTGCACGATGGTGACGATGCGCTCGCCCAGGCGTTGCAGGTGTTCTGCCTGTTCATAAAGCAGCTGTTTATCATTGCCCCAGCTGGCTTCTTCTTCGGTCAGCGCGCCGAAGTAAGCACGGATGCCCACCTCCGATTCGGGGTTCACCACAATGCCTACCTGTTCGATGCCCGCGTTTACCGCCTCTTCCACCAGCAGCTGCAGAGCGGGTTTGGTGACGCCGTCGCGGTCTACCAGTGGCAGCATCTCCTTCTGCAGGGTGCGAGTGGCGGGAAACTGGCGGGTTCCCCGACCGGCAGCGGTAATCACTGCTTTACGGATGTTGCTCATCGTTCCGCCTCTCCGTGCAACAATTTGAGCAGCACCGGTTCAATCAACGCACGCAGTGCGGGATTGGCGTACCCAATCCACGCAACAGGCTCGCGAATGTCGAGGGGAGTTTGCAACCGTTGCCCGTATTCATCAGTAATGATGGCGCCTGCCTCTCGGGCGATTAGTTCTGTGCAGATGTCGTAAGGGTGGGCGCACAGGGGGAAGGTTGTGTATCCCAGCTGGCGGAAGGCAAGCGGGCGCAGGTCGGCGATGAAACGGTCATGCCCGACGGTCAGTTCGTAAATCTGTCCGCCAGTGCTGAGGTACTGGTCGGCGAACACCAGCGGATTGCCTCGCACACCCATACTGCCCAGCTCGCGGTACAGGCTCTCCTCCAGAGCGGCAAGCCACGCTTTGCCGTCGGGGAAGAAGTTGGCGATACTGGCGAACCCGTAGCGCAGGTCGGTAGCGGAAGAGGGTTCGGGGCGGAAGGAGGTCGTGCTTCCGTCCAGCAGATTCTGCCGCTCACCATACGCGCCCTGTCCACGCGCCGCCCACAGAGTATCCGCCAGATGCTGGCGCGTGATGGGCAGCTCGGTTTGCACGGCGATTTCGATATCGGCAAGGGTGGTCTGCCGGCCGCGATTGGGGGCGATGCCCGTTAAGCACCATGCGCTACGCTTATCGTACATAATCATTCGTGAGCCATCGATGGGGTCTACCACCACGATGAACTGCGCCTCGTCGGCGCTCATATCCTGAGGCAGCACCAACCAGCCATCTTCGGAGATGCCTTCGGCGACGAGTACAAAGGGTACCTCTTGCGCCCAATGCTGGCAGAACTGCAGCAGCAGACGTTCTACCTGTGCGTCGATGCGAAACTGCGTGTCGCCACCTGCGCCCTCAGTGGCGTACGCCAGCCACTCGGTGGAATGCTGCATGAGCTGGGCGCGCACCTCCGAGCGTATCTCCTCGTGCAGTGCGCGCACCCTGAGGATAAAGATATCGGCAGGATAGGGGAGCACTTACTTCGCTGCGCCCTCCGTCTGCACGCTCAGGTAGTTGGCGATGCCCATGTGCTCTATCTGGTCGCGCTGTGCCTCTGCCCAGTCGATATGTTCCTCTTCATCCGTGAGAATCTTGATGAGCAGGTCTACCGTGCCCTGGTCCGCCACCTGGTGCGCGAGGGCAATCGCTTTGTTGTAAGCCTCTATCGCCTCAGCTTCGGCGGTTACTACACTTTGAATCATGTCAGGTACGGTTGCGCCGATATGCAGTTGACCCAGCTTGATAGTGGGGTGCCCTTCGAAGAAGAGGATTCTCTGGATGAGCCATTCAGCGTGGCGCATCTCTTCGATGGAGATTTTCTGGAGTGCCTCGTGTAGTTTGTCGTATCCCCAGTTCTCGCACATTTCCGCTTCCACCATGTACTGGTGAATGGCGGTCAGCTCATCGGAGAGCAGTTCGTTGAGCACCTTCAGAATCTCGGGATTGCCTTTCATGGTTCTCCTCCTTGTACGTTCCATTTTACCCGCGGGGAGGGCGAGGCTCCTGTCAAGCAGTTTGGTCACGACGGAGCGTGACCCTCCAGTGCATTCAAAATCCAGATTCGTCTTTGTGCACCAGCAGTCCTGCCAGGTACCGCTCTGCCTGCTGGAGGCGTTCGGGTGTGCCCACGTCGTTCCAGTAGCCTTCAAACCGAACCGCCCGCACGGAATCGGGGTATTGTTGCAGGAGGACCTGCATCGCGTCGGTGAGTTCGTATTCTCCACGCGCGGACAGGGGCAGGTTTCGCAGTACCGGCAGGATGGCTGGCGAGAAGACATGTACCCCTGCGAGGTTCCAGTGGGTATCCGCGTGGCGTGGTTTTTCCTGCAGGCGGGTAACTCTGTCGCCGTCCAGCCACACGCCGCCTCCCTCCGATACGTCGGGCAGCCAGTTAACGCCCAGCAGCGCCGTGATCGCGGGATGATACGCCTGCAGTAGCCGCCGATAGTTCACAGGGTCGGTAAGGATGTCACCGAAGCTCATCAACACCGGCTCTGCGGGTAGTGTGTCCAGCGCAGCTCGCAACGCGCCGCCTGTGCCAGGCTGGTCCTCCGGCTGGCGCACGTAGCGAATGCTCACGCCAAGGGCTTCGCCGTTTCCAAAGTGCTCCACGATACTTTCGGCGCGGTACTGTACCACGATGGTAAAATCCCGAATGGGTGTTGCTTCGCAGATGTTCAGCAGAATGTGCTCCAGTAGAGGGCGTCCAGTAAGGAGAACCATCGGCTTGGGGATGTTGCGGGTGAGTTCGCCTAACCGGGTTCCCCTGCCTGCCGCCAGCAGCACACATCGGCGTAGAGCACTGCTCATTCCACCCTTGCTCCCGTATCCACGCGCACGTGCCAGGCGTCTCCGCCTGCGCTCTTGAAAGCCTCCACCACCTCTTGTTCGCGCCCGGGCGCGTAGGCGAACAGGCAACCGCCGCCGCCAGAGCCGTTCACTTTGCCGCCCAGCGCGCCTGCCCGTAACGCCGCTTCCAGCATCTTCTCTATCTTGGGCGTAGACACTTCCAGTCCGTCGCGCAGCTGGGCGTGGTGCGCCAGCAACAGGTCGCCCAGAGCCTGAGGTTTCCATCCGTCGCTTTGCAACAGCCGCAGGGCACGGCGGGTGAGGTCGCGGTTTATCAGGTTGGCGCGTACGCGGCGGGCGTTGCGTTCGGGAAGGCACTTTAGCACCTCGTCCGCTTCCTCTAAAGGGGTGGTTTGCAGGTCAAAGTGGGGCATCTTCTCTTTCAACAGTGCAATGCCTTCGGTCACGTCTCTCCTTCGGGAAGCCAGTACCTCCACGGTAGCTTTGGGCTGCTTCGAATCCGCCAGCACCAGTCCATTCAACTGCACGGGCAGTCGGGTGGCGCGGTAAGGTGGTATGGTATCGATGTAGAGCACACCTCCTAACGAGGCACAGAAGTGGTCCATCATCCCGCCCGGTTCGTGAAACTCCAGCACCTCCGTCTGGTGCCCCCACCGAGCCAGCGTTTCGGGGTCTGGTTGAAGGGGAGGTTCCGCTATCTGGCACAGCAGGCGCAGCCACATAATCACCAGCGCGGAGGAGCTGGAGACGCCCGCCTGCATGGGGATGTTGCTGGTGATGCGGATGTCTGCACCTCGGGGGAAGCGCGCTCCCTCTCGACGCAGCACGTTCACCGCCGCTCGCAAGTAGTCGCGAGAATGCGCATAGCGTTGTTCTTGCGAGGGGTCCATCTCCATCTGCTCGCCGATATCGGGCATTTCCAGTTTCAAAAGGTTCCCGTCCGGTGAGAGATGCACTTCCGCCTGAATACGCCGATTGATAGCGGCAGCGATAACAGGCAGTCCCAGATAATCCTGATGCTCTCCGAAAAGACAAATCCGCCCGGGGGCGGAAACGGTGAAAGCCATGCTACTCATGCCTTTAGTATAGGCAAGGAGAGGGCGATAAGTCAAGGCGATAGCCTGCCGTACTCCTCCACCGCCTCGAAGAAAGCCAGAATGTTCTCCCGTGGTACGTCTGGTTCTATCACGTGCGTCGGGGCGAGCACCAGTCCGGGCGCGAAGCGGTCTATCATCTCTTTGACGGCACGCTTGACATCTTCGGGTTTGCCAAAGGGCATCACCGTCTGCGTGCCGATAGTGCCCCAGAACGCCAGCCGGTCACCGAATTCGCGCTTCACCCAGTCCATATCCAGACACTCCGGCTGTACGGGATTCAGCACGGTAACGCCCACCTCGATGAGGTCTTCGATGATGTCGGCGATGTTGCCGTCGCTGTGATACCATATCGGGATGTCGGGACGCGCCTCACGCGCCGCCGCGATTTCACGGGCAAGGCGGGGTTTCAGGAAGCGTCGCCATACCTCTGGACGCATCATCAGCCTGTCCTGCATCCCCACGTCGTCGCCAAACTGTACCATGTCTACCCCGGCTTCCGCGAGGCGACGCGCCTTGAAGCAGTTGTCCTGCGTAATCTTCTCCAGCACCCATTCCACGAACTCGGGGTTCTCGATGAAGTCGCGGAAGATGCGCTCGAAGCCGATGATTTGCCAAGCGGTCTCAAAGATATGCCCTGCGAATCCGGTCACGAAATAGCCCTTTTCATGCCACGCCTGAACCTCTGCTTCCAGATGCTCGTGGCGGTAGGATGGGGTAAAGTCGGGCCACGGGTACTCTTCCAGCTCGCGGATGGTGGTGGCGTGCTCCAGCGGGAAGACGTAGCGGCTGAAATGGTAGAACGTGCCGGGGATGTGCGCTGTGCCGTACTCACTGCTGATGCAACTGCCGGGAGGCAGCTTCTGCAGATACGGCGTGAAGTCCGGCGCCTCACGCGGAGGGCGGAAACCAACATAGCGTATCTCCATGCCGAAATATTCCGCCGGGTCGGTGTGACCGGTCTCCTTCACAAATCGGTCGTATGCTGCCGGGGTGAAGCCCATTTCCTTCGGGACTCTATCCGGCGTTTGGCGGTTTACCGCGCGAAGAACACGTTCTCTGGGCGTCATGCGCTCCTCCAGTTTACGTTTGGCTTCTTACATACCGCGCGAGCGCGATAAAGTTTCGCGCCGCGTGCTCGCCGTAGGTTCCCGATGCGGTACCGCTCAGCACGAATCCGTCGGGACCTGCCTCCTCGATGAGCTTTTTGCCGATAGCGAGTATCTCTTCCGTGCTACGCTGGTTCAGAACCTCCATATCGTCGAGGTTGCCAACGATGCATACACGACCCTTCAGGATGCTCTTCGCCCTGGGCATATCGCAATCGCCCCAGGGCGGTGCCTCCAGCGGGTCCAGCGCGTCCACGCCGATATCCACAATCGCCTCCAGGTAGCGCATGATGGGACCGTGATTGTGGAAGTAGGCGGTGGCTCCGTAGTCGTGCATCAGCGCGACCAACTCCTTGTCGGGGCGGCGCACCAGCCTGTCATAGGCTACCGGCCCCAACTGCGTGGAGGCGTATTCTCCTCCCACAATTCGAAATACGTCCACACCGGCTTTCAGCACTCGCTCTACAAATGCCAGCAGGCGTTCATTGCCCACACGAACCATCTCTTCCATCACGTCGGGGGCGTCTGCCCACAGCAGGCAGAAGTCCTGAGGCGAGAGCCATTCTGCCGGGAAACAAATGGCATCCGGCAGTTCAAAGAGCACCACGCCTTCGTCGCCAAGCCAGTCCTTCGTCTGGAAGAAGTGGCGCACCGCATCCTGTACCGCTCCGTCGGCGGGCGGTTCGTAAGGTGCGGAGAGCAGCTTCAGCACGTCGTCAGCGCTTTTGCAGGGGAATTCGGTACAGGCAGAGGTGACCGGTGTGCGCGTAACGACGCGGGTCAGATCGCCGTGTGGGGCATGGTAGACGGTACGGGTAATGTTGCCGACAGTCTCTGTTTCGCGCGGCAACGCCGAGCCAACAAAGCAATCGCACGCCCACCCTGCGTAGAGCATGATGTCGGTCTCTTGTACCAGCTGGGCAGCAAGCTCGCTGTCACGTGGGATACGTCCCAGATGCTGGGGGGAGACCGGAATACGGTCGGGTGTGCCTCGGTGGAATGCGCACAGTACCCGTTCTCTGGATGTCATCGTTGTCGCCACCTTTGCTGCAGAGGGAAGAACCCACCGACGGTGTTCGGCTCGCCCGGACGCAGGTTTACGGCTAAAGCCGCACCCTCGCAAACCAAACCCTGCCTGTGCAGGGTTGTAGCCAGCAGAGGCTGGTTTTATTTGACAGGGAACGGCTTTAGCCGTGAATACACCGGTAAGGCTCCAGCATGCAGGCTGGTTTGACCGCTCGAACGGAACCTCGCCCTTCCGCTGCCCCACACCGACCTCCCCGCACGCGGGGAGGGGATGGATAATGTGCTACGCTGCGCCCAGCAGCTCTTTGCACTTGTCGACGGCTGTTGCCGCGTCGGGAGCGTAAGCGTCGGCGCCAATCTGGTTTGCCCATTCCTGGGTGACCGGCGCGCCGCCCACGATGAGCTTCACCTTCGGGCGCAACCCCGCTGCGTCGAAGGCTTTAATCACTTCGGGAATATAGGTCATTGTGGTAGTCAGCAGGGCGGACATGCCCACAATCTGTGCGTTGTGTTCCTTGGCAGCTTCGATGAACTTCTCGGCGGTCACGTCTACGCCCAGGTCGACGACCTTAAAGCCTGCGCCTTCCACCATCATGGCTACCAGATTCTTGCCGATGTCGTGCAGGTCGCCACGCACGGTACCAATAACCATCGTACCTATCGGCTGCACGTCGGTGGCAACCAGCAGGGGGCGCAAAATCTCCATGGACGCCTTCATGGCGCGCGCTGCCACCAGAATCTCCGGCACGAAATACTCGCCGTTTTTGAATTTCTCACCTGCAACAGACATACCGGCGATAAGCCCCTCGTCCAGTATCTGCTTCGGGGTAACGCCTGCGTCTACCAGCTTCTGGGTAAGCTCCACAGCATCATTGCGTTTGCCTTCCAGAATCGCCTGGGCAAGTGCTTTGAGTTCCTCCTGCATCATGGTCCTCCTGTGTGCGTTGATGGCGCATCCGTTGTTCTTGTGTCGCTGGCAGTTGAGCCAACGGTTTATCTTCAGTGATTGTATAGGACAGATTCCGCTCTGTCAAGGCGATTCTCCTGCTTCTTCCAGATGGAATGTGAAAAATACTGGAAAATCTGGGGGCACCCTCCCGACCGCTGTCCGCAAGATTTCGGCGGAGTCACGCCGAATAAAGAAGAAAAGTGCATCGATACGGAGGTAGAACGTGAGAGACCCTCGTTTGGAACAACTGGCGCAGGTGCTGGTTGGGCACAGTACACGCGTGCAGCCGGGCGATAAAGTGCTGGTGGAAGCGACCGACGTGCCCGAAGAGTTCCTGTGTGTGCTGATAGAGCAAATCGTCAAAGCGGGCGGGATTCCGCTGGTAGATACCAGGCACTCGAAGGTGATGCGCACCCTACAGATGCACGCCACCGAAGAACAGCTGCAGACCATCGCCGATGTGGAGAAATACCGCATGGAAAAGATGCAGTGCTACATCGGGGTACGGGGTACGCTGAACAGCGCGCAGATGTCGGATGTGTCGATGGAAAAGGTGGAGATGGTGCAACGGCTCTGGTGGAACCCTGTTCACAGTGAGGTTCGCGTGCCTCACACCCGCTGGGTGGTACTGCGCTGGCCCAACGATAGCATGGCACAGCAAGCGAACATGAGCACCGAGGCGTTTGAAGACTACTACTTCCGCGTCTGCACGCTGGACTATAGCCGGATGGAGAAGGCAGTCCAGCCACTGGTAGAGCTGATGAGCCAAACCGACCAGGTGCGCCTTGTCGGTCCGGGGACCGACCTGACCTTCTCTATCAAAGGCATTCCGGTAATCCCCTGCTACGGATTGCGCAATATCCCGGACGGCGAGTGCTTTACCGCGCCGGTGCGCGACTCGGTAGAAGGCGAAGTCACATTCAACGTCCCTTCGCTGTATCACGGCAAGACCTTCGAGAACATTCATCTGGTGTTTCAGAAGGGCAAGATTGTGGAAGCATCGTGCAACCTCAGCGAGGAGCTGAACAAGATACTGGACTTCGACGAAGGAGCGCGCTACGTGGGCGAGTTCTCACTGGGCTTCAACCCGCATATCCTGCATCCGATGAAGGACACGCTGTTCGACGAAAAAATCGCCGGTTCCCTCCACTTCACACCCGGAAATGCCTACACGACGGCGGACAATGGCAACCGCTCGCAAATACACTGGGACCTGGTGCTGGTCCAGCGTCCGGAGTACGGGGGAGGGGAGATATACTTTGACGACCGCCTGATACGCAAAGACGGGCGGTTTGTGGTACCCGAGCTGGAGGGGTTAAACCCAGAAAATCTGGTGTGAGGTTTACGTCGCGCGCTCGGTGCGTACAGGGGCAATCCCTTGTGGTTGCCCCTTAATAGCTGCGCCTGCGCCACAAGGCAAGCGAGCCGGTCCCCTACTTCTGCTGTAATCGCAGAGGTTTCCCGTCGGGAGTGGTAATACGCAGGGTGAGCTGCCAGCCGTCGCTGCCGTTGAGCACTTTGCACAGGATGCGGTTCCATCCCCGCTGCAGAGTGGCAGTTGCCGTATCCTGGTCTATCGCCAACCCCCTGTCGCCGACGAATTCGTGTACCTTTCGCCCGTTGACCCAGCAGGTCACATCGTCATCACTGCCGATTTTGAGGGTAACCGTCTGCGTCGTATCGCTGTACACCTCCGCGTACGCGTAGCCACCCGTGTTCTCACGTGCGCCGGCGATCAGCCAGAAGTCCAGCACGCCCTGCGGGTCATCCAGTTCGACCCGTCGCCAGCGAACACCATTCACCTCTGACTGCAGGTCAATCGGTGCACTCGCATCAACCAGCTCGCGCTCGCGTAACAGGTTGCGCTCTGCCACAGGAGCCAGTATCCACCAGTTCACCACCATGCCCTGCTGAAGGGCAATGTCTCTGACCCGGATTTCCGTTCCCAGCGAACGCAGCACGCCCACCATGCGGACAACGCTTTCGCGGTCTCGTGCCTTCTCCAGCGCGGTGCGGGCAAGCACCGTCGCCACGTCGGTTTTGCCCTGTTTTTGCAGGGCGAACGCCACGCCGGGCACCGCATCTATCGCTGCCTGGCGCACTTCTTCGTTCTCATTCCCTAACGCAACCATCAGCGCGGAAGCGGTGTCCGCATGGCGTAGACGACCCATCGCTTGAAGAGCTGCTACCTTCACCCTGGGGTCATTTTCGCTGAACGCCTTCAACAGCGAAGGCAACACCATGCTGGGTGCACCAGACTGGTAGCCCAGCAGGTCAAGCAGGCGCAGACGTTGCTCGCCCCGTGCGTTCTGCAGCTGTACCACCAGCGCTTCTGCCAGCCCGGGTATCTTGACCTCTTGAAGCAGCGAGTACGCAGTGCTGGCGAGCGCGGGGTTGGGGTGGTTCAACGCCTTCACCAGCAGGTTTGCGGTGTTGGCGTTACTGGTGTGCGCCAGACCGGTCAAGCCCGCACTGCGTATAGCAGTTGATGTGCCGTTGGCATAGAGCCATTGAAACAGGGGGGCGGCTTGCCCCGCCGCACCGGAACGGCGGAGCCGCTCCGCGATGCGTGCCAGCGAGTGCTGAGCCGCCTCCTTTTCTCTCACACTGCCTTTCTGGGCAATCTGTTGCAGCGCCTTCTGGATTTCGGTGTTGGGAAACTCCCCGGCGACCGTAATAGCCGTCATACGGACCTCTGGCTGTGCGCTTTTCAACGCGCCCAGCACCACTTTCGCCGAGCGGGGTTGCTTGCGTGCGCCGATAGCCATCAGCAGCGCACTCTTCCATTGCGGGTCATTCGCCTGGGCAAAGGCGCGTTCCAGTGCCGCGGTGGCTTCATTACCCGGAATCTGTTGCAGCGCCATGCGTGCAGGTTCCCGAAGGGTTTTGTCTCCCAGCAGCTTCTGTAGCGTGGGCACCGACTGCGACGTGCCCGCCACTGTAATGAGACGTAGCAAGAAGCGTTGCAAAGACTCGGGGGCAGGCTTCTGCAGCCGAGCGAGTAGCGCCTTCTCAACGGCGTTGCGCTCGGCGGATGCACCCGAGCGCGTAGATTGGTATACCACCCGCTCCAGAGCCATCTTCGCCGCCATCACCGCACCGGGTTCCGCGTTGGGGTTCTCGATCATCGTCAGCAAGGCGGGAATAGCCTTGACCCCGAACGGCGCGATTTCGTCAATCGCCTGGCGTCGTGCGTTATCGTCGGGTGAACGCAGCTTCTGCACGGTCTGCTCCATGTTCTGGCACGCGCTGGGAAGAGCCAGCACCACCAGCGCGAGGACGGTTAGCCATGTCTTCTTCATCTCCTGCCTGCACCTCCTACCTCAAGTACCACGGCGCGCGATAGGGACGGCTGAGCCAGCGATTCGCCTCCGGGTCGTTCACAAACTGCTCTTTGACCGGGTCCCAGCGCAACTTCCTGCCCAGGCGCATCGCGATGTTGCCGATGTGCGCTACGGTCACGGAACGATGTCCAATCTCCACGTCACAGATGGGCTTTTTGCGTGTGCGGATGCAGTCCAGCCAGTTCTGGTGGTGGCTGAGGCTGCGAGTACAGGCTGCACATCGTTCGGACCCCACGTCATCTGCTGCAGCTCTTTGGGGTTAGTGTCGATTCCGCCCCGCCACACGTGCACGTAGCCGTCCGTGCCCTCAAAGCGCACACCGCGTTCGGGGGTAGTGGCAATCATGTGCACGCCGTTGGCGTACTCGTAGTGCACCTCGAAGTTCACGTAGGTTTCACACAATCCCTTGATAGGCGGCACGCCCTTGCCCTCTACGCTCACGGGTCCGCTGAGGTCCATGCCCAGACCCCACTGCGCAATATCGAAGTGGTGATGTCCCCAGTCGGTCATCTCACCGCCGGAGTAGTCCCAGAACCAGCGGAAGTTGCCCAGAAAGCGCGCGTAGTTGAACGGCACCCACGGGGCGGGACCCAGATACAGGTTCCAGTCCAGGTCGGGCGGGGGTTCTACGTCAGGTTGCGGGTCCATGTCGGGACCGCCCGGCAGGTTCACGCGCACCGTGTGCACCTTGCCGATTTTGCCGTTGCGTACCAGCATACAGGCGAGCCAGAAATAGTAATCCGACCGTTGCTGGCTACCTACCTGAAACACGCGGTTGTAACGGCGCACTGCGCGAACCAGAGCCTTACCCTCGTCTACAAAGAGGGTCAGCGGCTTCTCGCAGTACACATCCTTACCCGACTCACACGCCATGATGCTGATGAGCGTGTGCCAGTGGTCAGGCGTGGCGATGACCACTGCGTCGATGTCCTTGCGGTCCAGCAGGTGGCGAAAATCGGTGTAGGCAGCACAGTCCTGATTGCCGTAACGATTGTCCACCGCCTTTTTGGAGCGGTCGCGATGCGGAGCGTACACATCGCACACCGCCAGCACCTGCACCTGTCCATTGCCTAAGAAGGCGTTGAGGTGCCCGCTGCCCATACCGCCCAATCCGATGAAGCCCAGCGTGATGCGGTCGTTCGGTGCGCTTCGCTGCGCCGAGCCGAACACCGAGGCGGGCACAATCGCAGGCATGGCAACGGCAGCTGTGCCCGCCGCAGCTCCTTTGAGAAACTGCCTTCGTGTTAGCCGTTCACCTCTGCTCATACCAACCATCCTCTCTATGAGCAAGATTGGGCTGATTTAGTCGCCCAGTGTTGAACTTCTGGGGGCGGAAACAAGAGTCCTGCATCCACGAGTGGGCGCCGAGGTGGCAACGTAATAGGAACAAACGGCTGGAGCTGTTTCCTAACACAGGAAACCCTGCCTGCGCAGGGTTATTAGCCAGCGGAGGCTGGGTTCGTTTGAAAGGGATTCGGCTTTTAGCTGCAGATGCCAATGCGACTGGGTAAGAACGGCTCAGCAGGAGCCTCGCCCTCCCCAAGAAAGATGCTTGACAGGCTACTACACGGACATGGAAACGGGAAGCCCTATCCCCCTCGACGAAACACCACCGAAAGGATGAACACCACCGCTGCCGTGAGCACAATCGCCGCGCCGGATGCGGTGCCGAACCAGTAGGAAGCGTAAAGCCCTACGACACTGCTCACCCCGCCTATCACACAGGCAAATAGTGCCATCCCCCGAAAACTGCGCGTGAGGTTACGCGCAGCAGCAGCAGGCAACAACAGCATTGCGGTTACCAGAACGATGCCTATCAGCTTCAGCGACAGGGTGACCATCACCGCCAGCAGAACCAGAAAGAGCAGGTCTACCCGTGCAGCGGAAGTACCCATCGCCATTGCCATCTCGCGATGCACGGAGACGCGCAGCAGCGCATTCCACATCATCAACATCGCCAGCACGCTTCCCGCGCACATCGCCACCACCAGCCACACATCTTCCCATGCTAGCGCAAGGATATCTCCGAACAGGAACTGAAACAGCCCCGGCTGGTAGCCCTGTAACACGCCCAGCAACAGGATACCCGCTCCCGCGCAGAGGGCAAGATACACGCCAATGACCGTATCCGTCGGTATCTCGGTGCGGTGCAGGGTGAAAACGATAGCCAGCGTTACCAGCACCGCGAAGGCGATAACTGTCGGCATGGCGGGGGTCATAAGTAAGGCGGACAGCGCCAGCCCGGTGAACGCCGAGTGCGCTACCGCCTCGCTGAAGAATGAGAGGCGTCGCGTGACTACAAACACGCCGATAAGGGGCAAGCTGAAACCCAGCAGCACAGAGGCTATCAGCGCACGCTGGAAAAAGGGGTAGTGCAGAATCTCCGTCATGGCTGGTGCTCCCGATGCGTGTAAAGGGTGGTGTCCTGTCCGTATACCAGACGAATCATCTCCGCGTTCAGAGCCTCTGCTGGCGGACCGAAACAGAGCAGTCGGCGGTTCATGCACAGCACCTGTGAGGCGTAGCGCGTGACCACACTCAGGTCGTGGGAGACGAGTACGACCGTCAGGTGGTGTTGCTCGCGCAGGCGTTCAATGATGTCATAAAACCGGCTCTCCCCTTCGATGTCCACACCGGTGGCGGGTTCGTCCAGAAACAGTATCTCCGGCTCACGCAGCAGGTTGAGTGCAATCACCACCCGCTGTAGCTGCCCTCCCGATAGCTTGCCAATGGGATGGTGCAGCATCCGGTGAACGCCGACCTCCTGCAGGGCGGATTCAATGCTCGTCAATGAGGCTTGCGGCACGTAGGCGTGTAGCATCTCCCTCACCGTCAGGGGAAGATACCGGTCATACTCCAGACGCTGGGGCACATACCCCACCTTCTTGCGCAGCTCGCCCAGCTGGCGATGGGCACCCCGAAAAGAGTGATGCTGCCGGACGACAGCGGTACCAGACCCAGCACGGCGCGCAGCAGGGTGGTTTTGCCTGCGCCGTTGGGACCGATGATGGCAACGGTGCTGCCACGCTCCACGTGCAGGGTAATGTTTTCGATAAGGCGCGTGCCGCCTATCTCCACGCTCACATTGTTTATGTCCAGAACGATGTCCGCCATTCATGCCCCCTTACTACCCGACGCCAGCCACACATAGCCCAGTATGCTCCGCAGAGATTCCACCGGCAGGTGTGTGTTCACCAGCTCATGAAACTCGTCGCGGGTGAAGCGATAATAGTAGATGCCTCCCTGGTGCATTCCCTGTTTAGCGCCGCTCAAACGGGTAAACCAAGACCAGTGATAACCCGATATCGCATAGCGTCCGCCCGCCTTCAGCACACGCGCCATTTCCGCAAGCACCTGCCGGCGCAGGCGGTCACTGGGCAGGTGTTCCACCAGCTGACAACTGGCTACCGCATCCAGTGCTTCGTCCGCGAGCGGCAGGAAACAGGCATCGGCATGTATCAGCAGTGTCTTTTCCAGGGCACCGATACATTGCATCCGCTGCTGGCACAGCCTCAGGCTCTGCAGTGAGAAGTCCACGCCTACCACGAAATCAGCCAGCGCAGCAAAGTGCTGGAGCATCCGCCCCGTGCCACAGCCGATTTCCGCCAATGCGGTGAAACGCGCCGATCGACCGCGAAGCGCACGCAAGGTCATGCGCGTTTCCAGTGGCGACATGAGCAGCAGTCCCAGCAGGTGGTCATATTGTGAAGCCTGTGCATCTCGCGCCTGCATCTCCGACTGCTTACGCAGCCACTCCTCCCGTTCGTGCGCCGTGGCGAGGTCGGGTAGCACAAAGCTGGGAATGCCATCTACAACGGGAAACGTTTTCTGACACTCCATGCAATGCATTTCTCCCTCGCTTGCGATCAATCGCGCGCGGTCAAAGGGACATCTCAACATCTCTAACTGCCATTGTTTCATTCTCGGCTCCTTGTTCTGCCATTCCGAGCGCATGCGAAGAATCTCGGTGAATTGCCCTCTGAGATGCTTGACGAACGCTCGGCATGACAAAGAGAACATGTGTATTCCGGGCAACCACAGGGAGCGCCCCTGCGCACGTCGGACATGCATCTGCAGGGGCAGACCCCCGTCTGATCCCGTAGACTACCGCATGGCTCTATCCAGCGTCTCAATATTACGCATCATGCGTTGCTGGTATGCTTCACCTTGCCGGGTCCACGTCCGTTCCAGCGGGTCCAGCAAGTACACCGGCACGCCGAGGTCGGCAGCAACCACCTCTACCAGCCGTGAGGAAGCTGGCGGCGCCGCGAAAATGACATGTACCCCTTCCCGACGGGCGGTGCGCATCAAATCGCGCAGCCGGCGGGCGGACGGCTCGACTCCGGGCAGAGGTTCAAACACAGCCACCTGCTCCAGCCCTGCCTCTGCCGCAAGGTAGCGGTACGCGCCGTGCGCCGCAATAAATTTCTTTTGTCTCCATGCACTTGACCGCACCTTCAGAACCGCCTTCAGCTGCCGTAGTTCATTCAGGAGCCTGTTGGCATGGCGTCGGTAGTCATTTGCGTGTTCCGGGTCCAGCTCGGTCAGCGCATCTCTGGCGTTTTGCGTCATCCTTATGGCGTTATTTAGAGACAGCCAGACGTGGGGGTCTACAGCCTCTTCCTGTTCGCCCTGATGATGTTCTCCCTCGGCATGATGGTGCTCGTGCCCCTCGGCAAGGGGCAGCGTCCAGCAACCCTCTGCTAATTCTACCACGCGCGGGCGCTGACGCCCAAGTCCGCGCAACATAGTGTCCAGAAACGGTTCTGCTTCCAGTCCCAATGCAAACACCACATCTGCCTGCTGAAGCAGTTTCATCTGTCTGGCTGTCGGCGCGAAGGCGTGCAGATCGCCTTCAGGGGGAAGGAGGGTCCGCACAGAGACATGTTGTCCGCCCACCTGCCGGACGATATCGGCTACAGGGAAGAAGGTAGCCACAACGTGCAAGGGCTTCTTCTCGCCCGAGGTGGGACGATACGCTTCACGTGGCGCGCAGCCGGTGAGGGAAAAAAGCAACAGAGCCAGCCAGATACTCCATCGCGAGGTCGGATATGCACGGACGTTTTGTAATTTGATAACTTTTCCCATACTTTTACCTGATTTCCCTGTGAGTTGTCCACCTAACCGTAATTATACGGAAGATTCCTTATGGTTGCACTACCGATAAGAGGGTAGGAACCCGGAAGATGGAAACGCACGTTGGGAAATCAACCCTTCCTTCGCCAGCGCCGTCTTCCACCCACGTGCGTTTCGTTCCGAAACGAGCAGGAGGCTCAACAGACGACAACTCAAGGAGGAAGAGGTAGAAGATGAGTCTGCGTATCAACACCAACATTACCGCGATGAACGCCATGCGCGCTTTGACTGGAACCAGCGAAGCGTTTGCGCGTTCGATAGAGCGATTGTCCTCTGGTATGCGCATCAATCGTGGCGCCGATGACCCTGCTGGATTGATCATCTCCGAGAACCTGCGCGCGCAGATGGTGGGTATGTCGCAGGCGGTGTCTAACGCGCAGGACGCGGCGAACCTTCTGAAGACTGCAGAGGGCGGTCTGGACGAAATCCACAACCTGCTGCGCACCATGCGACAACTCGCCGTGCACGCCAGCAACACCGGTGTGAACGACCTGACAGCCCTGCAGGCGGACCAGACACAAATCCGCTCCGCCCTGGAAAGTCTCAACCGTATCGCCGAACAGACCCAGTTCGGAACCAAGAAACTGCTGGACGGAACCG
>VSSL01000141.1_pt1 | contig 18741 bp, 17 predicted proteins | sample 4557531 | NCBI WGS metagenome assembly VSSL01 (sample SAMN10986726, study PRJNA523729) | hot springs metagenome | isolation source: hot springs | place: India:Timba, Gujarat | collected 2018-05-31 | reverse complement strand
GGGGTCAATCGCGCCCGTAAACTCCAGAATGCGGTCGGCAAGGGTGGACTTTCCGTGGTCGATATGCGCAATGATACAGAAGTTTCGGATATGGTCTTGCGGCGCGTGTTGCATCGATGCCTCCTGCACCGATGCAATTGTATCCGAGAACAGGGCTAAAAGTCAAATTAGTCGCCCTGCATCACCTTCTCCATCTCCGCCGCGAGCGACAGATGTCCCTGAATCATACGCCCCTTCTCGCCGACGAAGAGGAAGTAGGTGGGCGTAGAGTTCACGCCGTATCGCTGTCCTGTAACCAGGTCGTTGACAATAGCCTGCATCACATCCTTGCTCTTCATGTCCTTGCGGAACTGCTCCATGTTCAAGCCCAGCGAGCGGGCGAACTCTTCCAGACGCTTCTCGCTGGCGTCTTGCTCGTTGAAGATGAGGTCCTGCATCTCCCAGAACTTGCCCTGTCGGTGCGCCGCCTCTGCCGCCTGCGCAAACAACCGCGCCTTCTCATGGATGTCCAGCGGGTAGTGCCGGAATATCACGCGAATCTTGCCTTCGTACTTCAGCAATAGCTGGTCTACCGTCTCATTGCCCCGACGGCAGGAAGGGCACTGCATATCGCTGAACTCCACCAGCACTATTTTTGCCTGAGGGTTACCCTTCTCGGGTCTGCCCGGTATCACCAGGTCGCTCAGTTTGACCTCTGTCGGTTTCGCTTCGGGTAGTTGTGGCGGACGGGTGTAATAGTTGAGCGCAGCCAATCCCGCGCCTAAAATCAAAACGAGTCCCAGCATGATTAACAGGAAACGTGTTTCTGACTTCATTTTTCCTCTCTATGCCTCGGATGGTATGGTTAATGCCTGTGGCTGTCGCCACGCGAGCACGCTCAGCACAAACAACGCCGTGGCGATTATAGCAGAAGCCATGCACCACTGGCAAATCGCATGAATGACGAACAGTTCCAGATAGGTAAGGTATACCGACACCAGAAAACCCACTGTGCCCCACAGCAGAAGCAGGTGGGCAAACAGCCTCTGATGCTCGGCGGGTACAGAAGGGCGAATGGCACACAACAGCGCGAAGGACAGGTAGAACAGCGTTCCGTAGGCGGCTACCGGTATGCCAAACAGGCGGGACGTGGGATGTTGTGCGACCTGGTCGCAACCGGCGTTGGTGCAGGGAACTGCCGCATTCTGTGCGTGCCAGTACCACAGCAACCCCGCCACAATCAATCCCGCTACGGCAAGCGCGAACATCACGCGATTGAGCTTGATGCTGTTCATACTCCTCCATCCGCAGCTATTCTTCCGACGAAAGCTGCCCGCTGCCCCAACCGGAAGCGTAGTTGGGTGGCTCCTTCACAATCCAGATGTCGTGCGGGTGGCTTTCGCGCAATCCCGCATTAGTAATACGGATGAAGCGCGCGTTCTGTCGCAACTCTTCGAGCGTTCTTGCGCCCAGATAGCCCATGCCGGAGCGTACCCCGCCCACCAGCTGGAAGATGGTCTCCGAGACGGGTCCCTTGTAAGGTACCCGTCCTTCCACGCCCTCCGGCACGAAGCGGTCGGCTCGTTGCTGGTAGTAGCGGTCACTGCTACCTTCCTGCATCGCGCCGATGGAACCCATGCCACGATAGTCCTTATAGGCTCGCCCTTGATAGAGCACTACCTCCCCGGGGGCTTCCTCCGTTCCCGCCAGCAGGTTGCCCACCATGACACACGATGCTCCCGCCGCCAGCGCCTTGGTAATGTCGCCCGACCAGCGGATACCACCGTCGGCAATGGTGGGAATGTCGTACTTCGCCGCCTCCTCAGCGCAGTCCATAATCGCCGTAAGCTGTGGCACACCCACTCCCGCTATTACGCGCGTTGTGCAGATGGAGCCTGCGCCGATGCCCACACGGATACAATCCGCCCCTGCCTCGATGAGCGCGCGAGTGCCCTCTTTCGTTGCCACGTTGCCCGCAATCACCGGCAGGTTCGGAAAAGCGCGCTTGATAGCCTTCACCGCGTTGATGACGCCCGCAGAGTGCCCATGCGCCGAGTCCACCACAACGAAATCCACGCCTGCCTCCACCAGCGCACTCACCCGCTCCAGCGTTTGGCGAAGCGGACCAACAGCCGCCCCGACGCGCAGACGTCCCTTGCCGTCCTTCGTTGCCTGCGGATACTGACGGATTTTGAGGATGTCCTTAATGGTGATGAGTCCGCGCAGGTGGAAGTGTTCGTCTACGATGGGCAGCTTCTCAATGCGGTGTTCCTGCAATATCTCCTGCGCCTGTTCCAGGGTGGTGCCAACGGGTGCGGTGACCAATCCCTCCTTCGTCATCACCTCTTCGATGCGCCGGTCAAAGTTCTGCTCGAAGCGGATGTCACGGTTGGTCAGGATGCCTACCAGCACCCCGTTTTCATCGGTGATGGGCACGCCGGAGATATGGTAGCGTTCCATAATGGCGAGCGCGTCGCGGATGGTATCGTGCGGGTTGAGCGAGATGGGATGGACGATAATACCATGCTCCGAACGTTTGACCTTGTCTACCTCCTCCGCCTGCCGCTCGATGCTCATGTTTCGGTGTATCACGCCAACTCCACCCTCCCGCGCGACGGCGATAGCCATGCGTGCCTCCGTCACGGTATCCATTGGCGAGCTGACGATGGGCACGCGCAGCGTGATGTCCGCCACCAGGCGGGTGGATGTGTCAACAACGTCAGGGGTTACCTCGGTGCCGCGCGGTTCCAGTAATACGTCGTCGAAACTGAGACCCTCGCGTATGTGATGTGCCATCGTTCCACTCCTGCGGGCTTTCTTTTTAGTATACCAAATTGAGCAGGAGATTGGTAGGAAGGCACACCCCGGCGGCGGGTCGGCAGGGTTGCGGGTACAAATTGTGTGTAAAACACAGAAAGTTACCCACTTCCCACCATTGAAATAGCGGGCTATGGATGAAAAGAAACCTGCCTTCGCAGGTTCTTAATCCGCGAAGGCGGATTTCCTGCCATCTTAGCCCATGATTTCAATCGTGGGTAGACCTCGGTCCGAGCAGCTTTCTCACAGCAGTTCCTGATGATGGGCGATGACCTTCTCGAACGCGCAGGCGATTTGCTCTACCAGCTCGTCGGGCGGGTCGACCAGAGGGTGGATGTTCAGAATGTTACCCACCACCCGCTCCGCCTGTGGGAAGTCGCTATCTTTATAGCCTTCAAACGGCGGCAAGCCGAAGAACTCGCCCCCAAGCGGTCCTCTGCCGCGTCCCCACAGGTCGAAGCCCTTGCGGAAGAGGCTCTTCTGGTGCTCCAGCTTTCTGTCGTACAGAGATATCGGCACACCTTCTGCTTTCAACGCCTCCACAAACCGTTGCGCGGGCAGTCCGTGCAACTGCTCGGGGTGGTACACCAGTGGATGCCCGGCGTAAAACCCTGCCGGTTTGGCTTTGGGGTAAGAACATACTGGTTCGATGCCGGGCGTCCCCTGCAGAGCCTCGAACACCCTCCGGCGAAACTCGGCGCGTTTGGCGTTGCGATAGTCCAGCGACTGCATGGTTACGCGGGCGATAGCCAGTGCAAGGGGATGCGCTCGCCACTTCTGCCCCAAAACCTGCGAGTCCATCTCGCGGTACTCGGGCAGGGTCAGCTCTTCGGTGATGCCAGCACGGTGCAGGTGGCAGTGTACCAGCATTCGCTCGTAGTACTCGCGGTTATTGGTGGTGACCAGCCCGCCCTCGCCGCCGCATATCGGTTTGCCGTGAGGGGGCGAACCCTGTAAGCTGAAACAGGTGAGGTCGGAGATGTTGCCTACCTTCACTCCATCCCACTCTGCGCCGTGCGCATGGGCGGCGTCCTCGATGATAGGGATGCCATAACGATAGCTCATGTGGCGCAGGGCGTCCATGTCGCACACGTTGCCGAACAGGTGGATGGGCACAATCGCCCTGGTGCGTGGCGTGATGCGTTTCTCGATATCGTCGGGGTCTGCCAGTAGCGTATGAGGGTCAATATCGCAGAAAACAGGGCGCGCGCCAATATGTAGTGCGCCGCTGTACGTACCGATATAGCCCAGTGTAGGGGTAATGAACTCATCGCCAGGTCCTACCTTCACGGCGAAGAACGCACTGGCAAGGGCAGTAGAGCCGTGGTCCACTGAAAGGCAATACTGCGCCCCCACGTACTGCCGAAACTCCTCTTCGAACTGTTTCGGGAGACCGGTGCCCGAACCGGACAGGAAGTCGGCGTCAATCAGTTCGCAAACGGCGCGTTTCATCTCCTCTTTGGGTGGTTGCCATCTGTCCGGCACAGGCACGGAAACAGCTGGATTTCCTCCAAACAGAGCAAGCCTGTCGCTCATTGCGCACCCTCCTGATGATGCGTGTCAGCGATTGTTTCTGCAAACGCTATGCGATTCCTGCGAACGGGAGATCAAGGCTACTGATGACAGCGACCGTTCTCGGTTCGTTGGGATTCAATCTTGAGCCCATTGCAAAAAACTAACCGCTGAGGATGCAGAGAGCTCGGAGAGGCTCACTTACCGCTCAGCGAACTCTGCGTTCTCTGCGGTGAGACACCTTTTTGCAGTGGAGACAATCTTCGCATTTCCTCTGGGGAGACGGGCCTCCCTGTGCGCCAATGCACAATACATCAGTGGCTCGGCGTGAGTCTCGCCCTCCACCTTTCACGAATCAGGCGGTCTGCCGAGATGCTTCACGAGCTGAGCAGGATGGTCTCCCTCTCGAAGAGGCGGGTGGCTATCTGCAGGGTGACCGCCGCCACCAGACAGGAGATAAACAGCGAAAGCAACATGAACGTAGGGTCCACAATGCCTGTGAGCACCTGCTTGATGATAATCGCACTGTTGAGCACAGGCACCGCTGCCAGCCACAGCCCCGATTCCGTTCGTACGAACATCGACGCCACCGCAGGCAGCACGATCAGCGAGCTGAGCGGTATCAGATAGGTCTGCGCTTCCTTCTGGTTGCGGGCGAAGGTGGAGATAATGGTCAACATCGCCGAGTAGAAAACGGTCAGCGGCAGAAGCGTTATCAACAGCGCGCCTATCGCGGGTGCGGACAAGCCGAACTTGCCTGCGTGTTCCGTGAAGATGTGTGCGCTGGCGGGCATGGCAAAAGCCAGTAGCATCCCTAACATGGCGAATATCGCCGCCATCATGCACACAACCACCACGGTCAGGAACTTGCCCCACACAATCTGCAGGCGCGAGGCAGGTGTCGCCAGCAGGGGTTCCAAGGTGCCCCGCTCCTTCTCACCGGCAACGAGGTCAAAAGCAGGCGAAACCGCTCCGAAGAACGCCGACAACACGATGACGTACGGCAGAATGATGCTGAGAATGAGGTTGCCTACCGGATTCTCGGTCTCTATCGCCTGAGTGACTACCGCCAGCGGCTGGGCGAACTCCGCGCCGATAAAACGACGGGCGAGACGCCTTTGCACCCATGCTGCGCTGAAACTATCGGTCAATGCCTTTAGCCTCTGCACTGCATCGCGCGAACTCTCGTTCAACGGATCGAACAGCACCACCACCTTTGCGCTACTCTCGTTGTGCAGACGTTCATCGAACTGCTCATCCAGCAGCACCACCACCTTCACACGGCGCTGGCGCAGCATCGCCTCTGCCTGCTCACGTCTCTCAAAAGTCTGAACGGTGAAACCATCTTCTTTCATCGCGGCGACAAACTCCGCGCCGCCTCTGGGAGCAACTACCCCCGCGGGTATCACCACCGTGCGAGCGGATTCCTGACGTTGCTGTACCATCATGCCGATACCCCAGATCAACAGGGGGGTCAGCAACAGCGGGGAAACGATGGTGGAGAACAGCACACGCCTGTCACGCAATACCTCGCGCAGCTCTTTCCAGAAAACGATAAGCGTTCGGTTCACTCTTCACCCTCCTTTTCGCCGATCAGGCTCAGGAATATCAGTTCCAGCGCCCGCTCGCCCGTGCGCGCCCGCAGTTCCTCCAGCGTGCCGGTGGCAACAATACGCCCCTTGTGGATGACCGCAATGCGGTCACACAATCGCTCCGCCTCGCTCATGATATGCGTGGAGAAAAGGATGGTGTGTCCGCGCTGGCGGCTCTCCATGATGAACTGCATAATGGTGCGCGAGGTTACCACGTCCAGTCCCGCTGTTGGCTCGTCCATAAACATCACGGGCGGGTTGTGGATGATACTGCGTGCAATACTCACTCGCTGTTTCTGTCCGGTAGAAAGCCTGTCGCACCGCCCATCGATGAACTCCTTCATCTGCAGGGTCTCTACCAGCTCCTCGATGCGCTGACGAAGCGTATCGCCCGACAGGCCGTACAGGGAGCCAAAATAGGTGAGCACCTCTCGCGCGGTCAGGCGACCATATAGCGCGGTGGAACCGGTGAGGTAGCCGATATGCTGGCGCACATCCTGCGGTTGCGTGCGAATACTGAACCCTGCGACGGTGGCGTCGCCCGCAGAGGGGGTCAATATGGTACCCAGCACGCGCAACAGGGTGGTCTTTCCCGCGCCGTTGACACCCAGAATGCCAAACACTTCTCCGGGGCGCGCCTCAAAACTCACTTCATCGAGCGCGACCACCGTGCCCCGCTTGCGGTCGGTAAAGATTTTGCTCAAGCCCGATGCTGTGACCATGTCGATAGCCCTTTCCGCAAAAGAAGACACCCTTTCCCCACCCAAGTTTCGCCCGTGCACACGCCGTTATTGTACAGGAAGAGGGGTGCGTACGGCAAACAGTACGTTGCACAATTTTTCTTTTATGGAAAACGCAGTTGACAATTTTTTTTCTGCTTTACTATAATGAAGCCTGGAGGCGAGTATCATGGCGTCGGTACTGGAAAAGGTTTCTGCGCTGTATACCTCGTTGAACGAGGCGGAGCGCAAGGTCGCCGACTTTGTGCTGAACCACCCCGAAGAGGCGCGCGGCTGTAGCGTCATCCACCTGAGCGACCGCAGCGGCGTTAGCGAAACCACTGTGGTGCGGTTCTGCCGCTCCATCGGCTTCAAGGGCTATGCGGATTTCAAGCTGGCTCTGGTAGCGGAGCTGGCACCGCATCGCGAGCCTGTGCCTGACGTGCACGGCGACGTATCGCCCGAGGATGACCTGCCTCGTCTGGTACAGAAGGTGTTGAACATGGACGTTCAGGCGGTCGCCAGCACGATGGAACTGCTGGACCTGGCGCAGTTTGAACGGGCGGTAGACGCCATCGCCAGCGCGCGTCGGGTGGCGATATTCGGCGTGGGCAGTTCGTTGCCGGTGTGCATGGACTTGCAGTACCGCCTCCAGCGGTGTGGTATCAACACCCTCTTCTCGGTGGACGACCACATTCAGGCAATCAACGCCGCGCTGCTGGAGCCGGGCGACGTGGGGCTGGCGGTGTCTTACTCGGGGACGAGCCGCGAGACGATAGAGTCGGTAGAACTTGCCAAAGAGGCAGGCGCACGCACTGTCTGCGTGACCAGTTTTCGCCGTTCTCCTCTGGCGAAACTCTGCGATATCTGCCTGATTACCTCCGCCGGACGGACGCAGTGGCTGGACGAAACCATCACCGCGCGGCTGGTGCAACTCGCTCTGTTTGACGCGCTGTGCGTTGCGCTGGCTCGGCGGAAGCGCCATGAGTCGCAGCCGATTTTGAACAAAATCGCTCGCGCAGTGGAACGAAAGAGGCATACGGTATGAGCAGTTCTGTGCAACTTCTGCTGGGCATTAAAACCGACCCGATAGAGTACCGCTATTCTTACCCCTGGCTGTTCCGATTGGCAGCAGAGGAGGGCGTGGAGTACATCCAGCTGGGCAGTACCTTTGAGTTCTACCTCCTGCCGGACGAGTTTTTTCACTGGTTGCGCGAACAGGCGGAGAAGGCTGGAGTGCGCATCTACAGCCTCTTCACCGCGCACCGCGAGCTGGGCGGCTTTTTCCGCAATGAGCCGGGTTGGGAGAGCGTCGCTCGACGCATGTTCGAACGCTACATCCAGATTGGCGGTATTCTGGGAGCGCGGTCGGTAGGGCACAACCCGGGCGCGGTATTGCGCGACGAGATGCATACCAAACCGCAGGGCATCGCCCGCTACCTGAAGCACTTCAAGGAGCTGATGCATTTCGCGCATGAGCAGGGCGTGCCGTGGTTGACCATTGAGCCGATGTCCTGTCTGGCGGAACCCCCTACCCTGCCGGAGGAGATTCGCCAGATGGGTCAGGAACTCACCGCCTACCATCAGCAGCACCCGGATACCACCGCCCGCATGGGCTTCTGCGCCGACCTTTCGCATGGCTACGCGGACGAGGCAGGCAACGTCGTCTGGGACAACCGGCAGACTTTCGAAGCCACCCTGCCCTATCTGTATGAGGTGCATCTGAAGAACACGGACGCACTCTTTCATTCCACCTTCGGCTTCGGCGAGGAGGAAAGGGCAAAAGGCGTGGTGCAGATAGAGCAGTTTCGCGACCTGATTCACGCGAGCGCACACCTCTTGCCTGCAGACAGGGTGGTCGGCTATCTGGAAATCTCGGGACCGAAGCTGGGGCGTGACTACAGCGACATCCATCTGGAGAGGGCGCTGCGCGAATCGCTGAGATACCTGCGCGAGACGTGGTGTACGTCCCCACAACAAGCTGCAACCTCTTTCGCCTCCTCCACTTTACCTTCTGTAGAACCCGTTCGCTTCTCGGCTTCGCTGATGTGCGCCGACCTGCTGAACCTCGAATCACACGTGCGCCAGCTGGAAGCGATGGGCGTCCACTATCTGCACTTTGACCTGATGGACGCGCACTTCACGCCGAATATGCCGGTGGGGCTGGTGGTGATCGAGCAGCTTCGGGAGCGTACGCACCTGCCCTTCGACGTGCACCTGATGGTAGAGGACAACGACCTCTTCATCCGCAAGCTGTTGCCGGTGAGAGTGCAGGCTATCTCGGTGCATGCCGAGTCCGCCCGGCATTTAGACCGCACGCTCAGTTTGATTCGCGAGGGCGGCGTACAGGCAGGCGTTGCGCTGAACCCGGCAACACCCCTGAGTGTGCTGGAATATGTAGTGGAAAAGCTGGATTTCGTGCTCATCATGACGGTCAACCCGGGATTCGCCGGTCAGAAGGTGGTGCCTCAGACTCTGCGCAAAATCGCCGACTGCCGCCGCTATCTGGATGCGCGCGGTTTCGAGCATGTGCCGATTCAGGTGGACGGCAATGTAAGTTTTGAGAACATCCCGAAGATGGTGGCGGCAGGGGCGGATATTCTGGTGCTGGGTTCCAGCAGCCTCTACCATCCTGAAGGCACGCTATGGCAGAATGCCCGACAGGTGGTGCAGGCGGTGCGGGAGGGACTTCGCCAGCGCTCTGGAGGTGAGGCGTAGGTGAAGGCGCTGGTGCTCCATGCGGTTGGCGACTTGCGCTACGAGGAGGTGCCCCTTCCCGAACCGGGCGAGGGCGAGGTACTGGTGCGCGTGGCGTACTGCGGTGTATGTGGCTCCGATATCCCCCGTATCTTCTCCAAAGGCACATATCGCTTCCCGCTGATACCCGGTCATGAGTTTGCCGGCGTTGTGGAACGGTGCGCCGGCGGTGTGGCGGATTTCGCGCCGGGCGAGAGAGTGACCGTGTTCCCCCTGATATGGTGCGGTCAGTGCGCCGCCTGCGAGAAGGGTAAGTACGTGCAGTGTGAAAACTACGACTACCTCGGCTCGCGGCGGGACGGCGCGTTCGCGGAGTATGTGACCGCCCCGGCACGCAACCTGCTGCGCGTGCCCGAGGGGGTGAGCCTGCAGGAAGCCGCCATGACCGAACCTGCGGCGGTGGCGTTACATGCCCTGCATCGCGCCGGAGGATGCTATCCGGGCGAAACGGTAGCGATATTCGGTGCGGGTCCGATTGGGCTGATGGTGGCGCAGTGGGCGCGGGCAATGGGCGCGTTGCAGATAGTGCTTTTTGACGTGGTGACGGAGAAACTGCAGCTGGCGAGGGCGCTGGGCTTCAGTCACGCGTACCATTCTGCTCAGGATGCACCGGAACAGGTTATCGCCTCCCTGACGGAGGGGCACGGGGCGCACCTGTGCATCGAGGCAGCAGGCGTACCTGCTACGCTTCTGCAGGCGTGCGCCTGCGCCAGACGGGGAGGGCGTGTGGTGATACTGGGCAATCCAACGGCGGAGGTGACCTTCCCGGTCAGCCTGCTCTCGCAGCTGATGCGGCGTGAGGTGAACCTCTACGGCACGTGGAACTCGGACTACGCGGTATACAGCACGGACGACGACTGGCATACCACCCTGCGGGCGATGGCGTCGGGAGGGCTGAACCTCAAACCGCTGGTCACTCACCGCGTTCCGTTGAGCCGCGCCGTCGATACGCTACAAGCCATGCACGAGAGAAAGGGTTTCTTCTGCAAAGTGTTGATACATCCCGACGGACAGGAGGAAGACTGATGCTGGCAGCCGTTCTGGAAGAACTGGGCAAACTGGTGCTTAAGGAAGTGCCGGAGCCGGAGATAGACGACGATTCCGCGCTGTTGCGGGTGGAATCCGTGAGCATCTGCGGTTCCGACGTGCGCATTCTGCACCACGGCAACCCGCGCGTGAAGCCACCGGCGATTATCGGGCACGAAGGCGGCAGGACGTGGTGGTGAAGGTAGGCAAGAACGTCACTCGCCGACGTTGAAAGAAGGCGAACCGCGTGGCAATTCGGATCGACGGACGTGCCCTGCTGGGCAAGTGTCGAATGGTTGATCGTAACGGTCTGGGCAACAACTGCGCCATCAACTACGCGGTGGGCTACCAGATACCCGGCGCGTTCGCGCAATACATGAAACTGCCCAAACTGCTGCTGGACGAGGGCCCCGTCACGCCCATTCCCGACAGCATGGACTACGACACCGCCGCGCTGGCGGAACCGCTCGCCTGTGCGATTAACGGCATGGAGCTGGTGAACATGGGGCTGGGCAAGAGCGTGGTCATCATCGGTTTGGGACCCATCGGCTGCATGTTGATTGACCTCGCCCGTGCGATGGGGACTACCAAGATTATCGCCGTGCAGCGTAGCAAGGCAAGGCTGGAGCTGGCGCGTTTCTACGGGGCGGATGTGTACGTCTCCTCTCAGGAAGAGGACGTGGTGGCGCGTTGCCTTGAGGAGACCGGCGGCGAGGGACCCGACATCGTGATTACCGCCAGCGCATCGGTGGAGGTGCACGAGCAGGCGATTGAGATGGTAGCACACCGGGGATACGTCAACCTGTTTGGCGGTCTCCCGAAGGGCACTCGCCCGATGAGTGTGTACTCTAACACCATTCACTATAAGGAATGCTTCGTGACGGGTTCACATGGCTCGGTGCCGCGCCACCACGAGCTGGCAGTGCAGCTGCTGGCGCAAGGAAGGGTACGCGTGGCTCCGCTGATTACCCACCGCTTCCCCCTCTCGCAGATTCACCGCGCCTTCGAGGTGATGCAGGGACGCGAGGGCATGAAGGTGATGATACACCCGCAGGAAAACGACCTAACCCCCTAGCCCCCTTCCCTACGAGGGAAGGGGGCAGTCCCTCTCCCACAGGGAGAGGGGTTGGGGATGAGGTCTACCTGCAGTACTACTGCGGCGCGCGGTCTGGCGGCCAGCCGGTAGCGGGAATGGTCGTCCACTTGCGACCGTAGTTCACCAGCTTGGCGTGCCCGTCGAAGTACACCACATTGTAGCCCTGTGGGTGGTTGAGGACGGTGCGCCTGTTCGGGTCAGAGGCATCCGCACCATCCCAGCCGAACGCACCGCGTTCGGTGAACAGGAAGCGTTCGGATACCCAATCAGACTTGTCATCCGGCGGCATATCATGGAGGCTCTTGTATGTGCCATCAGGATACTTCACGCAGGGGAACGGACCCGGATAGCCCGCGCTGCTGCCGGGGCACCACGTGTTGTACACCCAGTTGGGGAACCACTGGTAGGACTGTAACCCCCTCTGCATGTTTGCTGCTGACGGGTCGCGGTACCTGTCCGAGGGGCAGTACCAGATGTTCTTGTTCTTCTGGTACGGACCCAGCTGCACCGTCATCAGCGTACGATAGAACTCGCTGCCGTAGGAGCATCCTACGTAGTTTGGACCACCGTCACCGGGGTTGAATCCCGTCCATAGCCCCAGACAGTCCAGACATTCTCCTGCGTAGCAGTTCAAATCCGGGTTCACTTCCCAGTTACGGTAAGTGTTGTAGGTGCCCATCGGGAACTTCTCATCGTAGTCCTGCGAGTACATGCGCACCGACAGCCCTATCTGTTTGAAGTTGGACAGACAGGAGGTCTGACGGGCTTTTTCCCGTGCTTGAGAGAACACGGGGAACAAGATAGCTGCCAGTATCGCGATAATCGCGATGACCACCAGCAGCTCGATCAGTGTAAAGGCGTGTCGTTTCATTTAGGATTTAACCCTCCTTTGATTAGTTTTTAATTAGCGACCAGGAGCTGGTGCCGTTGCTCCACCGGGAGTCACGCCTCCCATCCTGCGCTGAAACTCCTGTTGGACGTCGGGCGGCATGGGCGGAGGCGCTGCAGCGCCACCACCTGCCTTGGTGCGCCCTTCCGTTGCCCACCAGTACACTCCGCCAATGACCAGCAGCACCACCACGATGATAATCACAGCGGTCACAGGCGACACTTCACGCTTCATACTCAGAACCTCCCTCCTTGGGGTGAATACGCCGCGGAGTGCGCGGCTCGCGCCACAGAACCGGAACCGACAGGATGTACGTGCGCGGCGTGGATTGCCTGCCGCTCAGCCATTCATCCAGCACCTCCACCGCGATTTCGCCCAATCGGGCAAAGTCGGGTTGCGAGGTAGGAAACGCTGGCTGGAAGAAATGGGTAGTCTCCAGGTCGTCAAAGCCCGCCACCCGAATCTCTTCGGGCACGGCGACGCCCAGTTTTATCAGCGCCCGGATAATCGAAACGGCGGTGTTGTCTTCCCAGGCGATGACCGCATCGGGTACCGGAGAGAGCTGAAGAATCTGGTGAGCAACCTCCTCACCATCGATATTCTCGCCCTGCCGCTCCATCGGCGCCCACCGCAGATAGCTCTGCGGAACCGGTACGCCAGCGTCCTGCATCGCCGCCAGCCAGCCCTCCCGCCGTTCGTGGATGGAGCGGTGCAGGCAATCTGGATTCAACGGCAGGAAAGCAATCCGCCGATGCCCGTGCGCCAGCAGCGCCTGCGTCATCTCGTAGCCCAGCCGAAAGTTGTCAAACAACACCATGGGGCGTTGCCACTCTTCGCAGCCGATGTCGAAGATGACTATCGGTACATCACGCCACCGGCGGCTCAGGTAATCCGCTGGCAGCTGATGCCTCCAGCGAGTGACCGGATAAAGGATAATGCCTTGTGCCCCTGCCTGCAGGTGTTGTTCGACCAGCTCTTCCTCGTGCCGGACATCGTCTTCGGAGCTCGCCATCAGCAGCTGATAGCCCCTTTGACGGGCGCGGCGTTCGATACCGTAGTACGCCCGTAGCACCAGTGCGGCGTGAGCTCGCGGCGCAATGAAGCTCAGCAGGCGCGTACGCGTGCTCGCCAGAGGCGCGGAGCGCAGGTAGATACCACTGCCCTGCCGGGATTCAATCAGCCCCTCTGCGGCGAGCAACGCCAATGCCTTGGCCACCGTCGGGCGACTGGCTCCCAGCAGTTCGCGCAGCTGGTGTTGCGTTGGCAGCTTGTCGCCCGGACGAATGTCTGGACGACTAATCCATTCCGCCTTAATCCGCTCCGCCAGAAGCACGTATGTCGGTAATCGTTTCTGGGCACTCATGATGCTTCCATTATAGAGGGTTTTTCCAAATTTGTCAAGCAAATTCGGAATTGGTAAACTGATTTTTTGGAAAATAGTTGCTCTGTGGCAGATGCGCTGTGCCCACCGTTTGCCCGCGATTGTCAATGGCTTCCCCTGTGATATAATAACCCCAGTGGTGTTCTCAGAAACGAACGGGCTCGCGCAGGCGGTCCGACAGGAGGTACTGCGATGACGCATCAGGATTCCTCATCCCCTGCCAACATCCCCTTCTGCGTGCTTGGCGCTGGCAACGGCGGTCTGGCGATGGCGGCGCATCTTGCTCTCAAGGGTGTGCGTGTGCATCTGTGGAACCGAAGCCCCGAAAGGCTCTTGCCCATCCAGCGTTCAGGATACATCCACCTCATTGCCAGCCCCGACAGACCCGACCTGCCGCAGGGGCAGGCGCACATCCCGGTGGTAACCACCGATATCGAAGAGGCGGTACGCGACGCGAAAGTGCTGATGGTGGTTGTGCCCGCGACGGGTCATGCGGAAGTGGCGGAGAGACTGGCTCCCCACCTGCGCGACGGACATATCATCGTGCTGAATCCGGGGCGGACAGGCGGTGCTCTGGAGGTATTGCACATCCTGCAGCGGCACGGCGTCAAGGCGGATGTGATTGTCGCCGAGGCGCAGACCCTGCTCTACGCCAGCCGTGCCCTCAACCCCGGACAGGTGCAGATTTTCGGCATCAAGAACAGCGTTCCCGTTGCGGCGATACCTGCGTACCGTACGCCGGAGGTGATTCAGGCTCTGCGCAGTGCTTACGCGGAGTTCGTACCGGGCGACAACGTGATGAAGACCAGTATGGACAACATCGGCGCGATTTTCCACCCGGCGGTCACCGTACTCAACGCCGCGCGCATCGAGAGCACACACGGCGACTTCGAATACTACATCGACGGCATTACTCCCTCCGTGGCGCAGGTGCTGGAGACCATCGATGCGGAGCGCGTCGCCGTAGCAGCGGCAATGGGTTTCGGCTGCATGACCGCCCGCGAATGGCTGTATATCGCCTACGGCGCATCGGGGAAGACGCTGTTCGACGCCATTCGCGCCAACCAGGGTTACTACGGCATCAAGGCGCCGCCCATTGTCCATCATCGCTATATCACGGAGGATGTGCCGATGAGCCTGGTGCCTATCGCGTCGCTCGGCGAGATGCTGGGCGTGCCCTGCCCCACCATCCGCGCGATCATCCATCTGGCAAACCTGATGCACGGCTGTGACTACTGGCAGACAGGTCGCACCGCAGAAAAGATGGGATTGGCTGGATTGAGCCTGCGCGACCTCCGCTTGCGTATTCTCGAGGGCATTTCGTCGGAAACGAGGTAAAGGGCGATGACACATCCCCTTCGGCGTGACGAGGTTTTCGGGCTGATACATCCCGCGGTGGATGCGCACACGCTGGGCATCAGCTCGGTGGGGCAGTTACTGGAAGACTGCGGTTACACGGTGGTCATCGCCGACGCGCACGTATGCGCTGCTGCCAACCAGCCGTCGCATCTGGACAACATAGAGATTGTGCTGAGCTGGATTCGGCGATACGGCATCACGCGGCTGGGCTTCAGCTACCGCTTGGACCCAGCAGAAGGCGCGGAGCGTTTCGGCAGGCTGATGCACCAGCTGCGCGAGCGCAGGATGTTTGCGGAACAGGGTGGTCCCCTGCGCGGTATCTACTTTGCCGGATTGCCCGCGGCGTGCCAGCGGGTGGAACGCGAATATGGTGACCTCGTGCAGACCTTCGACGGCGACGAAACGCCCTCCGAAACCCTGCGTAAATTGGGAGTACCCTCTTCGCGTCTTCCCTCTGCCATGAGCACAGAGGTAGACTATGATGAGTTCCGTCTGAGATTCGGGCGCGAGCTGGTGGAAAGCGAGAAGCATCTGCGCGTACAGCCGCCTGACCGCAGCGGTTACCCGGAGTTCGGCACAGCACAGGACACAGTGGTGGCGCGGGTGAAACACGCTCAAGCACACGGTCAACCTCCGCTGATGCGGGCGCACGTGGGACCCTACCTTCCCGACCGTGAGGCGGCGGTGCGTCTCTTTCTGGACTGGACGCGCGAACTGGCACGCGCCCGCTTTCTGGATGTGCTGTCCATCGGCACATCGCAGCTGAGCCAGTCGCACTTCGGCGAGGACTGGACCGGACTGCCCAACGGCGGCGGTGTGCCCATCAACTCTCCTGAGGAGTTCCGCATGGTGTGGCAGGCAGCGCGCCCCATGTTGGTACGCACCTACGCCGGCACCAAAAACGTTCCCCAGCTGGCGCGCATGTACGAAGAGACCTTACATATCGCGTGGCACGCGCTGTCATTCTGGTGGTTCTGCCAGATAGACGGGCGGGGACCCTATCCGGTGAGGCAGAATCTGGAGCAACATCTGGAGACCCTGCGCTTCATCGCGGAGTCGGGTAAGCCCTTCGAGCCGAACATCCCACACCATTTCGCCTTTCGCGGCGCGGACGACGTGACCTATGTGGTGTCCTCGGTGCTGGCGGCGCGCACCGCAAAGCGTCTGGGGGTGCGCACACTCATCTTGCAGAACATGTTGAACACCCCCAAATCCACGTGGGGTATTCAGGACCTGGCGAAATCGCGGGCGTTGCTCACACAGGCGCGTGAGCTGGAAGACGAAAGCTTCCGGGTCATCCTGCAGCCGCGCGCCGGGCTCGACTACTTCTCGCCCAATCTGGAGCGGGCAAAGGCGCAACTCGCCGCGGTGACGGCGCTGATGGACGACATCGAACCGCACGACCCTGGCAGTCCGCCTATCATCCATGTGGTAAGCTATTCGGAAGCCTCGCATCTGGCAGACCCGCCGGTCGTGAACGAGAGCATCCAGATTACCCTCGCCGCCCTGCAGGAGTACCGCCATCTGCGGGCAAAGGGGGAGATAGAGGATATGTCTCAACACCCGGAGGTGAAAGCGCGTACAGAGGAGTTACTGCAGGATGCTCGCACCGTGCTGAAGGCTATTGAGGAGAGCATCCCCGACCCCTACAGCGCGGAAGGTCTGTACCGTGTCTTCTGGGCAGGGTTCCTTCCTGTTCCCTACCTGTGGGTAGGGCGCGAGGAGTTCGCTCATGCAGTGCGCTGGCAAACGCGCGTGATACGCGGCAGCGTGAAGGTGGTGGATGAACGAGGGATGCCCATCCCTGTCGAGCAGCGAGTGCAGTTGGCGACCGCCTCGCTCCGCAGCGGGCAATGATGGGCATCCCCCTGTGAACAACCAGCGAGAAATCTTTTACTTCAGCGGAAACGCCAGAATCTTGCCGTTAGCTGACGCCGCAACGATCACGTCATCCGCCGAGAGACCCGAGATGCTGGGCGAGCGCACGAACGACTCGCCTGCGTTACTGCCATCGTAGAGGTAAAACTCCTGCGGGTTGTCGGCGTTGATGGCGTAGAACTTGCCGTTGTCGCTGCCGATGTAGATGTAAGGCGTGCTGCTACCGGTCTTGCGCACCACAATGGGCATCCCCAGGAACTTGCCTGCATCGCGAGGCTGAATGGGATAGCCGCTTTTCGCAGTGCCGTCGGCGGCGTTCACCGCGTGAATCTTGCCGTCCACCGTGCCGAAATACACTACCTTCGCCACCCAGTCAAAGAAGGGACTACCCACAATCGCCGCGCCAGCGTCATACATCCAGCGCACATGCGGAACTGAAGGGTCAGGGGTGGCGTTCATGGCGAACAACAACCCGTTCTGTCCGCCGATGAACAGCGTGTTGGTGGCAAGGTCAATCCACGGCGAGCTGGTCACGGGCACGCCGGGAGACACCATCTCCGCCCACACGCCCTGCAGGTCGCTGGAGCGGAAGCACACCACGTATCCGTCGCCTGTTCCTGCCCACAGGTGTGTGGTGCCCGGAGCAGAGGGGGTGGAGGAGAACTCGCTTCCCCACTGGTTGGAGACAGCCAGCAACATTCCATTGGCGTCAAAGGCGCGGATACGCCCGTCCTGCGCGGGCACAAACAGGATGCCGTTCTGCATCACAGGCGACGCCACGATGCTCACCCCGCTGGCGACGGTGCGGGTGCCCTGCACGGTGCCGGAGTTGAGGTCTACCAGTTGCACGCGCCCGTCTGCGGTGGGAACGAACAGCGTGCTACCTCGCGCCGAGACGCGCCCCGGCATGGCGGCTCCCAGGTTCACGGGAGATTCCCACGCGGTCGTGCCTGCGCTTTGCCCCTTCACCCAGTAGGTGTAAAGCTGCCCAGAGCCAGAACCGACAACAGCCTTGCCGCCCGTGATGGTGACATCGCCCTGCACGCCGCCGGGCACACTGGCTGTCCACAGCGGCGAGAAGGGGTTCACCACGTCCGCCGCCACACTGTGGAGGGCGAACTTCTGGTTATCGAAGTTGGAAGTCACGCGGAAGGGGAGGTCATAGACCGCGCTTCCGGTCACGGGGTCCGGCGGAGCGGTGACCATCACAAACAGCTTGTACTCCTCACCCATGCGCAGCGTGGGCGTGCGGCTGATAACGGTGTTCTCATTGCTATCGCGCTGACCGTTGCCGTTGGTGTCCTCGATAAACGTGACCGACCATCCGGCTGGTAATGTGCCCGCGCTCAGCTGGTAGTAGTCGTCGCCGTTGCCGGTGTTTTTCACGGTGGCAGGAAAGTTGTAGGAGCTTCCCGGGTTCAGCGTAGCGTTCTGCACAGCGAGCGTCACCTGCACATCCGCCACCTGCGCCACGGTGAGCGTCACCGTGTTGGAAACAGCGGTGTACGAATTGCCGCTGCTATCGGTGTACGTGGCGGTCGCCTGCAGTTGTATCTGCGTGCCTGCAGGTGTCAGCTGAGCCAGAGCGTTTATGTTCAACGCGCACCAGACGGCTATAAACAGCCATACGCGATAAGTGGTTTTCATAGGCTACTCCTCGCTTGGTGTCTCGTTGGATTTGTTCCATATGCTCGGAAAGGAACCAGCCAGTAAAACTCTGGGTGGGCGGGATTTCC
>VSSL01000140.1_pt1 | contig 18755 bp, 13 predicted proteins | sample 4557531 | NCBI WGS metagenome assembly VSSL01 (sample SAMN10986726, study PRJNA523729) | hot springs metagenome | isolation source: hot springs | place: India:Timba, Gujarat | collected 2018-05-31 | reverse complement strand
TTTTTCTCGATTTTAATCCTCCGATGAATTCATAAAGTAATATCATGATTACGCCGGTTACTACAAACGCATCCGCCAGATTAAATGTAAACCAGCGGAATCCGAGTGAACGGATTTCAAAGTCAATGAAATCGATAACATGACCCAGCCGTACCCGGTCCACGAGATTACCCAACGCACCGCCTAGAATAATGCCATAGGCAGAGCCGAGATAGCTGCTGTGGGTTTTCAATGCCAGGATCAGTACCAATATAATACCGGTAAGCTGTAACAGGTAATGGAGCCAGACTGCGCCGAATGATATCCCGAATACCCCGAAGGGGTTGGTATTGTAGGAAATTTTAAGCAGATCACCTATTACCCGGATTGAAACGGGTGCTGCCGGTTTGTTGAAAATACCGTAGACAAGATTTTTGGTTATCTGGTCAGCAAACAAAGCCAGAATGCTGGTCCAGACAAAAGAACGACCGAGCACGGGGGGGCAGCGCACGGGTTCTGAATTGGGCATCAGGATGTCTTTTCTGCTGCGGCAATAAGCTGGTCGATCTGATCAGGGGGATAAACTCGGATATGGTAGTGCTGAGCGAACTGTTGTGCTTCGGGGCTTAATCCGGTTCCGGCAATCAGGATAATATCCTGTGCCCCGACATCGTATGCCTTGGCATAAAGCTTTATAACCTCCTCGGCCGGTATTTCGGTCGCACCGGCGGCAAATCCGACAACGACCTGATGTTCCAGGGGACCGGATCGCTTGACCGCGAGAATGTCAATCAAATGTCTTGCTCCAGACCGGCCCGATACCGTAACCGCTTCCTGAACCTCATACCCTTCCTGAGTTAGCAGGTTCTTTACTCGGCTCCGGGGTATCCTTTCTTCCTGAATCTTTTTCATTTGTTCAGGGTTAACACAATATTTATAGAGCACAAGTTCGCGCACGCCGTTTTTTTCATACAGCTGACTGCATCCGCTGCAGTGCCAGCGTTCCACCGGCGTTCGGGTTAATTCACGGCAGTGAGTGCACCGGTACCGGTAGCCCAGATCTTCATAATCACTGCCCAGCAGCAGCAATTCATCACGGCATTTCGGACAGACCCTCCGGTTATAGCGAAGAAAATCATCTGCCGGTCCGGAATAACCGCAAGTTCGATGTTTTAATACTCTGGTGCGAAGAGTTTCCGGAGAGTTGCACTTGGGACAGAAAAAAACAAGTTTCAGCCGGTTGGCATTACATCGTGGACAAAGAAATATTCTTTCAGCGAACTGCCGTTCCAGATATCCGAGCCGGGAGAGATCCTCAAGAAGCTGGACTGCAGCCTGAGCATCGATTTTCAGGTGCGATTCTACGAGTGGATAGCTGATGCCCTCAGGGGTATGAGGAGCAAAGACCGGTTCCAGCGATCGGTCCGGTTTTTCTGTCAGCAGTTCAAAAAGTTTCAGCAGGTTGCTGTCAGTTTCCATTCCGGAGCTCCTTGTGTGTTATTATAAACTTAATTTCAGTGCAGTCAAATAAGTTTGCTCGATTGACAATTGAGATTTTGACGTTTAACTTTAAAACTGTGCAGAGTTTTATTGTACTCATCGCAATTCTGTTTGCTGTTGTTAGTGGAAAAGCTTTTCCCGGCTATCAATTAAAATTTGCTACCGTGGGAGATGAGGATATTTCTGGTAATAATCAGGCGGGAGAGACGGGAAGTGATTTGCCCCGCTGCTTGGCACTGCAGGTTTTAGACCGGGGGAAACCTGTTGTCCATATTCCGGTGCATTTTTCCATTTTAAGCGAACCGGTAGAAAACAGCTACCCGGGTAACTTCCGTGCCCGGCTTTCAGACACCGTTGTTTATACCGATCAGCTCGGTATCGCCCGTACGAGACTGAGACTGGGAAGTAATACCGGTGAATATCTGATTAAAGGAGAAGCGGCGGGCAGTGAACTGGTGTTTGTGATCCGGGGGTTGAAACATCGCTGGTATCTCGGGACAATTCTGGAAATTATCGGCGGGACAGCAATTTTTCTCTTCGGTTTGTATTACGGTTCAAAAGGATTAAGGCGACTGGCAGGTGATAGACTGCGGCAGGTCCTTTTTGGACTCATTCCCAACCGGCTGCTCGGGGTTTTGGTGGGAATTATTGTTACCGCAATTTTCCAGTCCTCCAGCGCCACGGTCGGGCTTTTAATGTCGCTTGCCTCTTCCGGACTCATTACGGTGGGACAATCACTGGGGGTCATTCTGGGGGCTGATATCGGTACGACAATTACAATCCAGCTGCTTTCATTCCGGATATACGAATACGCCCTTTTTGCTGTGGCAGCCGGATTGCTTTTGATGAATTCAAGCTGGCGGCTGAAGGATATCGGTCAGGTAATTTTCGGATTCGGCCTGGTATTTTTTTCCATGAAGATAGTTCTGAGTGCAGTGGAACCGGTAAAGTATCTGCCCCAATTTCAGGCGTTTTTCCGTGCGGGCACTATGCATCCTTTCAACTCGTTCGTGCTGGCACTGGTTTTTACCGCACTCGTGCGTTCTTCGGCAGCGACGATCGGAATGACGGTCGGACTGTCTTTTTCGGGAATAATCGGGCTGGAAAGTGCAATTCCTTTGATCTTGGGGGCGAATGTTGGCAGCGGTGTAACAGCACTGGTTACAGCATGGAATACCAAGTCTGCAGGCAGACGGGTGGCGCTTGCTCAACTCCTGTTTAAATTGATTACTACCCTGATGATTATTCCGGTAATCCCGCCGGCAATAGTTCTTTTCTCCCGAACATCTCCAATCGTTGCCCGGCAGATTGCCAATGCCCATACACTGATCAACATAGCGGCAGCAGTGATTTTTCTTCCGTTACTTGGCATCATTGAGAAACTGCTGGAGGTGATTATTCCGGAGCAGGCGGATGCTGAAGCGGGGCCCCGGTATCTTGATACTGCAGCGCTTGAGAGCCCGGAACTGGCGCTGGCACAGGGGACCCGGGAAATACTGAGAATGGGAGAGATGGTGCAGAATATGCTGGAAAAGTCACTGCTCTTTTTCCTGGAGAATGATAAAGAAGGCTGCCGCTGGTTGGCATCGGAGGACGATCGGGTCGACCGGCTCGAAGAAGAGCTGATGGTTTTTTTATCAAGGATTCCTCCGGAATCACAGAATCCGGAGACATCAAAACGTACGCGGACACTGTTCTATATAACTGAGGAGCTGGAACATATTGCGGACATTGTTTCCAAAAACATGGTGGTATACATCAGAAAAAGGATAAATCACAACCTGGCTTTTTCTGCTGCCGGCCTGGAGGAGATCAGAATTTTTCACCAGGAAGTTCTGAAAAACCTGACAATGGCACTTGGCTGTATTGCTACCTGGGATGGAAAGATGGCACAGCAGTTAGCAGAAAAAAGGGTTTGGGGAATCGAGAGAAAACGGGAATTGCAAAACCGTCATCTTGAAAGGCTGGCGCTCGGTTTGAAGGAAACTCTGGATACTTCCTCGATCCACCTGGATTTGATTTCGGACCTCGAAAGAATCAATTTCCACTGTACCCAGATAGGTGCAGCAATAGCAAGCGTTACACAGGGCTAAAAAAAGAGCCCCGAAAAATCGGGGCTCAGGTGCAGAGCTGCGACGCATCTCACCCCTTTCGCCACTCCCTCAATTTTACTAACCACTAAATAAGCAATAAATGTGCCAAATAATGTCGCATGGAATATATTGCATAATTATTTTTAAATTAGTAACTTACTATGCGTGGGCAAAGTTTTTGCCAGCAGCTTCGTATTTTGAATGCTTACAAAATCAGCATTACTGCAGTATTTTTCAGCGGCATTTTAATTTTTTGATTTTTATTGTTAAAGGGGTTTATCTTGACTGCTGGGGAGTTTTGTTGTATTATTACCTTAAAAAGGAGTGGCGATGAAAGTATATGCCAGGACGTTTGGGGCTTTGTTAGCGGTTTGGTTTTCGGCTTATGCGCAATCCCGAACCGACACATTAACTGTGCCTTTTGATTCTTTAATGGATTACCGGGTCAGTGTTGACGGCTATATTGATGCAGAAGACAATGAATATCCTGCAAGTTTCCGTGATCCGGCAACAGGGATTACTGTTTACTGGGGGCATGATGACAGCCTCATTTATGTAGGCATGGAGGCGAAGGGGAAAGGCTGGCTGGCGATCGGATTCGGTTCTCCGGTAATGAGCGGGTCCAACATGATCATTGGCCTTTATTCGGACGATTCGCTGGCGGTATTTAATCATATCGGAGGAGAAAGAGGTCATCGTGCAGTTAGTGGCGATTACGGTCTGATTGAAGACTGGGAGGTTGACTATGACGATGAAACCAACGCTATGGTAATGGAATTTGTTTATCCCTTGCGCTGGCGGGGACTGGAAGGGACCGCAGTCAAGTCTCTTGAACCTGGCAATGTCTATGACTTCATACTTGCCCGTAATCCTCGTAGTATCTCGCTCAAGGCAAAGCATGCACAGAAGTCACACCGGGTTTTCAGAATTGAACCAGAACCGATTCCCAAGGATTCTACATCGTTCCCGAAAGGTAACTGATTACACTGCTGACACTCACAATTTGCACATTATTCAGCATTTCGGAGGTGGATTTCTCCCGATTGCATGCTGATTCAATTGACGCTGATGTTGTACTTGTGCTTCATTTCGGCGGGTGGGGCAATGTACCGTTGGCGCTGGCCGGTGAGTTCGTGCCGTTAGTCTCGGGTGTTGAACGTTATTTTCAGATACACGGGTTCCGCACGCTTGTTGCATCCTATCGTCGCGCACCTGCTGACTTTCCTGATGCTCCGGAGCTGGGTGTGCAGCTGGCAGTTGTGACTGAGATGTTCGGGTTTCACAAAACCCGGGCACGCAGGTTTGCGGTGCTTCTGGAGACACTGGCGGTAAAAAACCCTGATGTTTATTTCATCCTGTTGGGCCAGTCGAATGGTGCAATCTTTGTTGATGATGCAATTAAACTGCTGTCTTCACGTTTTGACCAACGGGTGGCAGGTATTGTTGCCGGAATGCCGTTCTGGAAGGACGCCAGTGGTGGTGAGAATATACTCTATCTTGATAATGAAGGGAATGACGAGTTGACCAAGGGCGAGGTTGGCGAAATTTTCGGCACGGTATTGCAGCGACTTTATCAACGGATGGCAGCAGCCCTTGGTTTCAGAATCCGGGGGTATGAGCGGATATGGTATCTGCCAGGCCATGACTATGAGTGGCGGCAGATGGAACCGGCAGTAACAGCGTTCCTTGATCGTCTGCAATTAAAGAAAACGAAGCCGAAGGCTTCATCCGTTGACAATTAGAATTTGTTTGATAAATTATCAGGTTGTGGTGATGACAACAGTTGATAAAAAAGGAGGAGTTATGCACACCCGGTCAGGAATACTGATGTTGATAATTGCCGGATTGCTGATATTTACCGGTTGCCCCAAACCTCCATTACAGCCGGAAACACCGCATGGGTCAGAAATTGTCTTCCAGAATACGGTTTATTCGTGCACGACAGTAACCTCTGATCCCGCAGGCTTGAAGGTGGCATATCAGTTTGACTGGGGAGACGGCGTCAGGTCAGAATGGTCCAGCTGGGTTGAAAGCGGTACGCCCTATGCCGACACTCATACCTATGTGCAAAGCGGTGAGGTCAGTATCGTGGTCCGGGCTAAGAACACAAAGGGCAAGATTTCGAGCTGGTCCGAGCCACTGGTAGTTAATGTCAGCCCGGGTGAGGGCAATGTTCTTTGGAAATTCGGTTATTATGATCCTGAGGAGCCGGAGGATTCGGCTGATTTTACCAATCATACTTTCGCCATTGGTCCGGAAGGACAGATTTATATCGGTTCCGGCGATATCTGCGCGCTACTCTGTCGAAAAGCCAACGGTGCCCGGCGCTGGGAGTTCATTGACCCAGAGGAGGAGGAGTTCTCTTCGGCACCGGCGATTGCCGAGGATGGCACAATTTATGCCGGAACCGAAGGAGGAAAGTTCTACGCACTGACATCATCCGGGACCAGAAAATGGGAAATTGATTTTCGTTCCGCCATACTGACTGCGCCGGCAATCGGTGCTGATGGTACAATTTACATTCAACCCGAGGATGATACAGTTTATGCAATTGACTCTGCTAATGGCGCCCGGAAATGGACGTTTTATGCCGGCGGCGGAGTGCGGTCACCGGTGATCGGTGCTGACGGAACGGTTTATATTTCTCAGGATGATACCCTGTTTGCGCTGGATCCGGCTAATGGCAGTATCAAATGGCGCTATGGTATGAGGCAGGCGATCGCAGTTTCCCCGGCAGTTGACGCCAGCCGTAATGTGCTGTATGTCGTGGATGAAGATGGCTGGCTGGCATCTGTAAACCTTGCGGATGGAAGTGAAAACTGGCAGGTCTGGATCAGTGGTGACGCAACAGCCCCAGTGATAGATGAGAATGGGAGAGTCTATATCACCGGCGGAGGACGGCTGCATGCCATAAATCCGGATAACGGCAGTGTGGAATGGGACTGGGTTGCTCCTGTTTCGGAGGAAATGACGATGCCGGCGGTATCAAGTGAAGGGGTAATCTACTTCCTGGTGTTCTCTTCGGCGGTAACCGGTGCAACGGATACGCTTTATGCGGTGAACCGGGATGGCAGTCGGCGCTGGGCAGTAGGGTTAGCATCCGGAACACCCTTGGATTTCGTATCTGCCCCCAAAATTGATTCCCGGGGGCTGGTGTATATCGGTAACGGAACAAGAGCCTGGTGTGTGGTAGGCAAGGGTGGTCCGGCAGCTTCATCCTGGCCCATGTTTCAGGCGGATATCAGGAATTCAGGACGGGCACGGTAAACCGGGAATAGGATATGGATAATCGGGTGTCTTCCAACTCACCACAGAAAACAGTTTTTCAGCCAGTACCGGCTCAGCCGGACTATCATGAAATTCAGCACCGGATACTGAAATTCTGGGAGCAGGGCCGGCATTTTTACCGGCTGATGGCACGGAACCGCGGTAACCCGAAGTTTAAATTTCTTGACGGTCCGATTACAGCCAACGGTCCGATGGGTGTGCATCATGCTTGGGGCAGGACCTATAAGGATCTGTTCCAGCGATACAAGGCGATGCAGGGTTTTGATCAGCGCTTCCAGAACGGTTTTGACTGTCAGGGGCTCTGGGTTGAGGTAGAGGTAGAAAAGGAACTGGGTTTCAAGTCCAAACGGGACATCGAGAAGTTCGGGATCGACCGGTTTGTGGAGAAATGCAAGGAGCGGGTGCTGCGTTTCTCCCGGATTCAGACTCAGCAGTCAATTCTGATTGGACAGTGGATGGACTGGGAGAATTCATATTATACGATGTCGGAAGAAAACAACTACTCCATCTGGTATTTCCTCAAGGAGTGTCATCGCCGCGGGTTGATTTATGAGGGGACCGATGTCATGCCCTGGTGTGCCCGGTGCGGGACCGCGATTTCTGATATGGAGATCGCCACTGAGGGCTACCGGGAACTGACTCATCCGGCAGTTTATGTTAAATTCCCCCTTATTGAAAGAGAAGGTGAAAGTCTGCTGGTTTGGACAACGACCCCCTGGACCCTGAGTTCCAACACCGGGGCTGCGGTTCATCCGGATCTGACCTATGTCCGGGCAAAACTCGGGGATGAGGTGCTGATACTGGCGCAGGATCGACTGGCGGTGCTGGGCACTGATTTCCGGGTGCTTGAAGAGGTTCCCGGTTCGGAACTTGCCGGGCTGAAGTATCGCGGTCCTTTTGACGAACTGCCTGCTCAGCAGGGTGTCGAGCACCGGGTTGTTCTCTGGGAGGATGTCAGTGCTAATGAGGGCACAGGTATTGTGCACATCGCACCCGGATGCGGCAAGGAGGATTTTCTTCTGGGAAAGGAGCAGGGGCTGGCGGTAATTGCTCCGCTGCTGGAAGACGGCACATTCCAGGAGGGATTTGACTGGCTGACCGGCAGGTTTGCGGGCGAAGTTGCACCCGATATTTTTGAAAACTTGCGGAGCAAGGGACTGCTTTTCCGCGTTGAGGATTATACTCACCGCTATCCGGTCTGCTGGCGTTGCGGCCAGGAGCTGGTCTTCCGGCTCGTGGATGAGTGGTTCATCCGGATGGATCCCTTGCGGGAGGAGATAATGAATTCGGCGCGACAGGTGCGCTGGATTCCTGAGTTCGGGCTGGACCGCGAACTGGACTGGTTGCGCAATATGTCCGACTGGTGTATTTCCAAGAAGCGTTACTGGGGTCTGGCGCTGCCGATTTTCAAATGCCGCTGTGGCTGGTTTGATGTCATCGGTTCACGGGATGAGCTGAGACAGCGGGCAGTAGCCGGGTGGGAACGTTTTGAGGGACATACACCTCATCGTCCGTGGGTTGATGAGGTCAAAATTGCCTGTCCCCAGTGTGGCAGTGCAGTTTCCCGGATTAAGGATGTGGGCAATCCCTGGCTGGATGCAGGGATTGTGCCCTTTTCTACCACCCATTATCTGAGCGACCGTCAATACTGGCAGGAGTGGTTTCCATTTGATTTTATTACCGAATCATTCCCGGGGCAGTTCCGGAACTGGTTCTATGCGATTCTGGCGATGAGTACGGTGCTGGAAAGATGTTCGCCTTTCAAGACGGTGCTGGGCTATGCGACGATGAAGGCGGAGGACGGACGGGAGATGCATAAATCGTGGGGAAATGCGATTGAGGTTGAGGAGGCGGTTGAGAAGATGGGGGCGGATGTGATGCGCTGGGTATTTGCCCGTCACAACCCGGTTCAGAATTTGCTTTTCGGTTTCAAGGTCGGGCAGGAGGTCCGACGCAAACTGCTGACCTTCTGGAATATTTACGGATTTTTTGTCACCTATGCCAACATTGATCAGATCAATCCGGTGAAACTTCGGGTTGAGCCGGATGACCTGACTCTCCTGGATCGCTGGATTTTATCCCGCCTGAATTCGCTGGTGAAGCTGGCGCGCAACCGTCTTGATGATTACGACTGTATGAGTGTGGCACTGGCAGTTGAGGATTTTATTGAGGATCTGTCCACCTGGTATGTACGACGGAACCGGCGGCGCTTCTGGAAATCGGCAGAAGACCGGGATAAAGCAGCCGCCTACTATACACTCTATCACTGTATAGTGACGCTGATAAAGCTGGTGGCGCCGATCATGCCATTCATAACTGAGGATATATATCAGAATCTCGTCCGGAGCTGTGATGCCGATGCCCCGGATAGCATCCATCTGTGTTTCTACCCCGAACCGGATGAGAAAATGATCGACCTGGAACTGGAGCGGGAGATGAAGATGGTCCGGGCGCTGGTTTCCCTTGGTCATGCGGCGCGGGAAAAGGCACAGATCAAGGTTCGTCAACCACTTTCCCGGATGATCGTGAGTATGAAATCAGCCGGCAGCCGGGACTGGTTGCTCCCCTACGCTGACATCATCCGGGATGAGCTCAATATCCGGGAGCTTCAGTTTGCCGACTCCGATGAGCTGCCAGGTTCGGGACTGATAATTCAGGAGGATGAGGATTATGTCATCGGGCTGGATACCAGTCTGACTCCGGAGCTGGAGTATGAAGGAATTGCCCGGGAACTGGTGCGCAAGATTCAGAATATGCGTAAATCTGCCGGGTTTGAAGTCGTGGACCGGATTGCACTCAGCTGCCAGTGTTCGGGTAAACTGGAGGCTGCGATCCGGATGTTCTCCGACTATATCCGCCAGGAAACTCTTGCGCAGGATATCACTTTTGCACCCCTGGTGGATTATGACTCGGTCGCCGAGTTTGCCATCAACAACTGTCCCATCCGGGTGGAAATAAAGAGAGAGAGGAAGTAATGGCACAAAAGAAACAGAGAGCCCGTTCCCCCCTGAGCAAAAAAGGACCTGCTGCGGCTGGAAAAGGCGCTGCTGGAGGAGAAACAGCGGGTGCTCCGTCAGAGCAGTTTCACTCAGCAGGTTATGGACACACCTGCTGCTGCCGGTGATCTTTCCAGCCATCGCACCCATGTTGCTGATCAGGGGACGGAAAACTACCAGCGGGAACTGGCATCCCAGCTTAAGTCAATTGAGTCCGATGCCCTGCGGGAGATTGACGCCGCTCTGGACCGGATCGCCCGTGGAACCTACGGAATCTGCGAACGCTGCGGTGAGCCGATACCACTGGCACGCCTGGAAGTGATACCCTATGCCCGGCTGTGCATGAAGTGTCTGAAAAGTCGACAGACTTAAGTCCCGAATTCAAGCGGGTTGACACCATCCGGTCGGGTTGCCGCCGGGAGCGGAATATCCGTCTGACAATTGAGTTTGACGGCACCGCCTATGCCGGCTGGCAGGTTCAACCCAACTGCCAGACGGTGCAGGGCATGCTCACAGCAGCTGTTGAAGCGGTTCTGGGTACAAAGGTTGTAATCCATGGCTGCAGCCGGACCGACGCCGGGGTGTCGGCGCGGAACTATGTGGCTAATTTCCGCTGTCCGGTAAAAATGCCGGTTGAGCGTATTCCGCCGGCACTTAATCACTATCTGCCCGATGATATTTTTGTTAAAGATGCGGAAGTCGTTGCCGACGATTTTCACGCCCGTTACAGTGCCCGGGGAAAGGTTTATTCCTATTACATTGTCTGCGGGCGGTCGCCGTTAAGGCGCCGGTTTGCCTGGGAATATACCGGCAGAATTGATATTGAGCGACTGAAAGACTGCCGGCAGCTGTTTCTGGGTAACAGCGATTTCAGTCGGTTCTGCTATGACCGCTCGGGAAGCGGCTGGTGCACGGTGCGGTCAATTACAGTCCGGCAGCATCACGATGAGCTGGTGATAACCGTGCGGGGTGACCGTTTTCTCTATAAGATGGTGCGGCGGATTGTCGGCGCACTGGTGGCGTATGCCACCGGCAGAATCACTAAAAGGGATATCCGCGCCGCACTGGACGGAAAAAAGCACCGTCCTTTCGCCACCGCACCCGCATGCGGTCTGATTCTCGAGCGGGTGATTTATTGATTTCTGACCTGCAGATCTGTTACTGCTGGCGGTAGCGCCGGGCGGCATCATCCAGTGCCTGTTTCGGAGTTTTTGCTCCCAGGGTCGCCGCCTCCAGTTCTTCCACCAGCGCTTTTCTGCCGGCAAGCCACTTCAAGCCCCGGGGTTCGAAAACTCCGTATTCGAGCTGCCGGTAGGCGGCAAGCAGTCCCGGCGTGGCGGCAAAGCGCTCCTGAAGTTGCGGGTCGTCAAGACAGGAACGGTGAATCGGCACATACCAGGTACCCAGCGACCATTTTACCTGCTGTTTCGGAGCAATGAACCATTTGATAAACCGCCAAGCTGCCCTTTTTTCTGCCGGTGAAGCCTTCTTGAACATGCCGATGTTGGTGCCATAGATGATGGCGGCGGGTTTACCTTCCACCGGAATCGGTGCCATGCCGACCGGAAATTTTTCCTGTCCGGCAATCGGGGCGCGCCAGGTGGAGCTGCCGGTGATAGTGGCGATTCTGCCGACAAGAAATTCTTCCATCGGGTTTCTGCCGGTGACGGCAGTCTGGACACTGTCCCGGAATATCAGGTCAAGCTGAAAGGAAAGTACCTCAACGCCAAGCGGACTGTTGAATTCCGGTTCGCCATCCTCCTGGCTGAGAAATCTGCCGCCGCGCTGGAGGAGCATGGAACCGAAAATCCAGATATCGGTACCGTTGGCGGTTGCCCAGGTTGCGACCGTGCCGTCGGGATTCCGGTGCAGCAGTTTCCGGCACATCTGGCGGAATTGGGACCAGGTGCGGGGAAATGAGTCGTAGCCTGCCTGTCGGAGCAGTTCAACATTGTAGTAGTAAACCGGGACACTCTTGTTGAACGGCAGGGTAAGGATTTTTCCGTCCCAGCGATTGTTTTCCAGCAGTCCCGGATAGATATCAGCAATTTCAGAACTGTCCAAGCCTTCCGGTCCCAGGATGTAATCCTCAAGAAATTCGAGCTGACCTGCGGCGTAAAGCTGGGTAGTCCAGTTTTCATACATCTGGGCAATAGTGGGCGGATTCTGGACCGCAACCGCACCCAGCAGTTTCTGCGCCAGCGCATCATAGTTTCCCATTCCTACGAGCTCAATCTTGATATCGGGATTTTCCCGCTCAAACTCCTCAACCATCAGTTTGAGCGTTTTCTGGGCTTCTCCACCCATCGCATGCCAGAACCTTACCTTTACCTTTTCACTCCCGGACCGACAGTCAGGCGCAAGGATTGAAATCGTGAAAAGTAATGGCAGCAGCCAGTAGCGCATAAATAAATTTTACCGGCGGGCACAGCGCTGTCAAACTGCCGATTTCACCGATAAACAGATTTGACAGCAAGCGCATATTTTTTATAATTTTGAGTTCCGCCGGGGTGGTGGAAATGGCAGACACGCATGGTTGAGGGCCATGTGCCTCACGGCATGCAGGTTCAAATCCTGTCCCCGGCACTGAGAAATCCGCATGAAAGTCCCCCGGGTCATAATAATTGTGCTGGATGGTGTTGGTTGTGGCGAACTGCCGGATGCAGACCGATTTAACGATTGCGGTTCGAATACGCTGAAGAATCTGGCTCAGGCGGTGGGGGGGCTTAATCTGCCCAACCTTACCCGGCTCGGACTGGGGAATGTCATTGAGATTGCCGGTGTGCCGGCACAGCGTAATCCACAGGCGGCATTCGGAATGATGGCGGAGAAATCAGCGGGTAAGGATTCAACTACCGGGCACTGGGAGATTGCCGGTGTCATTACGGTCGAGCCATTTCCGGTTTTCCCAAACGGGTTTCCTTTAGAGCTGATTTGTGAATTTGAACGCCGGATTAACCGGCGGGTGCTGGGTAATGTGGCGGCATCAGGGACGGAGATCATCAATCGTCTTGGAGAGGAGCATCTGAGGACCGGCAGTCCGATTGTGTATACTTCAGCTGACAGTGTGTTTCAGATTGCTGCTCATGTTGATGTTATTCCTGTGGAGGAACTTTACCGCTATGCCCGGATTGCCCGTGAGCTGTTAACCGGTCCTTACCGCGTTGCCCGGGTAATCGCCCGTCCCTTTGCCGGCAGACCCGGCGGATTTTACCGCACCCCCCAGCGCCGGGATTTTTCCTGTCCACCCCCGCAGCCGACCCTGCTGGACAAGGTGCAGGTTGCCGGTATGGAGGTCGTAGCCATCGGTAAGATTGATGAGCTTTTCGCCAGCCGGGGAATCACCCGTAGTTTCCACTCGGTGCACAATTCTGATTGTGCTGAATATACGCTTCAGATAATAGGGGAGAGTTTTGCCGGGCTGGTGTTTGTAAATCTGGTGCAGTTTGACATGGACTGGGGACACCGGAATGACCCAGGCGGGTTTGCTCACGGGCTGGAGGAGTTTGATCATATGCTGAAAGAAATCATTTCCCAGCTGAAGGAAGATGACATTCTTTTTATTACCGCTGATCATGGCTGCGATCCAACAACATCCTCGACTGATCATTCCCGGGAGTATGTGCCACTCTTGGTTTACGGTTCAATGGTAAGGTCCGGAGTGAATCTTGGAGTAAGAGAGACATTTGCCGACCTGGGGCAGACTGCAGCCGAATATCTCGGGGTTGAACCGCTTGCTGCCGGTACCAGTTTTCTCAGGGAGATCAAGCAGAGTGAAACCGGAAATTAATGCAGGTGCGGTCAGGAGGCTGCTGACCGCTGCACAGCGGGCGGTGCGGCGTGCCTATGCTCCCTATTCGGGGTTCCCGGTTGGTGCAGCGGTGCTCACCGCTGATGGCAGGGTGTATTCAGGCGCCAATGTCGAGAACAGTTCCTACGGCTTGACCGTCTGTGCGGAACGGATTGCGGTCTTTAAGGCGGTAAACGCTGGTTCGCATCAGATTAAGGCAATCTTGGTATATACGCCCACCGACAATTTTACACCACCATGCGGTGCGTGTCTGCAGGTATTAAGTGAATTTGCAAATGAGGCGGTGATAATCCTTGCCTGCCGGCAGGGAGTCAGACAGCGGAAATTAAGTGATCTGTTGCCCCTGCAGTTTCGGTTGAAATAAAATTCAGGCGAGGCGTTCCTGGCCCGCCATATACGGTCGCAGGACCTCCGGGATGATGATTGAACCGTCAACCTGCTGATAGTTTTCAATAATGGCGATAAATGTCCGGGGCAGGGCAAGGGCAGAGCCGTTGAGCGCATGCGGGTAATAACTTCTGCCATCACGGCTCCGGACCCGGATTTTTCCCCGCCGGGTCTGGAAGTCTTCGCAGTTGGAGATTGAGGAGACCTCAAGCCACCGTCCGACACCGGCAGCCCAGACCTCCAGGTCATAGGTTTTTGCCGACTGGAAGGCGATATCCCAGGCGGCAAGCCGTTTCACCCGGTAGGGCAGACCCAGTGCCTGCAGCAGACCTTCTGCTTCACTGCGCATCTCCTCGAGATCCTGATAGGAACGGTCCGGCCGGGTCAGACGGACCAGCTCCACCTTGTCAAACTGGTGGATTCTGATCATCCCGCGCACATCCCGGCCATAGGAACCGGCTTCACGGCGGAAGCATGGGGTATAGGCAACCATTTTCACCGGCAGCTCTTCCTCCGCCAGTGTTTCTTCCCGGTAATAGGCTACGAGCTGTGGTTCAGCAGTGGGAATGAGATAAAGTTCATCGGTTTCAATCCGGTACATTTCTGATGCGAGATGGGGCAGCTGACCGGCAGCTTCCAGTGTTGATTTGTTAGCGAGCACCGGTGGCGAGATTTCGGTATAACCGTATTTCCGCACTGCGGTGTCAAGGAAGAAGTTGATCAACGCCCTTTCCAGCCGGGCACCGGCACCGCGGAAAAGAACGAACCGTGAGCCTGCGATCCGGGCGGCGGTTTCAAAGTCAACAATGCCCAGTGCCGGTCCCAGGTCCCAGTGTGCCAGCGGCTGAAAGTTAAACTGCGGTGGTTCACCCCAGCTGGCAACAATTTCTTCCTCCCCGGTTACTGAAGGGTGGATCCGGTTGGGTAAGAGTTTTACGAGCGTCTCCTGCCGGTTTTCAATTTCACCGATTTTCTGTTCCAGTGATTTTATGTTATCGGAAAGTTCCCGGGCTCTTTTCAGCAGTTCGGTATCCTCCTGTTTGTTTTGCTTGAGCCGGGCAATGGCAGCGGAAATTTCTTTCTGCTGGCGGCGCAGTTCGTCCCGCTCGGTGACGAGATGCCGGCGCTGAGCATCAAGCTCGAGAATTTCTTCAATTGAGACCGGGCTGTGTCGCAGCGCCAGAATCCGGCGCACCTCATCCGGTTGTTCGCGGACAAATTTCAGATCCATCCTCTGAATTTTATTTCAATCTGCCGGCCGGTCAAACAAAAAAGTCAGAAGATAATTCTTCCCTCCAGACCGGAATCGGCGAGTGCCTGCAGAATCCGGTCCCGGAGTGCAGCGGAATAACGTTCCGGGCTGGTCAGCGCCTGATTCCAGGCAGAAGCGGTTTCGGGAAACTCTGCCTCAACGACCGGCTTGAGCCGGCCTATTTTACTGTTCAGATAGTTCAGTTTGTCAAACAGCACGCGCCGGCAACCGGCATATTTCAAGGCAAGTAACAGTTCCCTGATCTGATTGAGTGAATCAGAGATTCCGGGCAGAACCGGACCGATAAAGACGGTCGTTTCCACACCTGCCCGAACCAGTTCCTTAAGCGCCTGAATTCTGAGTTCCGGTGCGGGTGCTCCAGATTCGAAAGCCCGGCTAATTTTAGCATCCAGCGTGGTGATGGTCAGCTCGACGCTGAAGCCGGGAAATCTTGAGAGGAGATCAATATCGCGCAGCACGAGGTCTGACTTGGTCATAACTTCCACACTATAGCCCCGTTCGCCCAGAATTGACAGCACCTGCCGGCTGAGCTGAAATTCCCGCTCTGCCGGCTGATAGGGGTCACATACCGTTCCCAAGAGAACGGTCCCCGGTCTTCTTGCCTGCCTTTTCAGGACATCCGGCAGGTTGACCTTGGCTTCCACAAATGTGCCCCAGGGTTCACTGATGCCGGAGTATTTGAGCATGAAACTGGCATAGCAGTAAAGGCAGTTATGGGCGCAGCCGAGGTAAGGGTTGACGCAGTAATCGGCACCCGGAATGCCGGTCCGGTTGAGCGCGGAACGGCAGCGTCGAATCCGGACCGAGACTTTATTGCTGTTGCGGGCGAATGCCATTTACTCAATAGCCTTATCCAATCCGGCGGAAAAATCAAAATTGAACCCGGGCATTGCGTCAGACAGAATTGACAAATCTTTGATTCAGAGTTAATTTTATGCGCTGTCCGGGGTTAAGTCGCTCCGGATAGAGCGTGTTTAGGTTCACAAATAACAAAAAGGAGGTAATGTGGTTTATCGGGCAGTTCTGGCTGTGCTGCTGATTTTCCTGGGTGGCTGGGCCCGGGCAAATGATGCGGCAGCAGTGCTACCAGAAGCAGCCGTTATCCCTGTCAGTGATAGGGTGTTAACCGCTACCGATGCGATCACCATTCCCCGCCTGCTCTCCTATCAGGGCAGACTGACCGACAGTCTGGGCAATCCGGTGCCGGATGGCAGCTACCAGCTTACCTTCCGGCTGTATACCCAGGAGACCGGCGGCACGCCCTTCTGGACTGAGGTGCAGACTATCAATGTCAGAAACGGCATCTTCTCGGTTTTACTTGGTTCCGTGACACCGATCAGCAGTATTCCGGATGCGGGAGCGGTCTATCTCAGCCTGCAGGTGGGCACCGGCTCGGAGCTGACACCGCGTTTGCGGATTGTCTCCGCTGCCTATGCCTTTCTGAGTGAGCGGGCGGCAAACTCCGATCTCCTGCAGGGCAGGGACACGACCGCTCTGGATTCAAGATATGTTAACGAGGGACAGGCAAACTCCATTACCAGTGCGATGATCACCGATGGTGCGGTTGGAACCGCTGACATCGCCAACAATGCGGTCACCAGCGCCAAGATCGGCAATGGTGAGGTGACAATGCCGAAGATCAACCAGTCCGGTGCCACGACCGGTCAGGTGCTCAAATGGAACGGCACGCAGTGGGCGCCGGCAGATGATGCGGTTGGAGCAGGTGACAACGCCTGGGTCCGGGGGGTACCGGACAGTGTGCTTTATACCATCAGACAGCTGGGTATTGCCCGCGGCGGTTCAGACAATATGCTTTATGGAACCTATTGTTATACCCACACTAACCTGGGTGTTGCCTGCACCACCGGCATCATTGGCCAGAATCACCAGTTCTGCACCGTTGGCGGCGGTTTCAGGAACAGGGCGTACAGTTCTTTAGCCACGGTAGCTGGTGGTACACAGAATATTGCGGGTGGTATAGAGGCGACAGTTGCCGGCGGCAGGGAAAATGCGGCAACTGGTGATAATGCCACAATTGGTGGTGGTTTCTTTAATACTGCTACAGAATATGCAGCAACGGTCGCCGGGGGACGTGGAAATCATGCACAGGGCGAAGATGTCGCAATTGGTGGTGGAGCAGGTAACATCGCTCGGGGACAGGCGGCAACCATTGCCGGTGGTAACCAGAACCGGGACAGCGGTTATGTCGCAACGATCAGCGGCGGCGGAAATAATACCGCCTATGGTGACGGTGCCACGGTGGGCGGCGGAATGAACAACAGTACCGTCAGTCCCAATTCGGTAATCGGTGGCGGTGCCTTCAACCGCATCACCGGCCTGATGGGGGTAATCGGTGGCGGGCATGCTGATACCATTATTGGCGCTTACGGTGGCATCCTTTCCGGTTACAGCAACCTGGCCGGTAATGAGCCTCAGGACACAGGTGCAACCGTGGCTGGCGGTTACAATAACTCCGCAACCGCGATCAATACCTTTATTGGCGGAGGCAGAGACAATACCGCCAGCAATGACGGCGCAACCGTGAGCGGCGGGGTTACTAATACTGCAGGCGGCAGGGGTGCGACGGTCGGCGGCGGCAGCAACAATACCGCCAGTGCTAATGGCGCGACAATCGGCGGCGGTGCAAACAATCAGGCAAACGGCTGGAACTCCACCATCGCGGGTGGCGGTGCCAATACCACCATTGGCACCAACGCTACCGTTGGGGGTGGATATGGTAATACTGCCGGTGCTGGTGATGCAACGGTCGCGGGCGGGCATCTGAACACCGCCAGTGGCTATTACTCTGCAATCGCCGGAGGAGAGGAAAATTACGCCGCCGGAGACTGGTCGGCAGTTGCCGGTGGCAGGTATGACACTTCAGCTGCCCACTACAGCTTCACCACCGGCTACCATTCGGTAGTTCCCAGTGGTTACAGCAACTCCGCCGCCTTCAACGGCCAGACCGCCACCGCCGGCAACCAGCTTCGCTGTGGCACTCTGTCCAAGGCAGGTGGCAGTTTCACGATCGACCATCCGCTTGACCCCTACGGCAAGATCCTCAACCACTACTTCATTGAGGGTCCGGAGATGCTCAACATCTACCGGGGTGCAGTGGTCCTTGATGCCTCGGGCAGAGCCGAGGTCAGACTGCCCGACTACTTCTCCGCACTCAACCGCAACCCGCACATCCAGCTCACCGGTGTCGGCTCCTCGGATGTGTATGTTGCTGAGAAGATTTCGGGCAACCGGTTTGTGATCGGCGGCAGACCGGGCATGGAGGTTTACTGGCAGGTGACCGGTGAGCGGGCTGATGTCTCCGCGGAAGTGATCAGAAGGCTGATGCCGGTGGAGCAGAAAAAGACCGGTGAGCTTGCCGGCAGGATGCTGGATGATGAGTTCCTCTCCGGCTGTATGGACCAGCTTAT
>VSSL01000139.1_pt1 | contig 18809 bp, 17 predicted proteins | sample 4557531 | NCBI WGS metagenome assembly VSSL01 (sample SAMN10986726, study PRJNA523729) | hot springs metagenome | isolation source: hot springs | place: India:Timba, Gujarat | collected 2018-05-31 | reverse complement strand
GGTGCGCACCCCGAAGCCGGTGGCACCTTTGGGAATCCACCCCAGATCCTTGTCCGCCCAGACGGTTCCCGCGATGTCCACATGAGCCCACGGGACGGTATCGGGCACAAACTGCTTCAAAAACATGGCCCCGATGATGGTCCCCGCTTTGCGATCCCCGACGTTCTTGAAATCCGCCACATCGCTCTTGATGTCTTCAAAATAGAAGTCATGGAGCGGCAAGGGCCAAAACAGCTCGCCCAAGGGTTTGCCGGCGTTTTGGATCATGGCGAGCAGAGCCTCATGGTTTCCCAATAGACCGGCCACACGATCCCCCAAGGCGATGACGCACGCGCCGGTCAAGGTGGCCAAATCCACCATGAGGGCGGGCTGGTATCGAGCGACGGCGTAGCTCAAGGCGTCGCACAGGATCATCCGTCCCTCGGCGTCCGTGGAGATGACTTCCACCGTAAGGCCTGCATGGGTCTTGATGACATCGCCCGGCTTGTAGGCCCGTCCGTCCGGCATGTTTTCCGTGCAGGGCATCAGGCCGACGACCCGGCGCGGGATCTTGAGGCGACCGACGGCCTCCAAAGTGCCCAACACGGCGGCGGCTCCGGCCATGTCGTGCTTCATGTCTTCCATTTTAGCCGCCGGCTTGATGGAGATGCCGCCCGTATCAAACGTTATGCCTTTGCCCACCAGCACAAGGGGGGCTTGATTTTCCAGGCCTTCCGGGCAATGTTCCATGACGATGAATCGAGCGGGTTCCCTGGATCCCTGAGCCACCGCCACGAAACCGCCCATGCCCAATTCCCTGGCCTTGTCCAGGTCAAACACCTCGAAGGCCATACCATAAGCGGAGGCAATCCGGGCCGCTTCCTGAGCCATGCGGGTGGGGGTGACCAGGTTGGCGGGGGCTGTGGCGAGGTCTCGGGCCAACCGGATCCCGGCGCTCACGGCGTCCACTTCAGAAAAAAGGGCGTGCGCGTAGGGGAGGGGACCTTCGGCACAGAGGATCAATTCCTTTGGGCACTCGGATTTCTCCACGTCCCGGGTTTTCAGTTCGTCATAGCGGTACAACCCAAGAGTTGCCGCCATCAGGGCTTCTCGAACAAGAAGCTCTTCGTTTTCCGGCATGCCGTGCAAGGCGATAACCGGGATAGCCACCCGTTCCAACGAAAGGTCCCGGCAGCGTCGCACCGCCATGGCCGTGGCGTGCCGAAAGACTTCGAGCGACCAGTCCTTTCTTTTTCCCAGCCCGACCAAGAGCACCCGGGGAATGCGGGCCTCGGCGGGCGCATACAGCAGGAGCAGTTCGGATTTCTTGCCTCGGAAATCCTTGAGTGCTCGGCTGTCCTTGAGCCACGGCGCTTCCGCCGCCATCCATTGCACAAAGCCGGGAGGAAGCGCGTCCTCATCCTGCCACCCGAAAAAAAGAATGCCGTCGCCCGTCCAGCGGGAAAAGGGTCCTTCCACATGTTTCCATTCCATTGGTTTCTCCTCCTCATGAGCTTTGGCACGACATCCCAAATCCACAGGCATCGATCGAGTCGAATCCCGCAGCAATCATGCCTCACCATGAACCGATCGGGACACCCATCTTACCAGCCGCCTGCCGCCCCCGCCGCCTCCGCCCCCTCCCGAGGAGCCCGTCGCCACCGGAGCCGGAACGGGATCCCCGGGGGTGTGGAGGCCGAGGCAATGGCGCTGGTCAGTCCACCGGAGAGGCTGTCGCTCAGCCCGGCAAGGCCTGAAGCGCCGAAGGTGGACCAGCGGGTTCCATGGTACCAATTCGGGCGATACGCTCCCTTGGGGTCGTCGCTGGCGTCAAGAACCCCGGCGAACTGCTCGCACCACTCCTGTTCCACATCCAAGGCCAAGGCGTAGGGAAGATATTTTTCGAAGTGCTCGGGCGTCTTTTCGGGAGGGTGAAGGATCCCCAGGCGGTCTTTTTCCGCAATGCTCAGATACATCCGAAAGCCTTCGATCTGGTCCAGGATTTTTCGGCCGAGATGGGTCGGCGCTTTGAGCAGGTCGTAAAAAAGGGCGTGAAGGCCTCCCAAGGCAGCCAAAATTGCCGCACCCGACACGGACACGCTGTAGGCGAAAAGGACGAAACCTACGATTTCGCCGACCCAAAACGGGAGCGCAAACAACGTGATGCCTAAGGCGGAAAACTTTCCCAAAATCCGACGCGGAAGTCTCCCCCGGCGACCTCCTTTCCAGGTCTGATAGACCTGGATGGCCAGCGCCATACAGCCGAGAGACCAAATACTCAACCACAAAGCCAGGAATACTGCCATGAGGGGCTGGGGAGCGTGGAGAATGAGCGCCGCCAGGATGACCAGGGAGAGTCCCAGCGCCGGGATCATATACCGGCTGTTCGTAAAGAAGTAGGTTTTCTCGTACTCTTGAGAAAGGGTTTTGCGGAGTTCGTCCAGCGCTTTCTTGAACTTGGCGGCATGCTTGTTGTCGAGTGGGATTTCTCCCGAAGCCGAAGCAAACAACGCGTCCGTAATCTTTTTTTCTCCAGGGGTGAGCTTTTCCGTTGTGCCCGATTTTTTGACGAGGACGTAGGTGTCGTCCGTCTCGCGGATGTGGAGGTGACCTTTGACGGCCATGTTCACCACGGCGGCGGCGAAGGTCTTATGATCGAAGTCCATTTTCCGGATAAAGCGCACGGCGGCCGGCGAAAAGCCGTGAGGCGGTTCGAACAGCGGGATGATGGTGCCGGGTTCCGGGTCCCTGCCGACCCGAAACCATACCGTCAGATAGTAGGCCAGGACCAGGGCCAGCCCGATGGTTCCGTAGGCGATGCCGCGGTTGTCTCCCAAGAACGCCACGGCCCGCTCGGCTTGAGTGGGTTCACGGACGAAGCCTTTGGGCCAAGCTGCGGCGACGGTCAACCCTTCGCCGACGCCGAGCTTTCGTGTGGTTTCAAAAAAAAGTATTCCACCACCCTGGTCCACAAAGCGGTAGTCCTGCCCTTGAGCCCCCTGGGGGCCGGTGTAGGCGGCATGTTGGAGGAGTCGGGCGCCTTCGGGGAGCGCGATCCGCGCCGCCGCGTGATCGATGGGGAAGGTCCACCCCGTGCCCGTGACGTTCCAATAGAGCTCGTCAAAATCTTGAAAAAAGCCCAATTGGCGGGACGTCCGATAGGTGATCTCGTAGGTGTGGATGCCTGGTTCGATGAAAACGTCCTTATGCCCGATGTAGATCCGAACCCCGTTGCTGACGTTTTGGGTGTGGTAGGGTTCAAGCCGGCCGTCGCGCCGTACCTCCACGAGATCAAAAGAAACCCGGACACGGTGGCCGTGTCGGTCTTTATAGATCGTGGGGAAGTCGCGGACGATCCCTCTCTTGATGGACTCTCCCAGGGCGCGAACCGTGATGGTTTCTTTGACGGTAAGGCTCGAGTCCGTATGGATCACGATATCGCTGACAAAATCCAGAATTCTCTCGTCCGGGGGGACCTGTGCTGCCGCCGGAACGTCACGGAGGATTCCGGAGGCCCAAAGGGTCAGGAAAATAAGCGCGAAAAAAAGCCGTCCCCGCATGGCTGTCCTCCCGAGTTTCTCAGGCAAAAGCAACTTTGGGCACGGCCCGATCCGCTTCCTCGATGTGGAAAAACGTCGCCTTGCGAAAGCCGAAAAAGGAGGCGAAGATGTTGCTGGGAAAGCTTTCGATGAGAATGTTCAGATCTCTCACCGTGCCGTTGTAGTAGCGCCGGGCCAATTGGAGTTGTTCTTCGATGTCGCTCAGCGCCTTTTGAAGTTCCAAAAAATTTTGGTTCGCCTTGAGGTCGGGATAATTTTCGGCGACGGCGAAAAGAGCCCCCAGAGCCCGGCTCATGGCGCCTTCCGCCGCTGCGCGATCTTCAACCGTTGCCGCGGCCAGGCTTTTGGCTCGAAGCGTTGTCACTTGTTCCAAAACGTTCCGTTCGTGCTGCATATAGCCCTTGGCGGTTTCCACCAGATTGGGGATGAGGTCCGTGCGGCGCTTCAATTGCACGTCCATCCCGCTCCAGGCTTCTTCAACCAAGTTCCGGGCCCGCACCAGTCGGTTGTAGATGGCGACGGCGAAAAGGCCGCCCAGCACCAAAAGTCCCCCCACCACAGCCCATGTGACCATAGAGTGCTCCTTGTTCTGAGGATTTCGCACAGCAGCGAGGATGTTTGATCCTCTAATCTATCTTCGATGTTCCGGCCAGGGGAATCAGGTGGAAGGTGCCCGTTTCCCCGTCGAAGTAGAGGAGGCGGCCGGCGTAGGCCGGGGGGCGCCCCGTAAGGAGCCGAAGGATTTCCATGGCTTGAAGGCTGCCGATGACGGCGGGGGTCGGCCCCGGAACGCCCAGATCCTGCTCCGCTTCGCTCCGTTGCCGACGCCCGCCGTAGACGGCCTCGAGGCTCAAGGATGAACCCGGCAGGAAGGTGGCGATCTGGCCGAACCACCCGGCGACGGCGCCGTGCACCCAGGGGATGCGACGGTCCCGGCACGCCTTTTCGAGGGCGAAGCGGCTTTCCAGATTGTCCAAGGCGTCCACCGCCGCATGACAGCCGTCGAGAAACCGGTCCGCATTGTCCGTTCCGAAGGATTCTTCAACGGCCGTGACGCGGATCAACGGATTGATGCGCCGGCATTCCTCGGCCGCGGCCAAGGCTTTCGGCCGACCGATATTGAGAGCGTGAGCGAACCACTGACGGTTCAAATTGGAAGGTTGAAAGGCATCGGCGTCCCCGAGAACGATATGGCCGACGCCGGCACGGGCCAAGAGCTGGGCCGCAACGCCGCCGAGACCTCCGCACCCGCAGACCAAAACCGCCGATTCCGCCAGGGCCGACTGGTCCTCACGATTCAAAGTCCACAAGTTCTTGAGGTATCTGGCGGGGACCACACCGTTTCTCAGAGCCTCCCTTTGGGCTTCCCAAGGCGCCCTTCGGTTCTTCCTCGCCCATTCCAAGAGGTCGGCATCTTCGACGACCCACACATCTCGACCGCCGTAAACGACGACGGTTGTCTTCCATGACCCCTTCACCGGTTCAGGCTCCTTGGAGTTCGGTGAACCCATCGGTTTTGTTCAGGTATCGATTAGCTACCACAGACAGGTGGAGAATCCAAGGCGTGCCGACGGGGATGGCGCCCCTTGGGGGTGAGGTCCTCCCGGGAAAACGGCATTGACAAGAGGAAAGGGCGTCGGTAGCTTCGAGCGGTCGAGCAAAAGGGGGCGAATTTTCAGCAGGCTTTATGACGGAGACGGATTTTCCGGACCCAAACCGGATGGGCAAGGCGTGAAAAACGGAGGGGATGACGATGACGGATCGCATTTACAACTTCAATCCTGGTCCCGCTGCGCTGCCGCTTCCCGTGTTGGAAGAGGCGAGGGAAGAACTTTTGAATTACAAAGGCTCCGGGATGTCCATCCTGGAAATCAGCCATCGGTCGGCCCTATTCGAAGGTGTTCTTCAGTCGGCCATCGCTCGAGTCAAGCGTCTGTTGAATTTGGACGACCGCTACCATGTGCTGTTCCTGCAGGGAGGGGCGAGCCTGCAGTTCACGCTGGTGCCCATGAACCTGGCGTCCGACGCTGCCCCGGTGGATTACGTGGACACTGGCACATGGTCCACGAAGGCCATCAAGGAAGCTCGCGTTTTGGGGAAAAACGTGCGGGTCGTCGCCTCGTCCGAAGACAAGGAATTTACATACATCCCGGAGACGATTCCGGTGAATCCCGATGCGGCCTACTTGCACATCACGTCCAACAACACCATCCGCGGGACGCAGTACCGCACGTTCCCCGACGCTGGAAACGTGCCTCTGGTGAGCGACATGTCCTCGGATATTTTCAGCCGCGTATTCGACCCTGCCCCGTTCGGGCTGATCTACGCCGGAGCGCAAAAGAACGTGGGACCTGCCGGGGTCACGCTGGTCATCATCCGCCAGGACATGTTGGATCGCGTTCCGGCAAATCTTCCGACCATGTTCAAATACACCACCCATGCGGAGAAGAATTCCCTTTACAACACGCCGCCGTGCTTTGCCATCTACATGGTGGAACTGGTGCTCAAATGGCTGGAGGAAACCGTAGGCGGACTCGCCCGCATGGAAGCCATCAATAAGGAAAAGGCAAGCATCCTCTACGACTACCTGGACAGCCAGGACTTTTACCGGGGGACGGCCCAGCCGGCATCCCGTTCGTGGATGAACGTGACGTTCCGGCTGCCTTCGGCGGATCTGGAGAAGAAATTTATCGACGAGTCCCAAAAGGCCGGCCTTGGGGGCCTCAAGGGCCATCGTTCCGTGGGGGGGCTGTCGAGCGTCCCTCTATAACGCCATGCCCGTGGAAGGCGTGCGCGCCCTGGTGGATTTCATGAAGGATTTCGTCCGACGCAATGGTTGATGGGGTGAATTTCCTTCAAGAAATACCGATGGCGTGCCGAATCTATTCACGAAAACGCTTTTTCGGCGTGCCATGAGCGGCAGAAGCGTGTTTCGGGGTAGGAAAGGAGAGCGTTGGCGGCATCCCCATCTCCAGTGAAGACGTTGAGGCCCGGAACCGCCGTCGACATCGTGCTCAGGGTGGATTTCTATCGGGAAGTGATGGATGTGCGCCGTGCCATGGTCTACGACACGGACGGATCGACTCTCGTTGTGTCCCGTCCCAGTCCCGATCTGAAACCCGAACACATCGGACGGCGGTGTACGGTGACCTTCGTCGTTCGCGAGAACGAATTCAAGAACCGATACGGGGTGCCCGCCGAAATCGTGGAACTGAGAGAGAATTACGCCATCCGCAAGGGGACGACGGTGCAAGCCCTGATCCTGCGGGCTCTCGGGGGCGTGGAACCGTTTAACCTTCGGATGGCCTACCGTGTGCGGCCTCCCATCACCAGCGGCATCGCCTTGCAGATCGACGGCCAAAGGGTGAGCATCTTGGATATTTCCACGGGAGGGGCGCGTTTTCTCTCTGCCGTGCGCCCCCCTCTCCAGTTCCGCCAGCGCGTGGAGGTGGTCCTTCACCTCGATGAGGCCGCCCACGCCTTTCACGCCTTCGTGGTCCGCACCCAGGAGCCCGGCCCGCACTGTCCCGTGCGGGGAGCCCAGGAAGTCGCCGTCCAGTTCTCCGGGATGGAAAAGCGGGTTCGAGAGCAGCTGGCCAAGAAAATCCTTCAGATCGATCGCGAACTGCGCGCCAAGGGCCTTGAGGAAGCCTAGCGTCCGGGAAGATCGTCCAGGAGATCCCGCGCCGCCGGAAGCCCACCTCGGGATTCGGCCGACAGAACCGCTCGAAGAATAGCCTGTTCCACGGCCTGGGCGGCCAACATTCCGACGATGCTCACATCGACGGCATCCCTTTCTTCGGTACTCAAGGCAAAAATCGTGTCCCCGTCCACCTGCGTGTGGCAGGGCACGACGACGCGGGCCAACCCGTCGTGGGCCATTTGCGCCACTTTGGTGAGATCCGGCTTGGTAAGGCGCACGTTGGTGGCTACCGCGGCGAGCACCGTGTTGCCGTTTCCGGAAAAGCCCCGGAGCCGTTCCAGACGGGCCATGGCCTGCGCCGTTCCGACGAAGCGCCGGGATGCCGGGCTCTCGCGACATCCGGCGAGGATCCGACCGCTTCTGGGATCGACGACGTCCCCGAAGGGATTGACCACGACCAAGGCCCCGACCCGCACGTTCCGTTCCGTGCGGATGAAGGACGACCCCAAGCCGCCTTTGGTGGCCTGAGGCAGACCGTAGAGCTTTCCGATGGTGGCGCCGCAGCCCGCACCCACGCATCCCTCAGCGACGGGCTCGGCCCGAGCTCTCAGGCACGCCTCCATGCCCAAAGCCGCATCGGGCGTGGGGCCGCCCTTGTTGATTCCCAGGTCGAAGATCACGGCTCCGGCGACCGTCGGAACTACGCCGTATTCGGTGGCGAAACCGACGGACTGCTCCTTGAGAAATCGGCGGACGCCGTCCGCCGTGGCGATGCCGAAGGCGCTGCCTCCCGAGAAAAACAGTCCGTGGACGCGATCAACCAGATTGATGGGATGGAGGCTTTCCGTACCGCAGGTTCCCGGGGCACCTCCCCGAATGTCCACGCCGGCCACGGCGCCGCCTTCGGGAAGAATGACCGTGCAGCCCGATCGGCCGCCCGGCGCATCCGCATGGCCGACTTTCAGTCGGCCCACCGCGGTCAAAGTCTCATTGGGACACATGCACCAAGCCTCCGCAAACATATCGGTGCCCGTTCAAACCTTTCGCCGTCCGATCGGAAAATCATCGGAAAGAGTTTACTGATAACCGTATCGTTCCACAACGGCTCTTCGGAATCGAGGCGTATAAATTCGTTCAAAAGTGTCTTTCTTATCGGGGTACTCTCGGTAGGCGTACTGACGGACGGCCTCCACCAACCGGTGGACGTCGTCCAGGGAAAGGTTTCCCTGGCGGATGACCGCCAGGGAAAAATCCACGATGCACTGCAATCGGCGCGCCTTGCGTCTTTCGTCTTCCACGACCGTTTGAGCGTCTTCCATGAAAAGCGCTCCGCTGCTCCACATTGACCGGCACAGCCGTTAGTGAGCCGGGCCCATGGCGAGGATCTGGCCCGTGCCGTGGGATTCCGCCGTCATGGCGTGGGAGACCGAGGTGATGGCTTCGTAGCTCTTGAGCAATCGATGGCCCAAGGTCTTGCACAGCCGCCTGTAGAAGCGCATGGCGCTTTCAGGATGTTTTTCCAAGACGGCCCTGACCTTGTCGCCGGGCATCTTGACCAATCGCGTCTCCGTGAGCGCTTCCGCCGTTGCGGAATAGGCGTCCCGATCGAAAAGGCTCGACCACCCGAACACCTCGCCGGGGCGGCTCACCAAATAGGCCACATACGTGCCCTCTTTGAAAGACAGTTTCACATTGCCCTTGAGCATGACGTAAAAATGGGTGGCCGGGTCGCCTTCTCGAAAGAGGACCGTTCCCGTCGCCACGTCTTCCTTTTCGCTGATCTCCATGAGCTGCTTGATGAGATCGTGCTCCAGGTCCCGAAAAAGATCCGATTGTTGGATAAACATGACCGTCCCTCCTTCCTGCAGTGCGGGATCATGCCGCCATTCCGGCATGCCTGCCCATCTGTCTTGGACACATGGAAGGCAGCATACCGGTTCCTTCGCCCGCTGCATTGGGAAGAGCCCTGGAAAGGATGCCTTCTCGGCTCCTTTCCAGGGCTTTATCTGATCATTTTGGAAGGTCTTGCGGTCATGGGTGCGCTCCCCGTTTCGGACATCAAAACGCTTGCACTATTAGTGGAACAAAATCTTCCGGAAAGAACAAGAGGGGCGCATTGCACCACCCACGAGGAGTGCGGCTTACGCTTCGCAGGATGCGAAGACCTTGGCGATCGCGCGGATATGCGCCTTTTCCTGTTCGGCAAGGTCCAGAAGGAGCGCGGAAGCCGTCGCATCCCTAGCCGCAGCCGCCGCGTTTCGGTAAAGATCGAAGGCTTGGTATTCGATGTCCAGGGCCAGTTCCCCAAAGGCACGGCAGGCACCTGTCGGTAGATTGTGCATTCTTTTCAAGGCATCCTCCAGGGGTTCGCCTCCTTCCAAAATGGTTCCCGGAAGGGATTGGAAAAGCTCGTCGAACGGCGGCAGAGGAGCTTCGGATGGCGACGCTTCCAAGAGCCGGTAGACGGCCTGGGCGTGGCGCCGTTCCCACAGGACGAGCTGACGGGCCGTTTCTGCCCACGCCGTCTCTGCCGATGAAGACAGCTCGTAGAACCGATACGCTCCTTTTTCCAGGTTCATGGCTTCGCGAAGCATTTCCGCCAGCGATGCCTTTTCCGCCAGGATCCGAACCTTGGGGTAATCGAAAAGCTCTTTGCCGTCCCATGCCAGGTAGCCCCCTTGCAAATTGATCACCCGAGGCGCCTTAAGATCGCTTTCCGCGGCCATCAAGGCCGCCGCCATGGAACGACCGCCGGCGGCACAGTAAAACAGGAGTTCCTTATCCTGTGGGAGCTCATGAAGCTGCTCCTCGAAACGACTCAGGGGCAAGAGCCGAGCCCCGGGGATATGGCCGGCTTCGTACTCTCCGGGTTCCCGGACATCGATGAGCTCGTAGTCCCTTTCCCGTCGGCCCGCCCGGTAGGTTTCCAATTCGTCGATGAAGAGAATTTCCACCCGAGGTTTTTCCGTTTTTTCACCCATGATCTTTTCCTTGAGACCCGGCAGCCTTTCTAGACCAGGACGCACTCGTGCAGATGCCGTTCCAAGATTTTTTCTTCCATGGAGACGATCCGCTTGATCATGACGTCCAGGATCCTTTCGGTCAACTCCGGGAATTGGCGCAGGATCTTTCGAAACGTCTCCCTTTCGATGTAGAGCACTTCGACGTCCGTGGCGGCACGGGCGCCGAAAAGGCGACGGATATCCGCAAGCAGGGCGAGCCCTCCGAAGAAGGCGCCGGTTTCCAGGTCGTGCACGATCACGGAATGGTTTTCGTATTCGCGCACCATTTGGACCTTGCCCGAAAGCAGAATGTAGCCCTTGTCGTCCGGCTGTCCCTGTCGAAAGAGGAATTCCCCCCGGCGAAACCGCCGCCGGTTGCACATCAGGGCATAGACCCGAAGGCGCTCTAAGGGGATGGAAGAAAAGACATCCGTCTTTCGGAGCCACTCCAGGTTGTCGTCCAGTTCGCATGTGCAGACGGGCTCACCGGAGGACGGCTCTTGATCCCGCTTATCCATGTCCGCGGACCAGCTCATAGAAAAGCCCTTTCTTTTGCAAGAGTTCGTCGTACCGCCCGATTTCCACGATTCGCCCCGACTTCATGACCGCAATTTTGTCGTAGTCTCGGATGGTCTCCAATCGGTGGGCCACGGAAATGACCGTGGCCTTGCCTCGAATTTCTCCGTCCAAATACTGCTGGATTCGGTTCTGGGACGCCATGTCGAGACTGGCCGTCGCTTCGTCCAGGATGAGGATTCGTGGATTCTTCAGGAAAGCTCGGGCAATGCCCACCTTCTGCTTTTGCCCTCCAGACAGACGATCGCCCTTGCTGCCCACCTGGAAATCCAATCCGATCTCCAAGACCGTGTCGAGGAGGTTTTCCCTCCTGAGTAGATCCACGACGGCTTCGGTGATTCGTGCCCAGGCCCAGGAGGCTTCTTCTTTGAGTCTTCCAAAGAGGATGTTTTCCAAAAGCGTCCGGGCGCCGAGATAGGCCGTATCACTGTAATAGACAAAAGCGGACGGATCCCGCTGGGTGCAATATGTTTTGAAAAGGGACCGGGACTTCAGGATGGACTCTTTCAATTCTCGAGGGACAACGACCATCTTGTGCTTTCCGGGGACGACGCGAAGGGCCAAACCCAGGAGCTCTTCCCGAACACCTGATGGCACGCGCTCCAAGGGTGTGGAGCCGTAGTGTTCGTAGATTTCTTGGAAGGTGTCCATCTCTTCCAAAGCGATGGGCGACTGGCGGAAGAAAAACGGGTCGTCACGCAGGTCTCGCAAGAGAGGGACGGTGCGGTTGACCACGTCCAAACCCAGGCGGATGAGGGGTTCGTCCAGGGCGGCCTCTTTGAGGAAACGGCGAAATTCAGGTCTTAAAGGGAGGAATTCGCATGGACGGCCGCCTTCCGTGGGGTATCCAAAAACGATGTTCACCGCGACCGAACTGTAATCCAGAAAGGTTTCCGCATCGAAAAATTCTACCGTATCCTGCAGAGCGTCGCTCCATTGGGTTCGAAAAAGCTGCCGCACCGCAACAATTCTTTCCGCCAGAGCTTTTTCCCTGGCTTCGTCCAAGACGGTGTTCAGCCCGAACCGCAGGATGTCCTCGGTAAGACCCACGAATTCCACGGTCTTGAGGATCTCCTCAAGGCTCGGCTCATCCCTTTCGGACCCCGCCGATGGATGACCGTCCGAGGCGGCCGCTTGCCTGCCGTAGATGATGTTCTCCTTCAACGTGCCGTCAAAAATAAACGGGTATTGGGACACAAAGCCGAGATGCGGCGTCACATCGGCTTTGGTGAGATCTTTCAGCTCCCATTGATCCACATAGACGTGCCCTTGGGTGTACCGGTAAAGCTGGGCCATGACCATGGCCAAGGTGCTTTTGCCGCTTCCCGAGAGCCCTACGAGCGCCACGCGTTCGCCCGGCGACACCTGCAGGCTCACTTGGTCCAGCAGCCGTACCCGATCTTCCACTTCAAAGATCAGATCTTCCACGGCCAGTGCCCCGTTCAACGCCACAGGGGGCCGGTCTTGAGGTTCCAGGGCGAATTCCGGCTCGACGTCGAAGGCCTCCTGAATGCGTCGATACGCCACCCGGGCGTCTTGGTACCCTTGGTAAAATTCCATGAGTTCCTTCCATGGGTCGTAGAGCTTTTCATAAGCGGAGAGGAACGCAACCAGGGCGCCCAAACTGAACCGCCCGGTGATGCTCAGATAACCCCCGATGAGAAAAAGGAGAAAGGGGCCCAGGCTCTGAAAGAAGTTGTTGGTGAATTTGATGCCGTAACGATACAAGTTCATCCGATGTCGCAGATCCAGAAGAGCTTTGGCCAAACGTTCCACCTTGCGGCTTTCCAGGGGGTAGCCGGCGTTTGCGTGAATTTCCTGAATGCCGCTGATGGCTTCGCCGACCACGTTGCTCAGTTTCCGTGTGGTGGTGACGCGTTCGCTGTTGAGGCGGTTGAATCGCTTTTGGAGCATGGGGATCAGCAAAATCTCAAAGGGGTAGATGGCGAGACTCAACAGGGCCAGCAGGGGGTTTAGCGTGAACATGTAACCCCCGAAAGTGAGCAGGGTCAAGGCGTTGACCGCGGGCACGGCGATGGCCCCTCCCAGGAAATCGCCGACGGACGCCAGCTCTCCGGTGACCGAAGAAATGACCATGCCGGGCGGCGTCCGCCGGTAGAACGGGATGGGCAGGCGGACGATATGCCGGTACAGGCCCGTGCGCAGTTCATAGAGGATCCTTTGGCCGATGTAGCCCTGGATCACGTTGATGGCGTACTTGAAAATCCCCGCCAGAAGCACTGCCCCCATGTAGAGCGCGCAATAAAGATACAAGGCGTCGATCTTGCGGAAGCGGATGGCATCGTTGACGATGCGTTTTTGCATTTCCAGCGGAAAGACGCGGAAGAAAATGGTGAAAACGATGAGAAGCAAAAGCACCGCCTGAAGGGTTCGGCAGCGCGTGAAAGCCCAGTACCATAGCGGTTTTTTGTGGATCATGGAGGAAGCTCCCCTGAAGCAGTGCCGAAACGACTCCCTCTTAACAACACGCCCGTCGCAAAAAGTCAACGAAGGGCCGATCCGGCCGCAAAAGCACTTCCCAAATCCGGGGCGGGCTCTTAGGGTAGCCGTGGAGGATAACCAATGATTGAGCGCCTGGATGCCCGCACGGTCGTTCCACCGGGCTTGGAAGACGCCCCCATCGGGTTAGCTCTCGTGGAATGGTTTCGCCAAAACCAACGACCGCTTCCCTGGCGGCTGACCTACGACCCTTATGCCGTCTGGATTTCCGAAATCATGTTGCAACAGACCCGGATGGCCAAGGTTATCCCTTATTTTGAACGATGGATGGAACGATTTCCCGACGTTCAGGCCGTGGCGGAAGCTCCCCTGGACGAACTGCTCCATGCGTGGGAAGGGCTTGGCTATTATGGCCGGGTGCGGCATCTCCAGCGTGCGGCCGAAAAAATCATGGCGCTTTACGGGGGAAGGATCCCTCCCGACGAAAAGGCCTTGCGCGATCTTCCGGGGATCGGCGAATACACGGCGGCGGCCATAGCCAGCTTGGCCTTTGGCCGAGATGTTCCCGTCCTGGACGGCAATGCGGAACGTGTCACCTCACGCTTGCTCGATTGGGCGGGGCCCGTTAAAGACGCCCGCACGAAAAAAGCTTTCCGGAACATCCTTCACCGTTGGATGCCCGCGGGGCGGGCTCGGGAATTCAACCAAGCCGTCATGGAACTCGGGTCCGTCATCTGCACCCCGAAACGGCCCCGGTGTGCGTCGTGCCCCGTGGCGGCCTGGTGCCGCGCCAACGCTGCCGGGACCGTTTTGGAACGCCCCGTCCAAGCGAAACGGCCTTTGATGGAGACGCTCACCGTAGCCGTGGGAATCCTGGAAGACCACGGTGCCATCTTCATCCAAAAAAGACCGCCCAACAGGCGCATGGCCGGTTTGTGGGAATTCCCCGGCGGAAAACTGGAAAACGGGGAATGCCCGGAAGATGCCCTCCGAAGAGAACTCTGGGAAGAATTGGGGGTGACGGTTCGCATCACGGAAAAAATGGCCGAGGTTCGCCATACGGTGACCCGGTATCGCATTCATCTCCATGCTTACCGCTGTGTTGTGGATCCCCCGGGCCAATCCATTACGGCGCAATCGGCCGCGGAGGCCCTATGGGTGTCCCCGGAGGCGCTGGATCGATACGCCTTCCCGGCGGCCAATCGGCGCATCATCCGCATCTTACAGGAAAACGGGCGAGCGGCGTCGTGATCACAGTGGGCTTTTCCACGCATCGGCTGGAAGTCTTGCCCGAAGCGGCGAGTCTCATGGAGCGCCACGACGTGATCGCCCTGGAAGAACCGCCCCATCCGCGCTTTCACGACATGCTTCGCGGCGAAGCGACCGTGCAGGAATACCTCGAGGAATCGGATTACGAATTCCCCCGATTCGCCGAAGCCTCTTGCCAGCTCTACCGACGACTCCACGCTTCGGGGAAAAGGCTGGTGCAAGTGGATCCGTACATGGAACACCTGAATCGGCTCCATGAGTTTTTCGCCGACGGCGGGGATCATCACGCCTTGGATTCTTCGGATCCGGCTTTGGCCGTGTACCGAGCCGAAAGGGAGGCCACGGCGGCGCTTCTCCAGTTTTACGCGGCCTCCGTGACGGCCCCTTTTCCTGAAGTCGTGAAGGCGGTTGTCCGTTTCGCCCGGGCCGATGCCGCTCGAATCGCGTTGCGGGACGGGATGCGGGCCAAAAGATTGGCGGTGGAAGCGCGTGCAGCCTCGACCCTCTATGTGGAATCGGGATACATTCACTGGCGGCTCTTTCAAGAACTCAAAAGACTCATCGGGTCAGAAAGGCCGGTTCGGCCGTGCTTTCTCATGGAACGCGAGGCACGACGCCGGATCGGGAAAAAACAGGTGTTGGGCCCCGGGGATTTGCTCACGCTGCTTTTTGTCTTTCACGCCAGGGTGCCCGAATGGAGGGCCGAACTCTTGGCGGCTCGGAGCCTTGTCTACATCAAAGTGCTCCACAAGGACGAAATGGAACCCGGGGAAAGGCCGTGTCCCCATTTGGAGGACGAGGTGGAGGCGGCTCGTTGGACACGCGACCTTTCCCTGGAGGATTGCGCTCGGTTGTGGCCTGTGATTCGGTCGAGGAATCCGGCCGAGGCGAAGTCGGTCCTGAGGACGTGCATATCGCAAAGGTTGAGGCCATGAATCCGACGGTACGGAAGAATCTCGAAATTTTCCTTTTCTCTATGCTTCTTGCGGCGTTTTCTGGGTGCGCCGGTCTTCAGAAACCGCCCGGCGGGACCCCTGACGAGCTACCTCGGGCCGCGATGGAGCCTGGGGATGTCGTTGATCTTCATTCGGGAAAGAAAATCGACTTCAACGCCATGCTCCACGCCCTGGAAAGAGTGCGCATCGTCTACGTGGGGGAAGTCCATACCCGGATGGCGGACCATACGGTGCAGCTTCAAATCATCCAAGGGTTGTGGGAACGCGGCAGGAAGATCGGCGTGGGACTGGAGATGCTGCCCCGCTCCGCCCAGGAGGCTCTGGACCGATGGAGCCGCGGGGAGCTGGAGGAAGCGACGCTTCTTGAGGCCGTCGGGTGGGAAGACCATTGGGGTTTTCCCTTTTCCTTGTACCGACCCATTTTCACCTTTGGGCGGGAAAAGGCGCTGCCCATGAGGGCCTTGAATGCGCCGCCGACGGTCGTGCGGAAAGTCTCGAGACAGGGCATGGAGGCTCTGGACGATAGCGAACGTCGCCACATCGCCCGACATTTCTTCATGGACGACGCGGCCCATCGGGCTTATGTCCGGGAAGAATTCAACGCCCATGTGCCGGGGGGGATTCGCGATTTCGAAACCTTCTATCAGGCGCAGCTCGTCTGGGATGAAACCATGGCCGAAACCCTGGCCGTGTGGTTGGTGCAGGACCCTTTGGATCATGTGGTGGTTCTGGCCGGAAAAGGGCACGTGAATCAACGGTTCGGCATTCCCGAAAGGGTGCGGCGCCGAATCGATCATCGCTACGCCGTCGTGGTGCCTGTGACGCCCGACGAAGCCGCTCAGGAAATTTCTTCGGACGTAGGGGACTTCCTGGTGGTGACCGAAACGGAAAAACCCTTTCCGGGCCACGGCCGACGCTTGGGCGTCCTCTTGGAAAAAAACCGCTCGGGGAAGGGGTTGCGGGTTTTGGAGGTGGTTTCCGGAAGTCGCGCGGATCGGGCGGGATTTCGCCCGGGGGATGTGATCGTCGCCGTGGACGGCCGACCGGTGGAAAGTACGACGGATTTGCACCGCCGCTTTCAAGACCCCGAGCCTATGGCGGGCTTTACATTGGAAAGGGAAGGACGTACCGTGGAAGCAACCATTTCGTTTGAGGAATGAAAAGGGGTGGGAGAGCCGTGCCGAACCTTCTGAAAACGAAAGGAGAAAGCAATGAAGAAAGCGGTGGGGTTAGTGGTCCTGGTGTTTTTGGGGGCGCTCCTGGTTTCGGGCTGCAGTTCCGTTACGGGCAGAACGGCAGGGGAGTACATCGACGATGCGAGCATCACCACGGAGGCCAATGCCATTATCATCAATGATCCCGACGCGCAGTATCTCAAGATAGATGTGACGACCACAAAGGGGAACGTCGTCTTGACGGGTTTCATCAACGACAAGAAGGCGGAGGATCGCATCGTCTCCAAGATCAAGAACATCAAAGGCGTGAAATCCGTCAAGAGCCTTCTCAAGGTGCAAAAATAGAGAATCCGGACACCGGGCCCGCCCTTCGGCGGGCCTTTTCATCCATGGGGGCGAGGGGCGAAGCATGCGACTGTATCAAGTGGACGCCTTTACGGACAGGCTCTTTCACGGGAACCCTGCGGCCGTCTGCCCTTTGGAAGCCGAATGGTTGCCGGACGAAACCATGCAAAAGATCGCCGAGGAAAACAACCTGTCGGAAACGGCCTTTCTTGTGCGGACGGCCGACAGGTACGCGATCCGCTGGTTTACGCCGAAGGTGGAAGTGGACCTCTGCGGCCACGCCACTTTGGCCAGCGCCCATGTGCTCTTCCATCACCTGGGCCATCCGGAGGATACGGTGGCTTTCGATTCCCGAAGCGGTGTCCTCACGGTCCGCCGAAAAGGGGATCTGTTGGCCATGAATTTTCCTGCAGACACTCTGGTTCCTGTCCCCGTGAGCGAAGAGCTGGCGGCGTGCTTTCAGATCCCGCCGATCAAGGCCTACAGAGGCCGAAGCGATTATCTTCTCGTTTTCAAAACCGAAGATGAAATCCGAACCCTTCAGCCCGATTTGAGTAGAATCCGAAGAATGGATGCCCGTGGTCTCATCGTCACCGCCCGGGGGTCGTCGGTGGATTTCGTTTCCCGATTCTTTGCTCCCCAAGTGGGCGTCGACGAAGACCCCGTCACGGGATCCGCCCACACGAGCCTGGTGCCTTTCTGGAAGGAGGAGCTCGGCAAGACGGAGTTTCATGCGCTCCAGGTGTCGTCCCGAGGGGGCGAGATCTTTTGCAGAGGCTTGGGCGATCGGGTGGAGATCGCCGGAAAGGCCGTGACATACTTTATCGGCGACATTTTCATCATGTGAATCGAACCCATCAGCTTGTTCTTAATGGTTCGTAATAACGGCAAACATTAGGCGGGGTCCACAAAGACCCTGTTTCTCCCTTCGGCCTTGCTGCGATAGAGTTGCGTGTCGGCGCGGCGCAGCACCTCCTCGGCCGTTTCCCCGGGGCGGGACATGGCGCCCCCGAAGGAGGCCGTCATGGCGATTTTCTGGGGGCCGTGTTCGATCCAACTATGGGCAATGAGCACGCGGAGTCTTTCGGCCAGAGCATGAAGACCGCTGTGGGAGATATTGCGGGTGATGACGACGAATTCTTCCCCGCCCCAACGACAGACCGCATCCAGCGTCCGAACGCCGTTGGTCAAGGCGGCGGCGACCATCCGCAGTACCTTATCGCCGACGCCGTGGCCCCACGTGTCGTTGACAGCCTTGAAATGATCGTTGTCCACGAACAGGACCCCAAACGGCACGCCAAATTCCCGAGCGTCCTTTTCCCAATCCGCCAGGCGGATGTCGGCGTAGCGTCGATTGCCGACACCGGTCAAGGGGTCGGTCAGGACTTCTCGGCGGAGTTTCTGGATTTCTGCCAGAACGTCGAGGGCCTCTGCGGTCTTGTTGAAAATTTCCACCGCTCCTAGAATCTCGCCGTCACCGGAGCGCATGGCCGTGGCCCGCACGTCTACGGGGACCCGGTGACCCAGTTTGTGATGCATAAAGACCTGCGCTGTGCGCATGCGCCCGTCTTGGACGACCGCCGCCAGAGGACAACCCGTGAGGCACAGCTCCTCCCCTTTGGCGTCCACGTGCCGCAGGATGTTGTCGGCGCACGATTTTCCGAGCACCTCCTGGGCCGTGTAGCCGCTCAGCCGCTCGGCCCCTTTATTCCAAAACGTAATACGTCTCTGGCGATCCACGAAATAGACCCCATCGGCAATGCTGTCCAAGAGCTTCCGGTAAAATTGGGCGTCCCTCATGTCGTGCCCCCGTCGTCAAGGCGTCTGTGTCGAAAGACTCCCCC
>VSSL01000138.1_pt1 | contig 18937 bp, 15 predicted proteins | sample 4557531 | NCBI WGS metagenome assembly VSSL01 (sample SAMN10986726, study PRJNA523729) | hot springs metagenome | isolation source: hot springs | place: India:Timba, Gujarat | collected 2018-05-31 | reverse complement strand
ATAGAAAGACGGAACACCTGCTGTTTACCGGAGAGAGCTCTCCACTGCCGCATCGGCTGAGGAAGGCGTATCTCTCTTTCGCCGTCCGTGGTGGCGGTCACAGAGATGCAATCGGTAGTGGCGTACACCACGTCGGGATGGCTGCTCCACAGGGTCACGCCTGCCTGCAAAGCGAGATGGCGCAAGCTCTCGGCAGGCACAGGCGCGGTGCCCACGTACACGGATGTGAAGCCATCCGCCAGTTTACGAGCGAAAGCCACACCGCTGCCGTCCGCCCATCGTCCCAAAGCCTCGGCGGAAGCGTCCTCCACCACAAAGCGCGGGCGATGCATCCCGGGCAAGCCGAATGTCCCACCATTCGCCTCGATGAGCATCCTGCCTTCGTCCGATAGCAGGTGCAGGGCGAACCCTGTCAAGCGGCTCACCCGCTCCACCGAAAGCCCTTCTGAAGAAACAAAGCCGGGGGCGTAAAACCACACCACGGTTGCACCGCTCCCCTCAAAGAGGCGGCGCAAACGCTCTATCTGCTCGTCTTCCAGAGCGAAACAGTTACATAGCAGGAACAAACGGTAACGGCGAGCATCTTCCTCACGCAGGTCGGCAAGGTCCAGCAAGTCCACCGGTGCTCCGATACGATGGATGGCGCGAGATTGCTTGTTCAGGAAATAATCGCCGAACAGGTCGTACTCTCCATCCCCGCGCGCGGTCTTCCAGTGGGCGGTCACAAAAAAGCCTTCCGGTTGAAACACCGCAACCACCTGCGCAGGCGACCGCAGGTTCCATCGAGCACGTTCCCTGCCGAGCTGCACAAACGAGCGTATTTCGTCCAGAAACTCCCGTTCGGCATACCAGCCGGGACCAATATCGAACAGCCATCCGGCGTTCCCCTGCGCGGTCATCTGAGCCAGGTCGCGCCGCAGGATCAGACGGCTTCCGCGCAGGCTCTCACTCCCCACGCCTCCGTTGCCCATGTTTTCGGACTGCGTTTCCAGACAGGTGCTGGGGTCTATTTCGGCAAAGTACAGCTTGCCGTGCCGTTTGATGCTCTCCAGCAATACTCGATAGCCTCCATCACCCCCCAGTCCGCGAGAGCGCCCCAACCAGTTGCCTCCGCCGTCATAAGCATCCCCCTGATAGGTGTACGGGCATGCCACAAAATCGATAGACGGACTTGTCAGCACCTTCTGTGGCGCGAGATGACCGCCCTCCTGTATCCACAGATTCTCCAGCAGGTAGGTATAGAACGCTCCGCACAGCGCCCTGCCGCGCGTTTCCTGCTTGACCACCTGTGCAAAGTAAAGGATGGTATCGGCGCACACGTCGTGAAAACGCTGATAATAACGGATGACCTCCCCCTCTTTCGCCGGATCACGGAACAGCCCCGCCGAAGCGTGCATCCTGGCTTCGGCGTCGGGCGCGCCGCCGCAGGCTCTCTGCATCGGCAGGCTGGTATCCGGCAAGTAGCGTGCGCCAAAGTAGTGCCACTCGCCGTAGATGCCGTTGGCTATCTGGTAGCCAATAACCCGGCTGCGCAAAGGGCTTCGCTCCACAAAGCGCAGGAAGTGACGCAATACCACCTCCGTCTCTCGCCGCCATACCTCCGAGGCAAACGAGGGATGCCTGACCCCGCCAAACTCGCCCTGCCGCTCATCCAGAGGAACGGCGTATCTAATCAGCTCCTGAGGGTGTTTTGCCTTCCACCATTCGGGCGCAAACAGCCCCAGCCGTATCAGGAAGTACGCACGCGGGTTGGCTGCCAGCAGGTGTGACAACAGGTTCACCAAACCGCTCCAGTCATGCTTGCCATCCTCCCGCCACCCGTCGGCGAGGTTATAGTGCGGATGAAACAGGTCTATCCCCGCGAAAGTGAAGTCAGGGGCAAACTCTATCAGGTCGTTGCTCCAGGCTAACAGGGGAAAAACCTCTTTACCGTTGAGGAACAGCCTCGGCGCGCCCCGCTCCACACGCACTTCAGCGCGGGCAGGAGGCTCCCGCTTCAGGGGTTCCAGTGCGCTCTGCACGCGCGGATGCGGATAGTATCGGGCGATGTTCCCCGTGCCATACCAGGGTCCAGCGAACACGTCGCCCTGTATCACCGCGCGCGCCCAGCGTGAGTCATCGTAGGCGAGATCTCGCCAGCGCGGATATTCCTCCCTGTGACAGCGCCAGCTGCGGTCGCTCAGAACTTTCTGCGTCCCTCCCTTCACGTCCTCGATGCGCAGTTCCAGAAGTAGCCCCGCAGGAGCGATGGCGTTGAACACCGATGCCGCCAGTACGTTGCGACCCGGGCGTATCAGTCGGGCAACATCTACCTCGCTCAGGAAAGGCTGTCCGCCTTTTGCCACCTCACGCCCGTTCAGCCACAGGGTAAAGGAATCGTCGCCGGTAACCAGCACGCGCGCTCGACGAATGCGTCCCTGCACCTCGAAGGTCTTCCGAAAGTAGCGCGTAGCGTTATCGGCAATGGGTGTTTCGGGATACCATATCCATTGCGGTAGAGAGCCTTCGGTCATCGCCGTTTGTCGGGTACGCGCCCACCACGACCTGCGTTTGCCCATACCCACGTACGGCGAGTACTGCACCCCGAACACAAACCGCAGACGTGCGTCAGGCTGATCGCCCAGATAGGCAGGATATGGCGTCTCGCTCTCCAGCCGATGCGCGTACAGCCCCACGCGCGTGTTGCCTGTGCGCTGGGAGACCTCCCAGTAGTAGGTGCCAGGCGGCGCAGGCTCCGTCAGAATCAGCGTGACCCTGCTGTTATCGCGGATATCGGTGTACGCCTGCCAGCCGAGCCGTCGTTTGCGCTGGGGTGAATCCCACAACGTGAGGGTGAAACCTCCCTCGTTATCACTCCAGCTGGGTACGGAAACCCAGATCAGGTTGAACCTCTCCTCAGCGGCAAATACCTGCCCGAGGCGGTCGTGGTCGTTGAGAGCTATGGCAATGTGCTGCATCACGAATACCTCTGCACCATTCGTTTCATCATGTCACAAACCGAACCAGGTTCCCCCTTGCTTTGCTGATAAAATGCGTATCTTCTTCACCCCAAATACTCCGCCGGAAACTTCCAGGGTGGGCGGTAGTGTGGTCGCGCCAGACGCTGCGCCTCACGGTCGCCTTCTATCCGCTGTGTACGAGGATTGAAGCGGATAGCTCGCCCTACCCTGTACGCCACGTTCGCCAGAGTGAGCGCAAGGTCGATTCGGTGGTGGTACTCTACACTGCAGCTGGGCTGTTTGCCGGTTTTGATGCAGTCCAGCCACTCGCGTTCGTGTCCGGGCGAGGGCGGAATACTCTGTGGAGGCGGCGTAGGGTCCTTCAACAGCTCGCCCTCGGGAACGACCTCGTGCCTGCCGTAGTCTGCAAAGAGTGTGCCGTTAACGCCGTGGAAGTAGATGCCCAGTCGCCTTGCCGGCTGACCGCGCCCAAAGTCGAAGCCAAAGCTGTTGCACAGGTTCATCATCCATGTCATGGTGACGTTGGGGTATTGCCACAGCACCTCCTGGGTGTCGGGCACGTCGCCGTCATCGCGCAGAACAAAACGTCCGCCCGTACAGTGGGTGACAAGAGGCACCCCCAAATCCAGCGCCCACACGGGCAGGTCAATGATGTGCGGTCCCATACCCATCGTCCAGCCGCCAGAGTAATCCCAGAAAGAGCTGTGGTAGTAGGCGTCGGCGACCAGCAGGCGGTTGAACTCGCGTTTGGGAGCCGGACCCAGCCACAACTCCCAGTCCATGTCGGCGGGAGGCGGTTCTTTGGGCGCGTGACCGATACCCTGCGGACCCTGGTTCATCACATTAAACGTTCGCACCACGCTGATATGCCCCAATTTACCAGAACGCACCCACTCCACCACACGGCGGAAGTTATCGCTGGCGTGAACCTGCGTGCCAATCTGGGTAATCACGCCATGCTTGCGTACGGCGTTGCGCACTGCCAGACTCTCATCAGGATACAGCGTCATCGGCTTCTGCAGATAGATATGCTTACCCTTCTGCGCCGCGTGAATCGCCTGCAGAGCGTGCCAGTGCGGCGGCGTAGCGATAATCACCGCATCCACCTCGGGGCGTTCCAGCAGTTCGCGATAGTCGCGGTAGCCCTTTGCGGTACGCTTAAACGGCTCCAACGCGGCTTGCAACCGGCTTCCCCACACGTCGCACACGGCAGTAACGACCACATCACGGTACTGTGCGCAGTGATGCAGGTTCGCCCTGCCCATACCCCCCGCGCCGATAAGGCCAACCGCGATACGTTCGCTGGGTGCAGGTTGCCGACCCCGCCCTACCGCAGACGCGGGCACCACCATCGGGAAAGCAATGGCGGTGCCGATGCCTGCCTGCAAAAACTGACGACGGGAGACCCTCTTCATGCTTCATCCCCTCCTTTTAGCATCGCATACGCCTGCCAAAGCATCTGCCAGAAGTCAGGTGACGGCTCACCGCCCTGGTGTATCCACAGGCGGTAGCGCAATACCAGCGGCTTGCCCGGCTGAAGTTCGTGACGCACCCCCGAAGCAGGGAACGTGGGCTGTATCCAGTTCAGGTTCGGATACTCTACCCATTCGGTTGGGTGATAGGGGTTCTCCACGCCGGGCAGGATAAGCAATCCCGACGGTTGATTGCCTTCAGGGAACACGCCAAACGCCCCCGCCCACGCCTGCTTGCCTTCGGTGTGCATGACAAACTTCTGGTTCTGAATGGCGGAAAGGCGCATGTTCAACCCACCATACAGGTTCGTACCGCGTCGCGCTAGCAGCACTGGCTCCTTCAGGGCAGTGAAAAAGAAGGTGAGGTCGATACATCGCCCCTGCCCTGTGCGACGATAGGCACGAATCCGCGCCCACTCCAGCACGATGGGTTCACTATTCTCCCATCGCCACACGCTTTCCGCATCGATTTGGGCAAACACCGCTCCGTCGGTGACGCGATACCTGCCTGTGGGATAGGCAAACACGCGCTGAAGGGCATGCAGGTCGCCTCGCTCGCCGCGATAGTCCACCTCGGGCCATGCCCAGTAGATGCCCCGATGGTGCGGGTGGTCTACAGGCCAGTCTTCGGTCATTACCTCGCCTGCCAGTCCGTAAAGCGGATGAATATAGTTACTGCGCGGGCGCGAGTAGATGCGGTTTTCCGGGGAGACCTGCGCATCACGGTCGGGGCGGTCTATCGTCCAGTAGTTGTACTGCAGCACCGGTCGCCCGTTTTCCTCAATGACTATCTGGCGGGTGGCGCGGTCACGGTAGGCACGCATCCGCGTGGGAGAAGGCTCTGGCGAAACCCGCAGGCACCACCGCTTCCACACGTCGGCATACGGAACCATTGCCCAGAGGTATCCGTCGTGTCGCTGCACCTCCGCCTCGCGCTGGGAGCGTACGTCAACCAGCCGTAGCCTCCCCTCCTCTGCCGCCCGACACAATGCCCTGCTAAAAGGCAGTTCCAGTCGTATCGGCACTTCGCACGCCCTGCTTGCTGGCTCACTTCGCATCTTCGTCACCCCCTGAATCACAGCTTGTCTGAAGGAGCGGGAGTATCCTGCATCGTATACTACTCTCGGAGGAGGTATGCTACCATGGCTGGAACACCACAGACCAAAGGCCGCTGCAATCTGTGCGGCGCAGTGTACACCCGTGCAGGAATGAGCAAACATCTCGCCGTATGCGCCCCGAAGCAATTCGCCGAGAAACCTCCCGCAAGTGCTCCGCCCAAACCCGTCTACCTGCTGGTTATCTCCGGCGCGCATCACCCGGAGTACTGGATTCACGTTGCCGTGCCGGGTACCGCTACGTTCGAAGACCTCGACCGCTTCCTGCGCGACCTCTGGCTGGAATGCTGTGGACACCTGAGCCAGTTCATCATCGGAGGAACATATTACGTGGACGAAGAGACCTTACAAGATGGTCTGCATTCGTTCTTATCGTTCCGCGAGGACCGCCCGATGCGGACACGGCTCGACAAGGTGCTCAAAAACGGGCTGGAGTTTATCCACGAGTACGACATGGGCACCACCACCACGTTGAATCTCAAAGTGCTTTCCACCTTTGAGGCGCGAGTGCGAAAGAATGATATCATCCTGTTGGCGCGGAACGACCCGCCAGAGATATTGTGCCAGGAATGCGGACAGCCCGCTCGGTTTGTGTGTACCGAGTGCATCTATATGGGCTTGGGCTGGCTGTGCGAAAAGTGCGCGAAGAAGCACGAGTGCGGCGAGGAAATGCTTCTGCCGGTGGTCAACTCTCCGCGAGTGGGTATGTGTGGCTATACCGGCGGTGCAGACTGGGATGTGGATGGTTGGGACGAAAGCGATGAAGCTTGATTCATGCCTCATTTTATGGTAAACTGGCTTTGCGTCACACGACGGTAATCACACACCGCTCCGGACTCGTGCGTCGGTGTCCCGCCCGGGATCGCGCTCGGGGCAGATGGAGCGGGAGGCACAACCCGAAGGCAAAGGAGGAAAGACAGCATTGGCAACGGTTACGATGAAGGAGCTCCTGGAGGCAGGAGTTCATTTTGGTCATCACACCCGCCGCTGGAACCCCAAGATGAAGCGCTATATCTATGGCGCACGAAACGGTATCTACATTATCGACCTGCACCAGACGCTCCAGCTATTCGAACAGGCGCAGGCGTTCGTGCAGGAGGTGGTTCAGAACGGCGGGCACATCCTGTTTGTAGGCACCAAGAAGCAGGCGCAGGAAGCGGTGAAGGAAGCCGCCGAACGCAGCCGACAGTTTTACGTCAACAAGCGCTGGCTGGGCGGGATGCTGACTAACTGGAAGACCATCCAGGAACGCATCAAACGCCTGAATGACCTCGAAAAGATGGAGGCGGATGGCACGCTCGACCGTCTGCCTAAGAAGGAAGCCGCCAAACTGCGCGAAGAGAAGGAAAAGCTGTACTCGGTGCTGGCTGGCATTAAGGATATGCCCGGACTGCCGCACGCGGTGTTCATCGTAGACCTGAAGAAGGAGCACATCGCCGTGCAGGAAGCGCACCGGCTGGAGATTCCCATTATCGCCATCGTCGACACCAACTGCGACCCGGATGAGGTGGATTACGTCATTCCGGGCAACGACGATGCCATCCGAGCCATCAAGCTGCTGTGCAACCGCATTGCCGACGCCATCATCGAGGTGAAGGCGGTCGAATGGCAGGGCGCGGAAGTCGTTGAGGCAGCAGAAGAGGCGGAGGAGGCAGAAGGCGAAGAAAAGCCCGAGGAAGGCGAGGTCGTCTCCTTAGAGGAAGAGATGGCGGCAGTAGAAGCCACCGAGGAGGGCGAAGAGGAAACACTGGACATCCTGGTCCGTCCGGGCGAGGAAGACGAATACTCCAGAATGTATGAGGAATACAGCGAGTTCGAGGAAGAGGAAGAGGTCGAGCGTCAGCGCACACGACGAGTACAGGAGGACTAGGTATCGGTGGAAATCACAGCACAAATGGTGAAAGAACTGCGCGACCAGACCGGCGCAGGCATGATGGAATGCAAACAGGCTCTGATTGAAGCTCAGGGCGATATGGAGCGCGCACGGCTGATTTTGCGCGAGAAGGGCGCCGCCGCGGCAGTGAAGCGCGAAGCAAGACAGGCGTCCGAAGGCATCGTGGTCTCCGCAGTTGCCCCGGACCGTCGTCGTGGCGCGCTCTTAGAACTCAATGCCGAAACCGATTTCGTCGCGCGAAACGAGGAGTTCCAGTCGCTGGCGAAGGAATTGGTGCAGCAGCTGGTAGACTCTGGCTTCGAAGGCACACTGGAGGAGTTTCTGCAGCAGCCCAGTCAGGTGTCCCCCGACCGCACCGTACGCCAGCGGGTCGAAGACCTGGTGGCGCGTATCCGCGAGAAGATTGTCATCGGGCGCATTGCCACCTTCAGCACCGACAGCACCGGTTGCGTGGATACCTATATCCACCTCGGAGGCAAAATCGGCGTGATGGTGGAGTTGAAGGCGGCTACCGAGGCGGGTGCTCAGCATCCCGAGACGCTACACCTTGCGCGTGAGCTCGGTATGCAAATCGCTTTCGGTAACCCGGGATACCTGACGCGCGACCAGGTTCCCCAACAGCTGATCGACGAGGAACGCGAGGTGCAAAGGCAGCGCGCTCTGAACGAAGGCAAGCCGGCTCAGGCGATAGATAAAATTGTGGAAGGGCGTCTCAGCAAGTTCTTCGAGCAAATCTGCCTGCTGGACCAGGGCTACATTCGTGACGAAAAGAAGTCGGTCAAGCAGGTCATCGAAGAGTTCTCCAAAGCGGTCGGCGAACCGCTGACGGTAAAGCGCTGGGTGCGCTTCCGCGTGGGTGAAGGTAGCGGGTCGTAACCATGAGCGGAGAGACACCTACTCCACAACCCCGCTGGCAACGAGTGCTTCTCAAACTCTCCGGCGAGGCATTCGCCGGAGAGCGCGGAAGCGGCCTAGACTATACCGTTATCGGTTCTCTGGCTCAGCAGATTGTCGACGCACACCGGCTGGGTGTAGAAATTGCGGTAGTCATCGGCGGCGGTAACATCATTCGGGGGCAACATGCAGCACAGGCGGGTATCGACCGCGCTACCGCCGACTATATGGGCATGTTAGCAACCGTCATCAATGCGCTTGCCCTGCAGGATGCCATCGAGCAGCTGGGTATACCGACGCGCGTACAGACCGCCATCCAGATGTTTCAGGTCGCCGAGCCGTTCATCCGCCGACGCGCTATCCGTCATCTCGAAAAAGGGCGCGTGGTGATTCTCGCCGCAGGAACGGGCAACCCCTACTTCACCACCGACACCGCCGCGGCGCTACGCGCGCTGGAAATCCGCGCACAGGCATTCCTGAAGGCAACGAACGTGGACGGCGTGTACGATTCCGACCCCAGGCGCGATCCGAATGCGAAGCGATTTTCGTATATTACATATAGTGAAGCCATCGCGCGCCAGCTGCGCGTGATGGACTTGACCGCCCTCACCCTGTGCATGGAAAACCGTCTGCCGATTGTGGTGTTTAACATCGCCCGCCCGGGCAACGTGGTACGAGCCATTCTGGGCGAGGACATTGGCACTCTGGTAGGAGGAGAGGAAAAATGATTGAGGAATTGCTCAAAGAAGCGGAACACAAGATGGAGAAAACGGTGGAAAAGGCGGCACATGAGTTCGCCACCATCCGAACAGGTCGCGCCAACCCGGCGATTCTGGAGCACGTGATGGTAGATTACTACGGTACTCCCACTCCCATCAACCATATCGCCAGTATCACCGTGCCCGAGCCGCGTCTGTTGCTTATCCAGCCTTACGACAAAAACAGCCTGCCGTGGATTGAGAAAGCCATTCTGAAGTCCGACCTGAACCTGGTGCCGAACAACGACGGACAGTTTATCCGCATCCGCATTCCCGAACTAACCGAGGAACGGCGTAAAGAACTTATCAAGCTACTGCACAAGAAAGCGGAAGAGGAACGGGTGGCTATCCGCAACGTGCGTCGTGAAGTGAACGAGCATCTGAAAGCCGCGGAAAAGAAGGGCGAAGTCTCTGAGGACGATGTGAAACGCGCCGAACAGCAGGTCCAGAAGATGACCGACAAATATATCGCTGAGATCGACCGCCTGCAGAAGGCGAAAGAGGAAGAGCTGATGGAGGTTTAAGCGGAGCGTCTCTCCGGTGAGATGTATGGAAACCCTCTCCTCACAGGCTGGCGCGGACGAACAATCGCCGGCTGTTGTTAAAGCGCGAGAGGCAGGCGTGGACTTCTCGCGCCTGCCTCAACATATTGCCATTATCATGGATGGTAACGGGCGATGGGCGGTACAGCGCGGTCTGCCCCGTCTGGTAGGACACCGCCAGGGCTACCGAACGGTTCGTCGCGTGGTCAAGGACTGCGCTGACCTCGGCGTAAAAATGGTCACCCTCTACACCTTCAGCACCGAGAACTGGCGCCGTCCGCCGGACGAAACCAGCGGTCTGATGGCTCTGATTGAGGAAGCGGCAAGGCAGGAGCTGCGCCAGATGTATATCAATGGCATTCAGGTGCGCGTCATCGGGCGCATGCACGAACTGCCCCCCAGCCTTCAGGAAGAGCTGCGCCGCGGGATGGAGATTACCTCACAGAACAACCGCCTTATCCTGAATCTCGCCATCAACTACGGTGGACGCGCGGAGATTGTAGACGCGGTGCGCGCTATTGCACAGCGTGTCAAACAGGGCGAACTGCAACCTGAGGAGATTGATGAGACCACCATCCGTGCACATCTATACGCGCCGGACATGCCCGACCCCGACCTGCTTATCCGCACTGCAGGCGAAATGCGCGTCAGCAACTTTCTCGTGTGGCAAACCGCGTACTCAGAACTGTGGGTTACCCCCACCCTCTGGCCCGACTTTCGCACCGAACACCTCATCGAAGCCATCGTGAACTACCAGCACCGGGTGCGGAAGTTCGGCGGTATTCTGGACGAGGAATGAAACGAATAACTGTTCTCGGAAGCACCGGCTCCATCGGCACACAATGCCTGGATGTGGCAGCACGCCTGACCGACCGTATTCAGGTAGTAGCCCTCGCGGCGCATCGTGACCACGAACGGCTGTGGCAACAGGCACGGCGTTTTGGCGTACGGCATGTTGCCCTTGCCGACGAAAAAGCCGCCTCTGCCCTGCGCGAGCGACAACCCGACTGGCATGTTTACTCAGGCAACGAAGGGTTGCAGGCAGTCGCGACATTGCCCGAAGTGGATACGGTCGTGGTCGGCGTAGCCGGCGTGTGTGGACTGGCTGCGACGGTTGCCGCCTTGCAAGCGGGAAAGAGCATTGCACTGGCAAGCAAGGAGGTGCTCGTGGCAGCGGGCGAGAGCGTGATGTCGCTGGCGAAGGAGCAAGGGGTGTCCATAGTGCCCATCGACAGCGAGCACTCCGCCGTATTTCAGTGTTTGCAGGGCGAGAATCCCACTTCCGTCCGCCGCATCTTGTTGACCGCCTCCGGTGGTGCCCTGCGCGATGTACCGCTGGAAGAACTGCCTTTTGTCACCCCGGAACGTGCCCTAAAACATCCCACCTGGCAGATGGGAGCGAAAATCACTATCGACAGTGCTACCCTGATGAACAAGGGGCTGGAGATTATCGAAGCGCACTGGCTCTTCGGCGTGCCTGCGGACAGGATACAGGTGGTGCTACATCCGCAAAGCATCGTACACGCTCTGGTGGAGATGGAAGACGGCTCGGTGCTGGCGCAGCTGGGTTTACCCGATATGCGCCTGCCCATCCAGTATGCCCTGCTCTACCCGGAACGGGTGGATACGAAACTGCCCCGCCTTGATATAACCCAGGCTGGCGCGCTGACTTTCTGCGAGCCCGACCTGCGCCGATACCCCGCCCTGCAGGTAGCGCGCGATGCGCTGGCAGCTGGAGGAACGATGCCCGCCGCAATGAACGCCGCCAATGAGGTGGCTGTTGCTCGATTTCTGGAAGGAGAGATTGGGTTTACCGAAATCGTGCAATGCGTCCGCGACGTGATGGACAAACATCAACCGCAGCCTGCGACGTTAGAAGCCGTGCAAGAGGTAGACCTGTGGGCACGGGAACAAGCACGTCTCTGGAAAAGTCCATAAACTGGTGGTTTTTGTAGCGAATCGGAAACGCGCAACAGGTATAATGAACGTAAAGGATAGTTGGTGCAACCCGATTCGCCTAAATCGCACCTGTCATGGAGGTCTCGCCTTTGGAATACCAGGTATTGCAAACTCTATTCTACTTCTTGCTCACCATCGGTATACTCGTCGTCGCGCATGAGTTTGGTCACTTTATCGTTGCGAAATGGTGTGGAATGCGCGTGGAGGAGTTCGCCTTCGGGTTCGGTCCGAAATGGGTGGTGGTGGCGCGCAAAGGCGACACCGAATACACTATCCGTCCCTTCCCACTGGGGGGCTTCGTCCGCATTGCCGGAATGGAATCGCACGATGAAGAAAACCCGGCTCCCGGCACCTTCTTCTCCAAACCGATATGGCAGCGCACCGCAGTCGTGCTCGCCGGTCCTATTATGAGCTTATTGCTGGGCTATGCTATCTTTTCCGTCATGGGCATGACGGTGGGGCTGGATATCGGTAAGCCGATGAACCGTGTTGCACAGGTTCTCCCCGGCACCGAAGCCGAGCGCATGGGTCTGAAGATGGGCGACGTGATTGTGGAGATTAACAAGGAACCCATTCGCGACGGCGAACACATGATGAAGGTGATTCACGGAAGCCCCGGTAAGCGTTTGTTCATCCGCGTCAAGCGCGATGACGAATACATCTTGCTCAGCGGCGTCCCTAAAGAATACGAGGTCGAAGAGGTTAAGGACGGTAAGAAGGTCACCCGGAAAGAGGGAAGGCTGGGGTTCATACCCGGTTTTGAGGTCAAACGCCTGTCGCCCTGGCAGTCGCTGGTAGCGGGTACCCGCATCACGAAGAACCTGATCATGGCGATTCCGGAGCACCTGTTCACCAAGAAGGTGAAAGACAATGTGGGTGGACCGGTTGCTATCGTTCAGATGACGCATGTGGCGGCTAAAGAAGGACTGCATCGGGTTCTTAGCTTCATGGCGGCACTGAGTATCAGTCTCGGGATTTTGAACCTCTTTCCCATCCCGATTCTGGACGGCGGACATCTGGTACTCTACTTCGTCGAGTGGCTGCGAAGAGGACGCCGTCTCACCGCCAAACAGCAGATGGCGGTGCAAATGGTCGGGCTGGCAATACTGATCTCCATTCTGGTGCTTGTCACCGCCAACGACATTACCCGTCTGATTGCAGGGAAGTTCCCCCAGTAAAACAAAACAAGAAAGTATGGACGGCGTGATACGGAAGGCGCGCACGGCGGATGTTCCGACGATGCAGCGCCTTGTCAACTTTTTTGCAGATCGAGGGGAGATGCTCCACCGCTCGCTGGCGCAGTTTTACGAGAACCTGCGCGATTTCTTCGTGGTGGAGGAGAACGGCGACGTGGTGGGGTGTGTCGCTTTGCACGTGGTCTGGCGCGACCTGGCGGAGATAAAATCGCTCGCCGTCGCCGAACAGGCGCAAGGCAAAGGCTACGGCAAGCAGCTGGTTCTGGCGTGTCTGCGCGAGGCGCCGGGTCTGGGCGTCGAGCGGGTCTTCGCACTTACCTACAAACCGAAGTTCTTCGAGAAACTGGGGTTCCGCGTATGCGACCGTGCTGAGTTACCCCGCAAGGTATGGACAGAATGTGTACATTGCCCCAAGTTCTACGATTGTCAGGAAATAGCGGTGATTATTGAGGTGCACCAGCAGCAGTCCTGAGTCTTTGACAGTGTTTTTTTGCCACAGAGAACACGGAGAACACGTTTTTTCTCTGCGCTCTCTGTGGTGAGCAACCAGCATCAGCCGGAAGCTGTAACCGCCTCAGACGGAAGCCTTCCCTTCGCAAAATACGCCAGCAAAATCGGTGCGACAAACGTTGTCAGGAATATCACCGCCAGCAGAGCGGCGTAGTGCGCGTCGTTCAGCACACCGTTTTGCTTGCCCACCGTGGCAAAAATCAAACCCACCTCGCCGCGCGGCACCATGCCTGAACCAATCAACGCACGGCGGATGCCCTTGCCCCATGCTCCCCAGCCTGCGAGGAACTTGCCTAGAAAGGCGACCGCGGTGCCCAGCAGTGCAAGCACCAGCGTTGAGCGGTTTGCAGGGTCAAAGGGGTTGAACAGTCGCACGTTCACTGCCACTCCCACGCTCACAAAGAAAATAGGCGTGAAGAAATCGGCAATCGGCTTGAGTTCATGCTCTATCTGCTTGGTGCGCCCGATGGATGAGAGCACCAGCCCCGCTGCAAAGGAGCCAACTATCGCCGCTGAGCCCACCTTCTTCGCCGCGAGTGCGAAGGCGAAAGCCATCACCAGCGCCGCAGTGACCAGCGCACCGCGCACCGTCATGCGGTCTACGACGCGCAGGATAGAAGGAGCCAGCATCCTGCCCACCACCAGTGCCACCGCGATAAACGCCAGCGCCGCTACCGTCGTTTGCACCACGAAACCGGGCGTCACGCTGCCGTGTATCGCGATTGCTGACACCACAGCCAGAATCACCAACCCTAACACATCGTCCAGAACCGCCGCTCCCAGCACAATGCGCCCCTCGGTGCTGTTCAGCACGCCGAGGTCAGCCAGCACACGCGCGGTAATGCCGATGCTGGTCGCGCAGAACGCCGCCCCGAACAGAATGGCGGTTTTACCCGTGATGCCCAGAGCTACACAGGTCAGATAGCCTCCAGCGAAAGGCAGGGCGATCCCGATAAGAGCCACCACCAGAGACTTCACCCCGACCCGCAAAAGCGCGCCTAAATCCGTTTCCAGACCAATCTCAAACAACAACAGCATCACACCCACTTCCGCCAGCAAGTGCAGTATCTCGTTGTCGGGAACCCAGCCCAACACGCTTGCACCCAGTAGCACGCCCGCGATCAGTTCACCGAGCACAGGTGGCTGTTTCACCCGCTCCGCCAGCTGAGCCATCACGCGGGCGAACAGCAAAATGAGGATGAGCATTAACAAGAAGCTGTCCAGTGCCATATCGTCCTCCTGCCGAGATTTGCCTGCTAATTATACCCATGAAACGCTGCTACCTGTTCCCCCCATTTGCTCTCTGTTACAGATGCAAGCAGGGAGTATGCCCCTGCAGAGGGAAGAATGTAGCGTTAGCACCTGGCGCGCCAGGAGCAACCTTCGGACGAGCGTGTGGCTCCTGCCGCGCTGGTACGGAGAGACCCATTACTGAGGTATGTGCTCATGTGGAAGCGATTAGCCTGGATAGGTGCTCTGTTACTCGTTGCCATAGCGGCCAGAGGCGAGCCTTTCCGCTTTTTGCATATTACCGATACACACATCGGGCTTACTGCCCACCATCAAGAAACGCGCGATTACATCCGTATCTTTAACGAACTGGACCCACAACCTGCTTTTGTCGTCAACACAGGCGACTGCACTGAGCTGGGCTCCACCGAGGAATACAAACGCTACCGTGAAATCATGGGCGAGTTACGCATTCCGCTTATCAACGTGCCAGGCAATCACGACGTGCGCTGGAGCGCGATTGGCAAAGAGGGTTTTGCCAGATGGCTGGGTCCCCTGAGAATGCACTGGGAGCGTGGCGGATGCCATTTCTTTGCGCTGGACAGCACCGCCTTGCTGGAGCATCATGGACATTTCGAGGAAGCCGACCTGCGCTGGTTGGAACAGCGTCTGCGCCGACTGCCCAAAGGCGCACCGGTATTCCTCTTCTTCCACCACTGGGTGGCAACGGGCGAGAAAATGGTAGATAACGAACACCGCCTGCTGGACATCATCGCCCCGTACAACGTGAAGGCGGTGTTCGTCGGTCACGGGCACAAGGATACGACCTGGTGGCGCAATGGCGTGCTATTCCTGATGGCACGTGGACTATATCAGGGAAGCTACTACCAGACAGAAATAGACGACTCCACAATACGTATCTGGCGTGTGACAAAGGAGAACGCACAGCCCACTCTGGTAGCGGATTTGCCGCGCGCGCCTCAGCCGATACCTCAATTGCGCGTGCAGGGCGTGCGCCTGCAAGGCGGTGAACTGCTTGCAAGACTGCACTGGCGTTCTCCCGATGGCAAATTCCCCGACCGATGGGAGAGCCGACTCGGGAGCGGAGAATGGCAGATGGTAACTGCGGAGGGCGATGGCACTGCCTTCACCGTGCGCCTGTCCGTGAAAGACGCTGTGCCGGGAACGCACCGGGTGGATTTTCGGGCGGTACGCGGGGAGAAACCGTACGAGGCGTCAACCGTGGTGGAAATACCAGGCACGATGCGTCCACTATGGGCTTTCCGAACCGGAGGCTCGGTCAAAGCACAACCCGTCGTATACAACGACACGGTATATATCAGCAGCTTTGATGGCACGCTGTATGCTGTGGACATTGCCTCCGGTAAACTGCGCTGGAAAACCCCTATAGGTGGCACACTGGTAGCCGCCCCCGTCGTGACCGAGGAAGTGGTAGTTATCGGGAGTACTTCGGGGGTGGTGGCGTGCCTGCGCCGTTCCGATGGGCGTCCTCTCTGGAAAACTGCCCTGCCTCCCCCCGTGTTTGCCTCAGCGGGAATCTACGAAGATGTCGTATGCACCGCCGCGGGCGACGGCAAGATTTACGGGTTGTCCCTGCGCGATGGGAAGCGGTTGTGGGACTTCCAGACAGACATGTTTGTGCAATCGCGTATCGTGCCGGTGCGTGGGATGTTCATCGCCGGGTGCTGGGATAACTACGTCTACGCGCTGGATGCCCGTACCGGTGCGCTGAGGTGGAAACAAAAGTTCGGGCGGTCGTTTTACTACGCCCCCGCCATCGGCTCGCCAACGACCGATGGAATACGCATCGTCGCACCCTCGAACGACGGGGTGCTACACGCGATGCGCGCCAGCAACGGTGAGATTCTGTGGGAGCTGCCCTCGGCATCAGGCAACAGCTTCGGCTATCCGTCTCCCCTGCTGAAGAACGGAACGGTCTACTGTGGCGCGCTGGGCAGCCGCGGACTGGTCTATGCCATAGATGTGCGCACCGGGCAGCCGCGCTGGGTTGCAGAAACGGGGCAAGTCATGTATGATTCTGGATGTGCCGCTGCACAGGGGTGCATTTTCACGGCATCGGTCAATGGTGTGGTATACTGGATAGAGGAAAATAGCGGTCGAATCTTGCAGAGTTACCGGTTGGCAGAGGGGCATGTTTTTTGCGTACCCGATACGGACGGCGAACGGTTCGTCATTGGGTCGCTGAATGGAACGGTCTACGCCTTTCCGGCGCGAATCCGGGGCAACGAGATGTTGGATAAGTGAGGGGAAGAAAGATGGAAAGTTACCGCATTTTAATCGCCGAGGATGAACCGCTGACCCGTATGATGCTTCGGGCACGACTGGAGAAAATCGGGCACCAGGTGGTCGCTGAAGCAGAGAACGGCGTACAGGCAGTGCAAGCCGCGCGGGTGCACGAACCCGACCTGATTATCATGGATATTCGCATGCCGGAGCTGGACGGTATTGAAGCAGCGCGTGCGATTATCCAGGAGCGTCCCTGTGCTATTGTGTTCCTCACAGCCTATAGTGAGCAGGAGCTGGTAGAGGCGGCAAGCGAAGCCGGAGCTTTTGGCTATCTGGTAAAGCCGTTCCGCAAAGAGGACCTGGGACCCGCCATCGAGATTGCGATGCTTCGTTTCCGCGAATTACAGGCGCGCAATCGCGAGGTAGAAGAACTGAAGGAAGCCCTTGAAACCCGCAAGCTGATCGAGCGAGCCAAGGGCATCCTGATGCAGCGCCTCGGATTGACCGAAGAAGAAGCGTTCAAACGCATCCACTTCCAGGCGCGCAACCAGAACAAGAAGATGCGCGAAATCGCGGAGAGCATCATCACGGCAGCGGACCTGATATAGCGTCTACCGGTGGCGGAGCATCTGCTTCAGCTCCGCCACATTCCCTGCATTCGCCAGAGCCTCTTCATAGGTAATCAGCTGCGCCATACACAACCGCTCCAGCGCCTGGTTCAGGGTGTTCATACCATAGTGCTCGCCCTCGCGCATGGCAGCGTACAGGTCGTCCGTTTTGCCCTCTTCAATCAGCTTGCGCACGGTTGGCGAGCCGACCAGAATCTCCACAGCCGGCAGTCTGCCTTCTCCATCCGCGCGCATGACCAGACGCTGCGCTACGGCACAGATAAGCGTATTCGCCAGCTGCACGCGTAGAGGCACGCGCTCTTCCGGCGGAAAACTGTTCAGAATGCGCGTGATGGTTGCAGGAGCGGACATGGTGTGCAGTGTCGCAATGACCAGATGCCCTAACTCCGCTGCCGTGAGAGCGACACGCATGGTTTCCACATCGCGCATCTCCCCGATGGCAATCACGTCCGGATTCTGGCGGAGCACGCTACGCAGGGCGGTGGCAAAGGAAGCGGTATCTGTGCCAACCTCGCGCTGCAGAATCACGCTCTGCTTATCCTCAAAGACATACTCTATCGGTTCTTCGATAGTAACGATGTTGGCAGTGCGGGTGCGGTTAATCTCCTCGATCATCGCCGCCATGGTGGTCGACTTGCCGCTGCCTGTTGGTCCCGTGATCAGTATCAGTCCCTGTTGCTGAGAGACAAAATCTTTGAAGACCAGTGGCAGGTTGGCTTCCTCAATGGTGGGCGGCTGCAGAGGGATGATGCGCAGCGCCGCGCTGATACTACCTCGTTGCAGAAAGAGATTACAGCGCACCCGCGCCATTCCTCCAATGGTGAAGACCGTGTCGATCTCCGCATGTTGCTCCAGCTGCTGCATCTTTTCGTCTACGTCCAGCGGCTCCACGTTCTCGCGCGGGTGAGCCGACGCAAGGAGAGCATCACGAGCGGCACTGTAAAGGATACTATAAGCCAGTTCGTGGCAATCCAGCGGCGTCAGTGGAGGTAAATCACTCACCACCACCTTGCCGTCAATCCGTAGAACCGGAGGACTGCCAGCCTTGAGGATGACATCCGAAGCACGTCGCGGAATAGCGTATTCCAGTAAGTCGTGAATGTTGCGCATGATTCCGTTGTATCCTGCTTGAACAGATATTGGGGGCGACGAAGATTCCCTGCTTTATTATATCACAACCTCCTCGCCGCCCCCGCTAAAGAATGTACGGGGAAAACGTTGACAACCTGTCCGTTGGGCTGGTAGCATGTAGGCGGAGGGAGACAACAGATGGCGGTACGTTCCATATCATATATCTCTGAATCGGACTACCTCGAGGCAGAGCGTCGCGCGCAGACCAAGAGCGAGTACCTTGCCGGTCAGGTGTTCGCTATGGCGGGCGCGTCGAGAGTGCACAACAGAATTACTTTCAACCTCGGCGGACAACTGTACGCTGCACTGCGAGGCAGAACGTGTGAAGCATACGTCGGCGATATGCGCGTGAAGGTTCAGGCTGCCAGCGCTTATTTTT
>VSSL01000136.1_pt1 | contig 18988 bp, 20 predicted proteins | sample 4557531 | NCBI WGS metagenome assembly VSSL01 (sample SAMN10986726, study PRJNA523729) | hot springs metagenome | isolation source: hot springs | place: India:Timba, Gujarat | collected 2018-05-31 | reverse complement strand
CTTCAACCGTGGTGGCGGTTGGGGCGGTGGCGGCTGGGGCGGACGCGGCGGTTTCTAAGGGTCTGCTCCGGCTCCACGCCGGACCTGGCTTACAACCCAACGATCTGTAACGAGTAAAAGGAGGACAGAGGTTCATGACACTCCGTAAATGGCGGAACGTCGTATTGCCTTTGGTTGTGGCATGTGCTGTGTGGGGAGTGTGGGGTTCGCTTCCTGCGGTAAGTGCCCCGCGCGCTCAGGGAAATATGCCATTGGTGAGCCTGACACTGGTTGACGCGGAGTTTCGTGATGCGGTGAACATGCTGATGCAGCGCAGCGGCGCCAGCATCGTGCTGGAGCCAAGCGATAAGCCTTACCCGCGCGTCAATGTGAATCTGGTAGACATGCCTCTGGATAAGGCTTTGGAGTACGTAGCACGTTCGGCAGGGGCGCGGGTACGTCGCACGGAAGATGGTGTATTTATCGTCGGACCGCAGGGCAATGAACCTGAACCATCTGTTGCGGCGCAGCCACAGCAAACCACACCTGCGCCTGAGCCTGCGCCGGTGCGAGTGCGCACCGAGAAAATGAAACTGCAATACATTAACCCCAGTGAGTTTCTCAGGCAACTGCGCGCAGACCCCGAAATTGTGGGCATGGACTGGGCGGCGCAGAATAGCGCGGCTCTTCTGCAGCATTTGATGGACGCTACCCGCTCCGGGATGCGCCCCTTGATTCAGCCTCAACCCATTTTGCCCACGCCTCAGCCGATACAGCCATCCCCAACATCCACTGGCGATGCCAATACCGCAGGGCACACGGCTACGCCCAATACGGGCTTTGACCAGCGCGGTGCGATTGGCGGTGGAATGGGCTATGGCATGGGTGGACAGGTCGGCGGCTACCGGGGTGGTCTCGGCGGCGTGGGGCAACCGGGAGCCGGTGGATTCGGCGGCGTTGGCGGGTTTGGTCAGCCCGGAGCCGGTGGCTTTGGTGGTGCTGCCGGTGGGCAGCTGGTGCAGCTGAGCGACCAGGCTCGTATCATCGCTGTGGACGTGGACAACTCCCTCATCGTCGTGGGCACGGACGAGGACATCGAGAACATTCGCCGCTTTATCCGCCTGCTGGATGTAGCACCCAAACAGGTGGAAATCAAGGCGGAGTTTGTGACCGTGAAGGTCAGCGAGGTAAAACAGTTCGGTATTGACTGGCTGGTGCAGCAGCTGAACACGCAAGCCGGAAACGTGCCCGGCACCTTCGCTACGGGCGGCAACATCTTTGTCCGCTACAGCACAGGCAATCTGGTGACGGAGCTGCGCGCCGCCATGTCCAATGCACGAGGTCGTGTCATCCAGGCGCCAGTGGTGACAACCCTGAACAACACGCCAGGCTCTATCTATGTAGAGACGGAAGTACCTTTCGTCACGACAACCTACACGACCCCCGGGCAGGGACAGGTTATTCAGGGTAGCCAGGTGAACTATGTGTCGGTAGTGTCCGGCATGACGGTCACCCCGCGAATCAACGGCGACGGCACGATTACCCTGTTCATTCCTCTGCAGCTGTCGGATATTACCGGTTCGGTGCGTTCGCCGGACGGCAGCTCGTACCCGATAGTCAACAGCCAGTCTATCTTCACCACACGGCGCGTGCCGAGCGGGCAGACTGTGGTGCTGGGCGGCTTCATCCGCCGCAGCGAGGACACGTCGGTGGCGAAGTTCCCCATCCTTGGCGACCTGCCCTGGATTGGACATCTGTTCCGCTCCAGCAACCTGTCGCAGGATGATACGGAGCTGCTGATATTCCTGACACCGCGCATTCTCGAGGATACTGGCGCACCGACCATCGGCGTGACGCCCTAGGGTTCCGACCATTGCTCGTTACGGATCGGCGCGGGGGTGCTTACCCCCGCGCTTCTCGTACGCCTATGCAACACAGGTCGCTTCCAAACATTGCTTTGATAGGTTTCATGGGCACCGGCAAGAGTCTGTTGGGACGAATGCTGGCGCAGCGGTGGGGATGGCGGTTCGTCGACACCGATTCGTTGATCGAAGAGAGTGTGGGGCATAGCGTCGCGCAGATATTCAAGCGTTTTGGAGAGGAGTACTTCCGTCAGCGAGAGACAGAGGTATTGCACAGTCTGGAATCCCAGCACCATCTGATTATCGCTACCGGTGGAGGGGCGCCGACGCGACCGGAGAATGTGCGTTCTCTGCGCCGACATGCGATTATCGTCTTGCTGACCGCAGAGCCAGAGGTGATTCTGCAGCGCGTTCAGCCGGTGGAGACACGTCCCAAGCTGGCTTTTGCACCTGATCCCCTGGCGGAGATACGCCGGTTGTTACGGGAGCGCGAATCCGCTTATGCATGTGCCGATATCCGCGTGGATACTTCCACTCTTTCGCCGGAAGAGGCGGTAAAGCGCATCGAGGAGCTGGTTCAGGAATGGAAGCCAAACCGTCCATTTTAAGGCTCAATGTACCGTTAGAGGAGCGCAGCTATCCTATCTTCATCGGGCCGGGGACACTGCGCGATGCACCGGAGTATCTGCGCGCCTTGCAGCCTTCACAAGTGGTTCTCGTCACTCATCCTCGTTTGGCGGAATGGTATGCTGAACCTTTACGCTCCGTACTGGAGCAAAAAGGGGTGTCTGTGCATCTGATGACAGTTCCCCCTGGCGAGCGCACGAAGCGCTGGGAGGTTGCCGGTCGCCTGCTCCGGCAGATGGCGCAACGAGCTCTGGACAGGCGTTGTATCGTGGTAGCACTGGGAGGAGGCGTTATCGGCGACCTGGCGGGCTTTGTAGCGGCGTGCTATCTGCGCGGCGTGCGCACCGTACAGATTCCCACAACACTGCTGGCGCAGGTGGACTCCAGCGTAGGTGGCAAGACAGCGGTGAATCTGCCCGAAGGCAAGAACCTGGTGGGGGCATTTCACCAGCCTTCACTGGTGTTGATAGATACCGATACCTTAAGGACGCTACCGCGCCGTCAATTTCGGGCGGGCTTAGCAGAGGTGTTGAAGTATGGTATAATCGCAGACGAAACGCTGTGGCAGGTGGTCAACGCGGAAGCCGGCAACCTGCGACAGGGATACAGCCCGCGCCTTGCTGAGATTATCTACCGCTGTTGTGAAATCAAGGCGAATATTGTTTCAGAAGATGAGACCGAGCAGGGTATCCGCGCCATCTTGAACTTTGGACATACTGTTGCCCATGCTCTGGAGGCGGTAGCTGGCTACCGCCGCCTGCTGCATGGCGAGGCGGTGTCTATCGGTATGGTGTCTGCTGCGCTGGTGGGCGAGGTGTTAGGTGTCACACCTGTGGGCATCGCCGAAGAAATAGCGGGTGCACTGCGTGCTCTGGGCTTGCCGATTGCGTTACCGCACGATGTGGAGTTCGAATCTCTGCTGAATGTGATGGCGCGCGACAAGAAAGCACGCGACGGACAGGTACGTTTTGTGTTGATTGAACGTATTGGGCAGGCACGTCTGCCGGTGGCGGTGAAAGAGAAAGAGGTGCTTTACGCGCTGAGTGTACATCGTGAGAGGTTTGGTGAGGAGGGTGTGTGATGCAAAACACCCGATGGGAAGTACTACAGGACCTGATGGGCTCGCTATGGGTGATGGCGGTAGTGGTAATCTTTCTCGGGCTTCCCTATGGCTTGCCAGAGGTCAGTGTATCGGTGCTGGAGAAGATATATGCGCTTTGCTTGATGGCCGGGGTGGTGTGGCTGGTGCGCCGTTCCACCTCTTCCGAACGTGTTGTCAAGGGGGCAAAAGGGCGTGATTAGTCGGGTGCTGGCTGGGCGGTACGAGTTGTTGGAAAAGCTGGGGGAAGGAAGCCTTTTCGCCGCCTATCGTGCCAGGGATCACGAAACCAATGCGCTGGTTACTGTAAAGTTATTGCTGCCTGCCTTTGCCGACGACAGGGCACTAGTCAGTGCGCTGAAACAGTGCTTTTCCGTAACCTCACCTCTGAATCATCCTCGTATCGCTCGCATCCTGCAGGTTACCGAACATGAAGGGCAGCTGGTGCTGGTTACCGAGTTTGTGCGAGGCATTAACCTGAAAGAGCGCATTCGTCGGGTGGCTCCGTTTACGCTATCGGTTGCCGTAGACATCGCGCTGGCGGTGGCTGAGGGGCTGGAGAACGCGCATCGCGCCGGGATAGCGCATGGCGACCTGCGTCCGCATAACATCATTGTGTCGCAGGAAGGTTTGATTAAGATTACGGATTTTGGGCTACTGCCCGCGCTTCAGGCTTCGCCGATGGCGCAAACGGCATGGCTGACCCGGGCGGCACCGTACCTCCCACCGGAAGTTTCAGAGGGCTGGCAGGTTACTCCATCGGCAGATGTGTATGCGCTGGGAGTGATTCTTTTCGAGATGATTACGGGAGGGGTACCGTTTCCTGCCGATACACCGGTCGCTGTCGCGTTGCGTCACGCCAAGGACCCACCTCCCAGCCCCCGCGCGGTGAACCCCGGAGTGCCGCGGGCGGTGGAAGGCATTGTGCTGAAAGCGATGCAAAAGCTGCCTGAGCAACGGTACCCCGATATGAGCTCGATGCTTCACGACCTTCGGGCAGTGCATGATGCCTTGCGTTTCGGCAAACCGTTATCGTGGTCACCGCTGGAGCGCGCGCCGGAGAGCACCACGACCGCCACCCAAACCCGTGAGGCACGTCCTGCTGAATCGGAAGATACCGAACTGCGCATCTTGAAATATCTGGCACGGGTGCTGGCTGTTCTCGCAGGGCTGATTATTATCGCGCTGGCGGCGGTAGGGTTCTGGGTAACCCGCCCTACAAAGGAGGTGCCCGTTCCAGACTTGCGCGGCAAGCCGCTGGTGGAAGCGCGACGCCTGGCTCAAGAGGCGGGGTTAAACCTCGTCGTGCGACAGGAAGATTACAACGAGCAATTCCCGGAAGGAACGGTCTACCTGGTGCAGCCCGAGCCGGGAAGCAGTGTCAAGGCAGGTGGAGCAGTTCAGGTGTGGGTGAGCAAGGGGGCGCGCACGGTAGAAGTCCCCAACGTTCAGGGATTGAGCGAGGCGGATGCCCGTCAGAGGCTGGTACAGGCTGGTTTACAGGTGGGCAAGGTGGAGGAGAAACCACATCCCACTGCGCCGGCGGGTACGGTGCTCTCACAGTCGCCCGGTCCCAGGCAAAAGGTAAACAGGGATGCGCCGGTAGACCTGGTGGTCAGCAAGGGACCTGCCTTACCACCGGTACCCGAAGAAGGAGCGGAGCGAGGCTTCGAACTGGTTATTCCGGTGAAAGGTGCACCCGGCGAGGTGGTACAGGTTCGCCTGGAAGTTCAGGACGCTCTGGGAGTATACACTATTCTGGACGAGCCGCACTATGGGGGTGAACAGCTCATCGTGCCCGTACGGGCGCGCGGGCGGAACATTGTTTTCCGCATCTATATCAACAATCAGCTGGTGCACGAGGAGGTGCGTCCGTGAGTAGTGCGCCTCGTGTGCTGATTGCTCCTTCCTTGCTCTCTGCGGACTTTGCGAACTTCGCTCAGGCGGCGCGTGCGGCGCGTGAAGCCGGCGCGGAGTTACTGCACTTTGATGTAATGGATGGCGTGTTCGTTCCGAACATCACTTTTGGTCCGCAGACGGTGCGGGCGTTGCGCCATCACTCGGATGCCATTTTCGATGTGCACCTGATGATTGTTCAGCCGGAGCGCTACATCGAAGAGTTTGCGCGAGCCGGGGCGGACATCATCACCGTGCACGCAGAGGCGTGCGTGCATCTACAGCGCGTGCTGGCGCAGATTCGGGAGTGTGGAGTGCGTGCGGGCGTCTCACTCAATCCCGCTACCCCTCTCGATGTCATTGAGTACGTCCTTTCCGATATCGACCTGTTGTTGATTATGACCGTGAACCCCGGCTTCGGCGGTCAACAGTTCATCCCCGAGATGCTGCGCAAAATCGCACGCGCCCGCGCGATGCTGGATGAGGCAGGCAGCGATGCGTGGCTGGAGGTGGATGGCGGTATCAACGGGGTAACCACGCCGATGGTGGTGCGGGCGGGGGCGCGGGTGCTGGTAGCTGGCTCCTCGGTGTTCGGGAATCCGGAAGGGGTACGAGCGGGCGTTGAGGAACTGCGCCGGGCAGTGTGGGAGGCAATGGAAAGGGTGTGAGGCGGCGTGTGGCTAACCATAGCGGTACTGATTATTTCGGTGGCGTTCCTCTGGCGGGAAGCCCTTGCGGTACGAAGGGGGCTCAGCTCGCGCCGACAATTCACCCTGAGGCTGATCGGTTGTGCGCTTTTGCTGACGCTGGCTCTCGTGTTGCAGTTCAAAGAGTCCATTTTGCTCGCGGCGGGTGAGGCAAGCGGAGGGGCGCGCCTGTTGCGTCTCCTGCAGTTTTCTATCGGGGTGTTTGTGCTGGTCATGGCGCTGGTGCTGGTGGCTTTGATGGATGCACGCGAAACGTTACAGCGCTATCTCCGCGAGCGCAGGCGGATGATAGACGAACTGGTGCGTACTCCACCTTCGCCTCCCGAGTCATCTACTACCCCATCCTCAGACGGCAAACGCGATGAGAGTTCCTCTTGAGGAGATATTCATGCGCCGTGCGCTGGCTCTGGCACAGCGAGGTTACACTGCTCCCAATCCGATGGTGGGAGCGGTTATCGTCAAAGATGGACGCATCGTGGGGGAAGGCTACCATCGCCGGGCGGGAATGCCCCATGCGGAGATAGAGGCGCTGCGCCGAGCCGGTGAAAGCGCACGTGGGGCTACCCTGTACGTTACTCTAGAGCCATGCAGCCACTGGGGGCGAACTCCGCCGTGCGCCGATGCGCTGATTGAGGCGGGCGTCCGGTGCGTGTACGCGGCGATGCAGGACCCCAATCCGCAGGTGGCGGGAAAGGGCTTCGAAAAACTACGCGAGGCGGGTATCGAGGTGCAGGTAGGGGTGCTGGAGGAGCGAGCGCGACAGCTGAACGAGATTTTCATCAAATATCATACGACCGGCATGCCTTTTGTGACGGTCAAGGCGGCGATGTCCCTGGACGGCAAAATCGCTACGCATACAGGCGATAGCAAGTGGATTACCGACGAGCCTGCCCGGCGGCTGGTACATCGGCTTCGCGCACGGCACGACGCGGTGATGGTGGGTATCGGCACGGTATTGAAGGATGACCCGTTATTGACGGTGCGACTGCCCCGACTGAGGGAACCTCTGCATCGCCTGCGGGTAATCGTGGACAGTCGCCTGTGCTGCCCCGAGGAGGCGCGTGTGTTGCATGTGGAGGATTCCCCGACGCTTATCGCTACCACCGAAGCCGCTCCGTCGGAGAAAATCGCGCGTCTGCGAGAGAGGGGGGTGGAAGTAGAGGTTCTCCCTGCCGATGCAGGACACGTAAACCTTCATGAGCTGATAAGGGTGCTGGCGCAGCGTGGGGTGACCGGCGTCCTGTGCGAGGGCGGGGGAACGTTGATAGCCAGTCTGCTTGCGCAGAGGCTGGTGGATAAGGTAGTGTTTTTCTATGCACCGCGCATCATCGGCGGGCGAGATGCTCCCACCGCCGTAGAGGGAGAAGGTTATGCCTGTATCGAGGGATGCTTGCGTCTGGATAGGGTACACTGGAGGAAAGTCGGGCGCGATATGATGGTGCAGGCGTATCCGGTTTGGGGGGACAGCGAGGCATGTTCACCGGCATTGTGAGGGAACTGGGCGAGGTAGAGCGTATAGAGGTAGGCGCGGAGGGTGCGCGTCTGTTGATACGTGCCCCCGAAACCGCTCCCCGTGTGCAGGTCGGTGATAGCGTGGCAATCAACGGAGTATGCCTGACCCTTGTGCGCAAGGAAGGCGAACGGCTGTGGTTCGATGCAGTGCGGGAGACGTTGAGACGCAGTAATCTGGGCACGCTGAAGTCAGGGTACAGGGTGAATCTGGAGGATGCGTTGCGAGTGGGCGATGCAATGGGTGGACATTTCGTGCAGGGGCATGTGGACACCACCGGCACGGTGCAGAGGCTCGTTCCGCAGGGGAACGCCATCGTGATGGTCATAGGCGTAGGTGAAGAATGGATGCGCTATGTGGTACCCAAAGGCTCGGTGGCGATAGATGGCGTGAGCCTGACGGTTGTGGATGTCGGCGCAGACGAGTTCAGTGTCTGGTTGATACCACACACCCGCGCCGTTACCACGCTGGGGCTTCGGCAAGTGGGGGATGAAGTGAATGTGGAGTTTGACATGTTGGCAAAGTATATCGAGAAATTGTTGCAGGCTCGGCAGGAACGCAAAGGCGTAGATATGGAGCTCTTGAGGCGAACGGGTTTTGCGGAGTAAGATGGCTGTTCTCCCCTTTTCCAAAATGCAGGGCGTGGGCAATGACTTCGTGGTGATAGCGGAGGAGGCGGTTTCTTCGCTTTTCCTGCCCGACCTGGCGCGGCGGCTATGCCGGAGACGGTTTGCCATCGGCGCGGATGGTTTGCTGGTGGTCGGGCGAGGCTCTCGTCACGCGGTGCGGATGCGGATGTTTAACCCCGACGGCACAGAGGATATGTGTGGAAACGGCTTGCGGTGCGTCGCGAAATGGGCGGTTCTACGCGGGCTAACGGCTGATACTCGCTTTGTTGTGCAGACCATCGATGGAGACAAGCGGGTGGAACTGCTGCCCGATGGCAGGGTGCGGGCGGAGCTGGGAGAGCCGCGTCTGGAGCCTTGGCAAATACCGGTGCTGGCGACGCAATCCCCTGTGAAGGACCTGCCGGTGGAAACGCCAGGAGGCGTTGTCCGCGTATCCGCTCTCTCTACAGGCTCCACGCATAGTGTATTGTTTGTCGATAGCCTGCCCGATGATGAGCGGTTTCTGCGCGACAGTCCAGCCATAGAGAATCACCCGTTGTTTCCTCAGCGTACCAGCGTGCTGTGGACGGTAGTGGAAAGCCCCTCCCGCCTGCGTCTGCGCATCTGGGAGCGAGGTGCAGGGGAAACGTTAGCCTGTGGAACCGGAGCCTGTGCAGCGGCAGTAGCGGCCCAACTGCACGGACTGGCAGGCGAGTTCGTCGATGTATATTCGGCAGGTGGTGTGCTGCATGTGGAGTGGCGACCGGGAGAGCCGATTTACCTGACGGGTGCTGCCGAACTGGTATATGAAGGCTGTTACCTTTTGGACGAGGTGGATGCATGAACAACTGGCGGAAGAAGGGTGCCCCCGAACCGATTGCGGCGTTGAACAGAGTGCCTTTACGGGAATGTGGTGAGCCACTGGTGGATATTCGCAAAGTTTGTCCGACAGTGCGTGTCGCGCGAAAATGCATTCCTTTTCTGCGGGCAACGGTCGCGGAGATGCTGAACCGTGCTCAGGAACTGCTTCCGCCTGGCTATCAGCTGCGAGTCACCACTGCCTACCGTACCATCGAGATGCAGCGCGAGCACTATGAGGGATATTTCAACCATCTGCGCGAAAAACATCCGGAATGGAGCTATGCTACCCTGCGGCGTATGACCAACCGTTTCTTCGCGCCGGTGGATCAGAAGGCACCGCCCGGTCACTGCACGGGCGGAGCTGTGGATGTGCAACTGCTGTCTTCCAGCGGTAAGCCTTTGGACGTAACCTCACCGTATACGGGTGGCAGGCGGCGCCGACGTGGATCGAAGGATTAACGCCCGAAGCGCATCGCAATCGCATGATACTGGTAGAAGCCATGCTTGGCGCGGGCTTTAGCAACTGTCGCGATGAATTCTGGCACTATTCGTACGGAGACGCCGCCTGGGCGGTGCGCACGGGCGCGCCGTATTGCATCTACGGGCTGATTGAATTACCGCCCGAGTGGCAGAAGCGTGTACGTAAATAATCTGAATGGAAGGAGGCAAGCGTAATGGCTACACGAACAGCGGGCGATGCTCCGGTGGACTTCGCTTTCCAGGGAGTGGACGGCAAAACGTACTCTACAACAGAGGCTCGCCGGGATGGATTGCTGTTGTTGGCGTTCTACAAGGTTTCGTGCCCGGTGTGCCAATTCACCCATCCCTATCTCGAAAGGTTTCAGCAGGCATACGCGGGCAAAGGGTTCCAGATTTGGGGCGTATCGCAGGACGACGCCGACGCAACCATCAGCTACGCCCGTACATACGGGAACGTCACGTTTCCGCAGGTGATGGACGAAGGGCTAAAAGCGACGGTAGCTTACGACCTGGTTTCCGTGCCCACCCTGTACCTGCTGGATGCAGGGGATAAGATTCTGTGGCAGACCGCAGGCTGGAACCGTGAGGAGTTGAACAGGGTCTCGCAGATGATTGCGGAACGTTTAGGCGTGCCTGCAGTGAAGATTGTAGAGGATGATGACCCTGCGCCGGTGTTCCGCCCCGGTTGAGGTTCCAAGCGACCTTCCGCTTAGGTGAAGCGGACGATAAACAAGAAGCCCCAAGCATTGGCTTGGGGCTTTCATACGCTGTTGTTCTCCTACGAAGAAGCCGCTTTTTGAGGAACTACCAATCCCAGTCGCTCTCCAATTTGCAGAGCCTGCTCGGCGTCGCGCTCGTATAAGGATAACCAGTATTGCATGTTACGCTCCTTGACGTAATCCACTGCGCTTGCCGGGACATATACCGAGACCAGTTGCCAGCTTCGCGGGAACAACAGCGACACCCGGCGCTCTGCCTCCATGCTACACCTCCTTTCCCGCAGTCGCTGCGCCGACTACCGTTTTTTAAGACGCCCAATAATCTGTCAATGTTCCCGAAAAATGCGGTACCTTTTCCCGTAGCGTACGGGTTTTTCATCTGCATTATACAACATCCTGGTTGAAAAATCCAGCGACACGAAAAAAAACGCCCCGACTCCGCCGGGGCGAAACGCAGGAATGAAGGAGTGAGTGTCTGAACGGAAAGCCGCTATTTCTCACCAGACGAGCCGGTGTGTGATTTCGGTGTCCAGTTGTATCGTTCACGCACTCCTGCGCAATACTATATAGTGCAAGATTCGTGCCATTGGCGGGGTAGAGCGGAAAAACAGGTGTTTTTTGCAGGACAAAGACCCTACGTGGTTGAGAAACCGGTATCTCGCAGCAATAGTACAATGGTTAAATCTACCATTATGGAAGGAGAATACCGCGATGAAACCGAGATGCCGCGTTATTCGGTTAGCTACGATGCTGGCTCTTTGCTTGTTTGCCACTTCCGCCCTAGCTCAAGCCGTCAAAGTAAAGGGGAACTGGGACATCCACAACGCTACAGGACAGACAGCCTACGATTTCCACATGGATGTCTACTCCGATTCGAACCTGAACTTCATTTCCAGTGTGAACGGGGATTTTGGAAGTTTCTCGCACAGCAGTGGTCAGTTCAATCCCCTCGTCAAGAAGTATCATTGGTCGGACGGAGAAGTGCCTCATTGCAACAAGACGCACGTAGGGCTGGAGCTGTCGCAAAAAGAGAAGAACAAAATCGTCATTCAGCAGGCATTTTGGACAGACCAAAACGGCAAGAAGATACCAACGTTAGGTGGCTGGGTGCGCTTGCCCGGCTTCGAGGTAACTCCATGGGGTGCACCGCCAGGTGGCAGCTCACGCGCTACCCTGCGTATGCGCAACGACATGGAGGACCCGATGGTTATCAAGAACTTCTCCTGGGCATTGATGGCAACAGAGACTGCACTTCAGGATTTGCGCTTCAAGTCTGGCGGCCTAGGCAACAACGTCGGTGATTTCAGCCTAGGGGTGCAGAGCTTCTTCGATGTCTTTACCGAGCTGGAGATAAAGCCGGATGAGTTCTTACTGTTTCAAGGGCAGGTGTACGATAATGATGGTAACTATTACGGAGACTTCATCTACGAGCATCAGCATGGTATGGTACCAGAGCCTGCCTCACTGCTGGTGTTGGCTGCCGGCTTGGTGCCACTAGCTATTCGTTTGCGGAAGCGGCTGTAACCACGGGTTCAAATCGCGGGGCGCGCCCGCAGGAAGCGGGCGCGCCCTCGTACTCCCTCAATGGACAATACAATTGTTACCATTTTTCTCACATTTTCCCCTCTAAGTCCCTGTACGGTACGAATCTTGCACTATATATACTGTGGAAAGCCAGCGCAGAGGGAGAGCAGATTTTTTCGTTCCATGTCGTACCGGCTCCCTGCCAGACGATGAACCTGCTGCGGCAGGCATTCCCAACCGGCTTCCCGGATATTCTGTTTACCTCATGCACCAGGAGGTGGTTGACATTGCTGCCGAGGCAGGAATGGGAGATAGCGGTACGGCACTGTCTGCGTCGTGTTGCTACGTGGAAAACGCCTCCCAACTGGTCGCGCCGTGATTGGATGGAGGAGATGTACGCGGAGGCGGAATCCGCCGGCTGGAAAGCCTCCTGCGAGCACGTGCACGGTGATGGGTGTGCTCTCTTTCGGTGCGTCTACCAGTACTCTTTAAATGCCTGCCTGCAACGCTACCGCCAGGAGTGGCGCTATGCTCTGCATTGCCCCGTGACGCTGGAGGTCACCGAAAGCGGTGAACCCTATCCCGCCGACCTGTATGCCGCTCTGGATAGCCTCCCCGAAACCGACAGGCAACTACTGCATTGTTTATACTGGGAACGGTACACCGAGACCGAGCTCGCCCGACAGCAGGGGGTATCGGTGCAGGCTATCAGCAAACGCAAACGGGCGGCGATACGAAAATTACGGAAGATGATGGGGTAGGGGGTTGAGAATTGCCGCGGCTCATGCAACATTATATGCGGAAAGACAATGCGCATGTAATCAAATCCGAGAGGTGAACACGATGAAAGCGAGAGATCTGGCGACCTACCTCAGAGTCGTGTGGCGGTTTGCTTTTTGCCTTGCTCTGATAGGTGTGATGCTACAAGCCCCTGCAGGTACCATCATCACGGTAGAACATGACTACAGCAAGTATGGCAAGGTGTGGAACACAGCTCCGGGTATTTGTGCCGCAGCAGCCACCATCAATTCCTTCATTTACCTGCGCAACCAGTACCCTAGTATCTACAGTGGTACCAATATTATCCCGGACTGGGACTACAACGATGTCATAGACGAGTCTGACTATAACACATCAAGGGACAAATTAGCTTGGGGATGGAATGATAAGCCAGGCATCTATAAGTGCCCAGCCGGAGAAGACGGACAGAAATGGTGGTGGAAAGTGAAAAACGCATGGCTAGACGAGTTCGCACCGGGCAAAACGGTCTTCAGCGGTCAATACCTGTGGGCAGACTCCTCTTGGACAAGGGCAGACCGGGTGCAGAAGAAGGTACCAGAATGGAGCTTTCTGTTGGACCAACTGCGCAAATGCGAGGATATTGAGATTGGCTTTTGGCCATGGGATAGCGAGCAAAAGAAATGGGGTACCGGTCACGCTGTGACAGTAACAGGTCTTCGCCTTGTGGATTGCAACGACAATGGAAAGTGGGACCCGAATGAGGAGTTCAAGATATTCTACTGTGACCCCAACGACCCAGTCGCCAAGAAAGAAGCGTTCGTCAGCCTTGGTGAGGTCGACAGCTGGCAAGGTATCATGAAGATTCACTGGTGGCAGGACCCAGGTAGGGATTATTTCATTTTGAATGCATTTTCAGAGAGCCCGATACCGGATGCAGCGACGCTGTTCTTGTTCTCTTCTGGGTTAGTAGTCGTACTGCCACTGTTCAGGAGAAAGCGATAAGCATTATGTTTCAGGGCAGGGTGCCCCCTGCCCTGAACCTTGTACGGTGCCACCTCCGATTGTAGCCAAAACATCGGCAACCCTAGATTCTCTTGCTTCCTCATCAAGTGTTCGCAGAAAAGTTGCCAATCTCAAAGTGTTCATCACTCTCAAAGGTATTGACATACTCAATCTTTCATGATAGAATATCTTTGTTCATAACTCTTATGTGTTTATAACAAAGGAGATGCCGGATGCGCCGCTCTCTCAGCAACGTTGTGGCGGATGCTATTCTATCAGACTTTGTGCGCAGTGGGTCGTTACAGCCGGGTGACCGCCTGCCGCCTGTGCGCGAGTTAGAGCGTCGTTACGATGCCTCGCGAGCGACAATAGTCCATGCGTTGAGCTTGTTGGAACAGCAGGGATGGATCGAAAAACGGCACGGAAGCGGTTGTTACGTGAAACAGCCGGAGCGTTCTGCGACTACACCGCCCCAGAACTTGATAGGTTTCGTGGCGCGCAATACAAACACGGAAGTCATTCTGCGCGTCTACGCTGGTATCGAACGAGTAGCACGAGTCCATCATTTGCATGTGCTGGTCGCCAGCTCAGATGACAGCTACGACTTTGAGCACGAGCAGATAGCCCGATTGATACGCGCTGGTTGTAACGCAATCATTCTGTTTCCTGTTACTCGCACAGAGCGTCAGCTGCGCGAGGACTACCTGAAGAAGGAGTTCCTGGATTTCCCCATTGTGCTGGTGGACATCGCTTATCCCGAACAGAAGCGACCGCAAGTAGTTTTTGATAACTATCTGCTGGGCTACGAGATGACGGAGATGCTCTTGCACGAAGGGCATCGTCGTATCGCATTCATGGATATAGAAGCGGGTGAAGAACAGTTCATGCACTACTCGACTCGCGAGCGCTACAGGGGGTATCTGGACGCCCTGCACCACGCAGGGGTTCCCGTGTATCCTGAAGACCACTGGGTTATCTGGGGACGCTTGCCCGGTGAAGATATGTTCGAGGAGGTGGTGCCCTTTCTACAGGAGTGGAAACGTTCCGAAGAGCGTCCTACGGGAGTAATTGCCATCGAGGACTTCTGTGCGATGCGCACGATCGAAGCCGCGCGGTCCCTGGGCATCGGTGTGCCCGAGGAACTCACTGTGGTAGGTTTCGACAATCTGACTATCGCACGAAGCTTCCATCCACCTTTCCCGACCAGCGACCCGGACTTCCGCCGCGCAGGCGAAATCGCAGCGCGACTGGCTATTCGGCAAGTTCGCGGAAGCCTCACGGAGCCGGTGATTTATATGCTACCGGTGCCGATTAAGCGCCGTCGTGTAACACATCCCGATGAACGAGAGCTCGCTACTGCGGTAGCACAGTAAACCACAAGGAGGCAGAAAAGATGAAGCGGCACGCTTTTACCCTGATTGAACTGCTCGTCGTCATCGCGATCATCGCGATACTGGCGGCGATACTTTTCCCGGTGTTTGCCCAGGCGCGCACGAAAGCACGCCAGGCGAGCGACATCAGCAATCTCAAACAGATAGGACTGGCGCTCATTATGTACGCGCAGGACTACGACGAACGGTGTGTGATGGGCTGGTACGTGTCGCCGGAGGGCAAGAACCGCTTCTGGCAGCGGCTGGTCCTGCCTTACGTGAAAAACCAGCAACTGTTCGTATCGCCAGAGATTGCCTGGAACGCGCCGGAAACAAATCCTTCCACACAGTATGACGATTACGATGACCACATCAACGTGACGGGTGTCGCACCAAACCGCAGCTATAAGCAGTCTTATGCGATGTCCGCCTACTTCTGGGATGTGGGGGCTGGATTTACCTGGGCGGACGGCGACGCGAACCACTATGGGGCAGGAGCTGTCTACGGCTCGACGCCCTCTATGGCGCAGGCGGTATTGCCTGCTCAGACGGTGTATGTGATGAACGGGTTCCGCCCGATTTTCATCTGGATAGGGGAGTACGGGGTCATCCGCGACGACAACGGTCAGCTCATTAATAACTACTCTGCGACAGGAAGAGAGTTTTTGACCATCGTGTGGCCCCAGAGTGCAGATGCAGCGAAGCAAGGCTGGTTTAGCGGCATGAACAACTACGTGTACATGGATGGTCATGCAGGAGCACGCCGATTCGGTTCGGTATGCGCAAATGAGTATACCATCCAGGACGATAAGAACATGGACCCCATCGTGAGCTGTCGTACACGGTAGGAGAATAACCATGCGAAAAACACGCGAGATTCCACCTGCTGTGGCGGTGGTTGTTATCGTGATTGTGCTCGTCGTGGTAGGGATGTTTTTCTGGTGGAAGACGCGCCCTGTCAGTGGAGATATGCAGGTTAGCGACGAAGAGTTCCAGCGTCGCTATGAGCAGATGCTGCGCTCTAACCAGCCTTACAATCCACCGCCTGTGCCACAGACGCGCTAGCCAGCAGGCTTCGCTCAGCTGTTTACCGAATTTTCAATCGGGGCAGGACTGCCTGCCCCGAAGTTTGCATTTGAGGGGTAAGGTATTGAATACAGTACTCCACTTCAACCCGCAAACCGGCGTGTGGGATGGGTTATCTGTGAGCGGGCGTCAGATGGCCATTGCTCCCGCGGAAGACGTGCACGCCAACACCTCTCCTCATGTTTTCCCGCCGCCAAATGAATGGCGTCTGATTTCGGTGGAACGCAGAGGGAACATCACGGAGGTTACCCGGCAGGCAGGCGATTGGTGGATGCGACAAACCTTTACCCTCAGCGGCTCGCGCATCCTGCGCGACGTGACACTTCGCTGGAACGGTAACGAGCCGGTGAAGGTAGCTGGCGTCACCTTGCGCACCCCCGTGTTGCGTTTGTCCAATCGCCCTGAGGACTTCTTGCTGATTCCCGGCGATTTCCCCATCACGCGCCATCGGTTTGGCGACCTGAAGGCGGGACGTGTTCGAGAGGAAGCGGGCTGGACGCGCGGGGAGTACGGCATCGCGCTGGTGCATTCTCCCCTGCAGAAGTTGTCGGTGGTCGCGGGCTATATTTTCCGCATGGACCAGGCGCGGGTAGGTATAGAGGAGACGGAGAGGGGAGTGATGCTCCGGCACGGCTTCGAGACGCTTCTGAGGCTGCAAAGGGGTGCGGAGGTCACCGTGGGGCACGCAAGTGGTAGAGATTGTCTCCGGCGAAGAGGCTCGCCTGCGGGAGGCGTTGTCGCGTCTTTCAGATGCGCTGGAGAACGGTCCTCCTTCTGATTTGCCCGCGCACCTGAAGGGTGGTTCGCTGTACGAACTGCACCCCTGGGGCAGGCTGGAAAGCTGGTGGGCGGGAGACAGAGGCAATCGCTTCTCTCGCCTGACTGCACTGCTTCCCGACCTGCGCAACCTCGGCGTGACGATGCTGTGGCTATTGCCCGTGAGTTACCCGCCGCCCTGGGTGTACACCCTGCCCGCCTTTAATCAGGTCGCACCGGAGAACGGTTCGCCACAGGAGCTAAGGGAGTTTGTGCGGCAGGCGCATCGACTGGGGATGAAGGTAGCGATTGACCTGGTGGTGTACGGCGTGCATCCCGACAGCGAGGAGGTCAAGCGGTTGCCGGAGGATGTGTGGTGCGTTGATGAAGGGGGCAATCGCGTGAAGGTGTGGGGCGGCACGGTGCTGGCTGCGGATGTATCGCACCCGATATGGCAGGAACGCATCCGCGAGGTGGTGACGCGCTGGGCGAAGGAGTTCGGCTTCGACGGGACGCGGCTGGACGTGATGGGCTGGGGACAGGCAGCCAACTGGCGCAACCCGCATCGGGCGAACGCCTCGGTAGCGTATGGTGGCTTGCAGCTGAACAAGGTGGTGCGCGACGCTTTCCGCGCGGTGACGCGCGACGGCTTCATCCTGCCCGAGGCGGGCAAACCGCTGGCGTTCCGCCATGCGGATATGCTGTTTAACTACCCCTGGTACATGGTCATGCGCGATATGACCGTGCAACCCGACCTCGCACGGTGGATACGCGAGGCGCAGGAGTGGCTGGAATGGGAACGCCGTTGCTATCCACGCCGTGCGCTGAACGGGCTGGTGCGTTTCCTGGAGAACCACGACACGGTGCCAGCCGCGCAGTACTTCGGGGTGGGTATCTCGCAGGCGTTGATGGCGATATGCTGTCTCATGCAGGGCGTTCCTCTGGTATATCAGGAGCAGGAAATCGGCTTTTCGCAGGAGCTGTCCGAATGGCTCCACCTGCGCAGGCGCGAGAAGTGCCTGGCGGAAGGCGAGGCAGAGTATCGTTCCGTGCATTGCTCTCACCCGCACGTGTTCACCTTTTTGCGGCAGGCAGACGACGGCACGGCTATCGTCGCGGTGAACCTGACTGGTGAAGCGATACGCTGTCGGCTATCGTGGGCGAAGGCACTGTCGCAACGGTTTCCCGTGTGTGTAGATGCCCTTCGTGGCGAACCGGTGCGCGCAGTTATCGACTCGGCGGAAATAGAGATTGCGCCCTATCGTCCAGTGGTGCTTCTGCTGAAACCTCGCGGCTGGAAACCAAGCCCGGGGCGTTCACAGGCTGCAGGAACACCTGCTTCCGCTGCCGGACGCTGGGAGCAGTTACCTGACGGCGTGGTGCGCGCCTTCGGGGCAGAACGCTGGTTTGTGGAAACGCCGGAGGGCAGGCTGGAAGACGCCTTTCGGGATTATCGCGTGCGGGTGAAACCGGGCGAGCCGCTGGTGGATGCGCTGCCGCTACTGAAGCGAGCCTGGAATCCGCTGGAAGAGGGTTTGCTGGATGGGGCACACACTGCCAGTATCGGCGTGCGCTGGGCGGACGGACAGGAGTTGCGCCTGTCGGTAGACGTAGCGAAAGCCAGCGAAGTGCGGATAGTGGATGAGCATCTGGACGGCAAGCAGGTGGACCTGGTGGTGAGACCACGTGAGGCGTATCGTGCAGAGGGAGCAGCAATTGCTCCGCCGAAGAGCGAGGGCGTAGAAGTTACCCCGCAGTTTGTGCGCCTCTGCCACGGGCGTTTTACCCTGAGTCTCGCGCGGCGGCACGGGGGGCTGCCTGTGGCATGGTCCGCTAGAGACGCCCGGGAACTGCTCTGGCAGGGCGGTGACCTCTATACGGACTGGGGGCTGGTGGAAGGCGGCTACGCTTCCGCCGACGGCGAGACCAATCCACGCCTGACGATGGATACCGGTGGGCAGGTTCATTTCACGGGATGGCTACGTCATCGGGCATGGAACGGTGTGCAGTCCTGTCCGATCGCCTCGCCGGGCACGCGCTATCGGCTGGGCTATAAACTGGAAGAGAACGGCACACTGAGCATAGCCATCGGCGTTACCCCGTTGAGTGAGAAGGGCGTGACGCGAGCCTTTTTTGCCCTGCGCCTGCCGTTGCGCGGGTT